>Ga0302326_10002724_pt1 | contig 42608 bp, 40 predicted proteins | sample Palsa_T0_3_FD_202264 | JGI IMG/M metagenome (GOLD analysis project Ga0302326, IMG submission 202264) | Peat permafrost microbial communities from Stordalen Mire near Abisko, Sweden - Palsa_T0_3 | ecosystem: Environmental > Terrestrial > Soil > Palsa > Peat permafrost | place: Sweden: Abisko...
GCGTCGGCCACTCGCGCCCGGCCAGCCCCAATCAATTCGCCGCGCCGCCGTCTTCGATACCGACCAGGTCTTCGTAGAGCCTGTCGATTTCGCGCCCAAGCAATTCGTACCGCGCGATCAGCTCTTTGGCGTCTTTGCGGGTGAGATAGAAATCCGGGTCGCTCATCTCGGTCGCCAATCCGGCACGCTCGGTTTCCTTCGTTTCGATTTGCGTCTCGATTTCCGCACGCTTGCGGGCTTCACGCGAACGGTTCCGAACGACTGCATTATTTACGACGGGAGCGGCAGGCTTGGCGTGACCATTCCGATGAGCACTCGGAGTCGGAACAATTGCCGTTGCGGATACGCTTGTGGCATTTCCCGCCTTCCCCGCATGCCCATTTACCGGCACCGCTGGTGCTGCCACGTTCGCAGGCGCTTCCGGGGCGTTCGAACTCCCGACTTGAGTGAGACGGCTGCGTGCGCCGTCGTTGCGCGAAGCTGGAGTGCCATGCGCCGCGCCAGATTCTTCCGCCGCTTTCTTGGTCAGATAATCGTCGTAGTTGCCGAGGTAGCGCACCGCATGCCCATGGCCCACCTCGACCACCTGCGTGACGAGCTGGTTGAGAATATGCCGATCATGGCTGACCAGAAGGACCGTGCCGGGAAAGCGCTTGAGCGCTTCCAGCAGCGTTTCCTTGGCTACTATATCGAGGTTGTTGGTCGGTTCGTCGAGCAGCAGGCAGTTGTTGCGCCGCGCGATAACCTTCGCCAGCGCCAGCCGCGCGCGCTCGCCGCCCGACAGCACTCCCACGCGCTTCTGCACTTCGTCGCCCGAAAACAGCATCGCGCCCAGCAGGTTGCGAATCTCCGTCGAGGTCATCCCCTGCGCGTTGCGGCTCAGCTCTTCGAGCACCGTGGTTTCGTAGTCGAGCGACTCGGCCAGGTTCTGCGCGAAGTATCCCATGACCACTTTGTCGCCCACGATACGCTCGCCCGCGGTCAGATCATCCACTCCGGCGAGCATCCGGATCATCGTCGATTTACCGGCGCCGTTCGGACCCACCAGCGCGATCCGCGACCCGCGCTCGATCTCGATACTCACCCCGCTATAGACCGTGAGCTCTCCGTAACGCTTCACCGCATCGGTCAGTTCGACGACGCGCCGCGCCCCGCGATCGCAATCCGGAAACTTGATCGTCGGCGGCCGTTCGAGCCCCAGCGGCGATTGCAGGCGCTCGACTTTCTCGAGCTGCTTGATCCGGCTCTGGACCAGCTTGGCCTTGCTGGCCTGGTAGCGGAAGCGGCTGATGAACGCCTCCATGTGCTCGATTTCGACGCGCTGCTTCTCATACGCGGCCAGGTCAGCCTCGAAGCGCCGTTCGCGCTCGACCAGGTAGAAAGAGTAGTTGCCGTTGTACTCGGTCAGATTGCCGCGCGCGACTTCGACCGTGCGCCGTGTGACGCGGTCGAGAAAGTAATGGTCATGCGAGACCAGGATGATCCCGCCTTCGTAATCTTCCAGGTATTCTTCCAGCCAGTTGCGCGCCTCGATATCCAGATGGTTGGTCGGCTCGTCGAGCATCAGGAAATCGGGCCGCTGCAAGAGCAGTTTCGCGAGCGCGATCCGCATCCGGATACCGCCCGAGAACTCCGCAACGTCACGCGTCAGGTCCTCTTCTCGAAAGCCCAGGCCGAACAGTACCGCCGTCGCCCGGCTGTCCGCATTGTAAAAGCCGTGGCGTTCGAGTTCGCTGAGCACGTCGCCCAGTTCCTCCAGCGCGGCTTCGTGTTCCGGCCCCGAATGGTTGGTCGCGAGAATCTCTTCCAGCTCGACCCGGCGCCGGTCATGCTCGCGCATCTCGGCCAGCGCCGAGAGCGTCTCCTCGAGCACCGAGCGGCCGCCCATTTCGGGGGAATCCTGATGCAGATAGCCGACGCGAGTCCGCTGCGGGCGTGAGATCCGGCCGCCATCGATCGGCATTATCTCGGCGATAATCCGCAGCAGCGTCGATTTGCCCGCGCCGTTCAGTCCGACCAGCCCGACCCGGCCGTCGTCCGGCATCGCCCAGCTCGCCCCGTCGAAAATCGTGCGTCCGCCGAAATGTTTGGTGATTTTGTCGAGCGTCAGCACTTCAATTCCAGCATCTCCGGCATGGCCCAGCCGGCCGTCAAATATCGCTGGGCCTTAGACTCTGCGATTACTCGATCCTCGAGCATCAGATTCATGGCATTGGCTGTTTTGCGGAACTCCGGCACTTCGATTCTCCGCGGCGGCCATTTGGCAGGTCACATCGCGATTTGTCGCGCGACCCAACACATAGGCGACCACCGCGCCATTCAAACAACCAATGTTAGCGGTCGCGCGCGCTCCGCGAAAGCCACCCCGCTATCCTCACGCGGCTCCTGATGCAGAGCGACCCGCAAAGGTCGTCGTCTGCGCGTTTGCCGTCCGTTGTTCTGCCGTCGCAAAAAGCGTCGATCCATCTGCGCCGGAACGCTACAATTACCTACACAGCACCGCACGCATTGACTCGGGGGGAGGGAAGCAAATGGCCGCATTAAGTGACGGCGATCGCGTCCTCATCATCGACCGCAAGCTCTTCAAGGACGACAACACGCGCTTTTTCGTCGGCGTCATCGAGGCCTACGACGAGGTCGCGGTACGCGTGCGCGGCTATCCGTTCCATCTGAGCCCCTACGAAGTCTCCGGTGCCGAGCGTCACGGCGAGGAGCGCATCCGCATCCTCTCGATGAGCGCCGGCGACCTCATCTACGTGCTGCCCCGCGAAATGGACGCGGCCAAGGTCCATCTGCGGCGCTCGCCCAAATCCCTGATGTTGACCGATGGCGAGGCCTTCACCGTCGATCTCAGCGAATGGCTCCTCCGCGTCTAGCTCTGAGAGTGTTTAGCTTGCCACGGAGTACCCTCTAAAATCGCACGATTCATCCCGACGGGCTATTTATAGAACGCCGACCGTTTCTTAGCAGAAGGGAAGTCTGAAACCTTGGTAAGGTTTCAGTTTCTTAAAACTGACAGATTCTTAGTTCCCTGACGACGATCCCCCGACCTCTTCCTCCTGCTCTGGCGCGGCCGGCGCGGCGCATGTTATCAAACGTGGTCGATTCCATTTCGCGCCACGCCGGCTGACGGCGGGGGCAGGAACCAGCGGGAGTTATCGCGATGAGTCTCAGGCTCGATGGAAAGAATGCGCTGATCACCGGCGCCGCCAGCGGTATCGGCCGCGCGTCCGCTATTCGCTTTGCCGAGGAGGGCGCCAACGTCGCCGTCGCCGACCGCAATCTTGCGGCGGCCGAGGAGACCGCGGCTGCGGTGCGGAAGCTCGGACGCAAGGCCTCCGCGATCCAGGTTGACGTGAGCGACCCGGCGCAGGTCAATGCGATGCGCGAAAAGACCGTCAAGGATCTCGGCAGCCTCGATATCGTGCTGGCGGCGGCAGGCGTTTCGCACGCGCGCTACGGCGAGGGCCAGGTCCAGCACAAACTTCTCCACGAGATTCCGTTCGAGGAATGGCGCCGCCTGATGGCGATCAACCTCGATGGATGTTTCCTCACCTGCCAGGCTGCCGCCCAACAGATGATCGCGCAGGGCCACGGCGGACGGATCATCGCGATTGCGTCGGGCGCCGCCAAGATTCCCATCAAGGGGTCGGGCGAGTACGCCGTCAGCAAGGCGGGCGTCTGGATGTTGATGAAGAACATGGCGCTCGAGCTTGGCCGCTACGACATCACCTGCAACGCGATCGGACCCGGCGTGATCGACACTCCCATGACGAAAGACTTGCAGGATAGCAAGAACTTCGACCGCATGATGCGCCAGGCGCCGCTCAAGCGGATCGGCAAGCCCGTCGATGTGGCTAACACAGCGCTGTTCCTCGCGAGCGAGGAGGGCAGCTACTTCACCGGCTCGATTCTGCATCCGGACGGCGGCTTCGTGATGCAATAGGCGGTCGGTGAGATGAATCCGCGCGGCGCGATGACCGTCGAAACAGATGATGGTGCAGTTGGAGCTTGTCACACCAAAGGTCGAGCGTGCTTCCGGCGGCGCTATGCGTTCGCCCGCGAGGCTGCTGTTAGGGAGCGAAGAACTTCAAGCCTTTTCTGAAACCTTACCAAGGTTTCAGACTTCCCTTCACTAGCGGAGCCGAAGGCGAAGCGAGCGGCTTAGTGGAGGAAGCGAATCGAGCAGGCGAGTCGCGACCCGCGAGGATCGAAAGTGGTCTGTGAGGCGCACCAAAACAGAGAGTCTATGAGAGTGACAACTGTTGCAGGAATTTGCGCGAAGATTGCGCTGTCGCTCGCGGTGTTAATGACCATGGCGATCGCGATTTCCCCGAAGGTCGTGCGCGCCCAGGATAACACTGGCGTCACCACGGCTCCCGGCGGAATGGACTCCGGTGATGGCGTCGAACCCGGCAGCTCGGGCGACTCGATGAATTCCGACATGCAGACGAGCGACCCCTCGATGCCGCCGCCGATGGCGAAGATGCATATCCGTTCGCCGATCACGGGCTCGATGATGGCGGCGCCGCCCTATGGCCTCGCTCCGTTGAAGATTGGCTTTTTCGTGCTCGCCGACGATCCCGAGGGTATCGGCTTCCTCACCTACTCATGGAACTTCGGCGACGGCACCGTCTCGTCGCTGCCGCCCGAGCTCTACATCTTCCACACCTATCAGAACCCAGGGACGTACTCGTGCGAGTTGACGATCACGACCGTCGATGGGCGGTCGCAGACCTTCCGTCAGGGCGTCGTGGTCAAGGCGGCCGGCGACTAACGACACATCCTCGGCCGCTCTTCTATGAGGTGGCGGGGGTCGCAGTCTCCGACGAACGACTACGGGCAGATCCTTTACGGGCAGACCCTTGGCCCCTGAGGCGGCGCGTCGCCACTCCCGCAACTGACATCTTCGTCCCTTGTTCATCAGACGGCGCGTCGCCACTCCTGCGTGCGAAATCGGCAAATTTCCTTCGCGCCTTCCGCGGCGACGACGCGGGTCGAAGCCCTCGCAGGCTGTCGATCGCCACAACCGGCCCGTTTTCCGAAAAGACCCCTGGCCTTAGGTGGTCTGCGAGGCGTTGATGGATAGTCTTTTGACCGGAAAACGAATGGAAGACGAAAATCTTTCACGTGAAACATTTTCGCCTTCCATTTGTGGCGAAGGATTACACCGTTGACACGAGGGGGCCGCCGGCGACCTCTACATCGGTAGCCCAGCGAGCCGGCGCTCGACCGGCGAGCGGGTCGAAGATGCGGGTTTCACTAACGCGCGCATCGGAGCGAGAACATTTCGCGTGATGGGTATTCAGATGGAGGTGCCTGCTCTTTCTGACTGAAGATAAGGTCAGTTGCGGGATGAGATTTGAGTTGAGTCTGCGACTTGCGATGCGCGGCGCTTGACGAGTTAGCGACGATAATGATACTGATTATCAAAATCGTGGTAACGAGGTTGCCGCCATCATGTATGTCTGTCTTTGCAATGCCGTCACTGACCGCCAGATTCGCTCCCAGTCCGAATGCACGCGCGGAACCGTTGCGGAGGTTTATCGCGCGCTCGGTATTAAAGTGAAATGCGGAAAGTGCGTTCGCACCGCCAAGTGTATCATCGCCGAGATGCATCCGGACGCCTGCGCGGCGACGCCGGCCTGCGCGATGACCGATAACCGAATCGACACTATGCAACCGGAGGTCCGCAGCGGCGTTTCATTTCCCGCCTTGGCAATGACTGGTCACCGCATGAATGGCCGCCAGCCCGAAGCTCGCAATACCGCTCCGGTTCCCGTCTTCGCGATGGCCGATTAAGTTGTCCGTTCGAGTGGTTGAATGCGCCGCCGCTGTGTACGATAAAGCGACTCGATCGGTGGAGGTGGCTTATGCAGGGAGATCCGCAGGTTATTCAGCTTCTCAACGGAATTCTGCGCAACGAACTTACCGCGATTAATCAATACTTCCTTCATTCCCGCCAGTTGAATCATTGGGGCGTCACCAGGCTCGGCGAGTACGAATACAAGGAATCGATCGAGGAGATGAAGCACGCCGACGAGCTGATCGAGCGGGTGCTGTTCCTGAAGGGATTGCCGAACCTGCAGGACCTCGACAAGCTGCTGATCGGCGAGAACGTCAAGGAGATCCTCGAGTGCGACCTGCAGGCGGAGACCAAAGCGCTGGGCGATCTGCGTGAGGCTATCGCCTATACGGAAACGGTGCGCGACTACGCCAGCCGCGACCTGCTGCAGGATATCCTCAAGCATGAGGAAGAGAGCATCGACTTTATCGAAACGCAGTTCGACCTGATCGAGCGGATCGGAATGGAGAACTACATCCAGTTGCAATCGGCCAGCGCCAGCTGAGCGGCGGGCCTCAGCCGACGAGATTTATTCCCTCGATCTGAGTGCCGAGTTCGCGGGACTGGCCGGAAGATCCGTTTCCAGCCTCCGCGGTTTTGATCAGGGCCTGTCTGATAGCGGCCACTTCTTGCCTCACCGCTCGCCGTACGACCGTTTCAATGCGGGCGCCGCGGATATATTCACGCAAGGCGTCGTTGCCCGCCTCTGGGTCGACCACCCCTATCTTGTCCTCTACCGCATCACACCGGACCGACGGCACCTTTCAGGCTTTGTGTTTGCGTTTTGCCAGTTCGCGCTTGGCCGCTTGACGCAGTTCGACAAAATCAACCTCGCCGGCATCGCCGCTTTCAATACCTTCTTTCCAGGCCCGCCTTAACCCTTTGATGCGTTGGACTTCCTGCTGGTCAGCCCGCTCGAGCAGACGCAGCGCTTCCGTACGACCTCGCTCGTCGATGAGTAGCGGCCCGATTCGACCTTAGCCTTGATGAGGTCGATTAACTCTGGCGTCAGTGAGATCGAGATGTTCATGGCATCTTTCGCAGTATTAAATCCTAATACTTTTACATATTGTGCCGCGAAAAGGCCGTCGGCAGTAAACGCGTCTTCCCGGATAGCGTTAGAATTTTTCTTTGAACGGGCGTACTTCGAGTTCCATCGTCCACGCGCTCGCGTCCTGATGCGCGAGGTGCCAGTAGGTCTCCGCGATCGCCTCGGGCTTGAGGAAATCGCCGTCCTGCAGCGTCGGCTTGCGGTCGCGCGCGCCCGGGATATCGATGCTGCCGTCCACGTTGATCCACGCCACGTGGATGCCCTTCGGGCCGAGGTCGCGCGATAACGACTGCGCCAACCCGCGCATCGCGAACTTTGCCGGCCCGAACGAAACCGACTTCGGCCCCGCCTTGACGCCTGCGGTGGCGCCCGTGAACAGGATCGCGCCGCGCCCGCGCGCGATCATCGCGGGAGCGACTTCCTTCGCCGCGACGAACGCTCCTAACGCGTTGACGCGCCAGTCCGCTTCGTACTGTTCGGCGGTAATCTCGGTGATGGTACCCCACGAACCGCTGCCAGCATTGTAGAGCAGCAGCTCCGGCTCGCCGAGGTCGGTGCGGATCGCGTCGAAGGCCCTCGCCATCTGCGCGCGATCGCCGACGTCGCAAGGCACGTCCATGACCGTGGCCCCGCTCTGCCGGATCTCGCCCGCGAGCGCCTTCAGGTAATCGGCCTTGCGCGCGAGAATCGCGACCGCATAGGTCGCGGCGAAGCGCCGGGCGAGGGCGGCGCCTAGTCCCGGACCTACGCCAGTAACAGCAGCGACGGGCTTGTTCGAGGGATTCGCTTTATTTGCCATGCACGATTCTCGCCTCACGGAGGAAAAATGGGAAGCTTGGTTCAAGGAACAGAGAACCTATGGTTTTTTCTGAAACTGAATCCTCCGCACCTCGCAGACTCGTTAGCTCGGCTTGCAAGCTCGCCTGGTGCCAAGGTTTCAGCTTCCGGAGGAACTTCAAGTTCCTTGTTCCTTGACCACTCTGATCCCAATCCGCCTGGTCAATCATCGGGAAGTAGCGTGACCGATCCGTTGCCCAGGTGGTAGCACGCCGGGACGATCTTCAATTGACCGCTCGCGACCAGAGACGCGAATTTAGGTTCCTTCGCCATCCGCTCGGCGACCAGCTCCGCATTCTTGTCAACCGCGTTCAAAACCGGATCACCGGGCTTGCCCTTGGTCGCGGCAACAGCAGGATAGATATTCTTGATCATCACGCTGTCGGTCGGCTTGGGATACTCGGCAACCGCGGCCTTCACCGCGCCGCATTGCTCGTGCCCGAGCACCACGATCAGATTCGTGTGCAGATGCTTGACGGCGTATTCGATACTCTCGAGCCCGAGCCTGCTGTAGGTGTTGCCAGCGGTGCGTATGATGAAGAGCGAACCGATTCCCTGGTCGAACAGAATCGTCGGCGAAACGCGCGAATCCGAGCACGCCAGAATGACCGCCTTGGGTTCCTGCCTGGCATCTGACGGACGCTGGTCGGGGCGGACGTTCTTGTCGGCGACGTAGAGTTTGTTGCCGTCGAGCAACTCCTGCAAGGCGGCCTCGGGAGAAGGTTTGTCAGCGGGTGGACTCGCGCTGCGTCCGCTTGCAGCGAACACGATCGCCGCGATGATTGCGATCGGGATTATCGCATAGGCTTTGTACTTGCTCGGCTTGCGTTGCGGCGATTGCGGCTTCGGTTCCATAGGCTCCTCTCAGCGGTTTTGGACCATGCAGAAAGTAGCGGGATGTCGCGTCACGCGCTACTGGTACCAAGGGAGAAGCCTCGCATATTCCGGGCGGCGGGCCCCACCCAGCTCGCACCGATCAGGGGGCGGCCGCAGCAGTTCCTTGCCCAGTGCAATATTTCGTTCGATTCCGAACCTTTGGACGGTTGACTCCGCTTTTGCCACTACTACTAATACGTTCATGCTGACGCGCTCGATCGCTGCAGGGTCCGCCGCGATGGTGACGGCGCTTATCACGATGACCGCGATCGTGCTGACCGGATGCGGACCGAGTGCGGCGGACGCGAACCAGCGCCAACTCCAGGATCAGCAGGCTCAGCTTGACCAGCTCAAGCAGGAGGTCGCCGCACTGCAAACCGGCCATTCCAACTACAACACCGCGCCGGTGCAGCCGGGATCCTGCGATACGGCTGTGATGGCGGCGGCGACGCGCAAAGGCGGCGACCGGATGGCGGCCGGCGATACGACGACGGCGCTCGGCTTCTACCAGGACGCGGTGACCGCGTGCTCAACCAGCGCGGCTGCGCAACTCAACCTGGCGAACACTTACGAAGCGATTGGGGATCGCTCCGAAGCCATCGAGCATTACCGGGCCGCCGCGGCAGCGACGGGCCCCGATGCGGATGCGGCGGCGGTCGGCCAGGCGCGCGAAGCGTTGAACCGGCTGGGCGCGTCCAGTTGAAGAGACGCCGGCGCACTCCCAATGAAATTCGCGTAATAACGACAGATGGACGGGATGAGCATGGACGAAACCGACAAGAGCAATGGGGCGAACAAGAACACTCAGGCAGCCGACGCGGCCCGGCGGGGCACCCGCACCGCGCGACGGATTGCACTGCTGACGGCAGGCGGCGACGCGCCCGGCATGAACGCGGGGATTCGGGCCGTGGTTCGGACCGCCGTCGGCGCGGGCCTCGAAGTTCTGGGTGCGCAGCGCGGTTTCGAGGGCTTGATCTACGGCAACTTCGAACCCCTGCCGAATCGATCGGTCTCGAACATTCTTCAGCATGGCGGGACGATCCTGGAAACTTCGCGCACGCCGGAGTTCGGGACCGAGGCCGGGCGCACTCGCTCGGCAGAGAACCTGCGCTATCGGGGGGTGCGGGGACTGATCGTGATGGGCGGAGACGGATCGCTGGCGGCGGCGCGCGCTTTCGCCAACGACACCGCGATGCGCGTGATGTTCATTCCGGCGACTATCGACAACGACGTTCCCAACACCGATTTTTCGATTGGCTTCGACACCGCCGTCAACACCGCGCTCCAGGCGATCGACCGTATCCGCGACACCGCCTTCGCCAACGACCGGCTTTTCTTTGTCGAGGTGATGGGACGCGACTCCGGCTTTATTGCGTTATCGGTGGCGATCGGGGGCGGCGCCGAAGTGGTGATCGTGCCGGAGATTCCGTTCGACCTGGAGGATATGTGCCGGCGGATCGAGGAGAGCCAGTTGCGCGGCAAGCGCTCCTCGATAATCGTGGTCTCGGAGGGGCCGCGCACCGGCGGTGCGATATCGATCGCGAACTCGATCACGGAGCGTCTCGGGATGCAGTCGCGGGTGGTCGTGCTCGGCCATATCCAGCGCGGAGGGGCTCCGACCGCGCGCGATCGGCTGCTCGCGTCGCGGATGGGAGCGGCTGCCGTGCAGGCGTTAATCAACGATAAGCCGTCCTCGCTAATCGGCGAGGTCGGAGGCCGGATCGTGGAAGTTCCGTTTGAGGAGGTGGCCAAGGGGCCCCAGCCGTTCGATTCCGAGCTGATTGATCTCGTACACCTGCTCTCTATCTAGAAAACTCAACGATTTCTGGCACTTGGACCTGGTGCCGAGACCTCGGGGAACCAAATCTCCGGAAGCCTTGTTGTCATAGACGTCCGGACAAGGGTTGCCTGTCCGCCGGCGTTACGCATCCGAAGGGGCGGATGGCCGCTGACGCCTTGCGTTGACGGGTTAGGGGACGAGGTTATCGGGATGAGCTCGAGATTTTGTGCCGTCTCAAGTGAATCGGCAACAGAAACTGGCGGATCGGACCTGATTCTGCCCTGCCAATACTATGACATCTCAGGCGGCCACAGCCTGACCGGTGAGCAACGCCTGATGCTCGCGCTGCTGACTGATGCTATCAACGTGTATCAGAAGGGTGTGCTCTCGCATCGGACGTCCGCGCGGCGGCTTTACGTCGATGCCGAGCGCTGGATTCTGGCGGACGACGATACCTGCGGATGGCTGAGCTTCCCGACGGTGTGCGAAGCACTCGGAATCCATGTGGGCCTGCTGCGCAAGCGGATAATCGCGTGGAAACATGCGGTGCATCGGCAATGCGAAAGTCATCCGAAGTCGTCGCGGACGCATCTGCGGGTGAATCCGCATGCGAACCGCGTGAGCCATCGGCGAGGATCGCCGGAACCGGCTGCGCGCGCGATGTAAGCCGCGAAATAGATGCTCCTGATGGCAAGAGGGCTGACCCCGTTCGGGGTCAGCCCTCTTGCCATTTCTGTGCCGTCGCGGAAATAACCGAAACCCCGTCGGGGTTTGGTTATTTCCGCGGCGCTGCGCTAAATCAGGAAATCGTACCAGTGATGACAGGCGCTTGCAGCCCGGACTTGTCGCGAGAGTGGCGGCATGGTATCCGGAAGCGCCTGAGGGCCGCTCCAAATCGGCCTCAACATTTTGATTGCGGATCGCAGTAGGGAAGGTAATCGAACTTGGACTTCGGCTTCAGCGAAGAGCAGGAGATGTTGCGGCAGAGCGCGCGCGGCCTGCTCGAAAAGGAATGTCCCTCGGCGGCGGTGCGCCGCCTGATGGAGGACGAGCGCGGCTACGACCCCGAGCTGTGGCGTAAGATGGCCGGCCTCGGATGGACCGGGCTGGTGATTCCTGAAGCGTACGGCGGCGCCGGGCTCTCTTACGTTGACCTGATCCTGGTGCTCGAGGAGATGGGCCGGGTGATCCTGCCGTCCCCGTTCATCTGGACCGCAATGGTTGCGGAGTCTATCAAACGCTCCGCCAACGAGACCCAGAAACAGGCGTTGCTCCCGAAAATCGCGGCGGGCGAACTCATCGCGACTGTCGCCTGGATGGAGCCGTCGGGGCTTTGGGGCATTGACGGAATCGCGATGCCCGCGCATCAGACCGGTGACGGTTTCACGCTCGACGGCGTCAAGCTGTTCGTCAACGACGCCCATATCTCTGACTATCTGCTGGTAGCGGCGCGCACGGGCGGCACCGGCGTGACGCTGTTTGCGATAGAGACCGCGCGCGCCGGAATCGCCGTTTCGCCGCTCAAGACCATGGACGCTACCCGCAAACTGAGCGAGGTCAGGTTCGAAGGTGTCAAGGCGAGTGCGGCCGACGTCGTTGGCGCGATCGGCGACGGCTGGAAGACCCTCGCGGAAATCCTCGACCGCGGCAAGGTGATGATCGCGGCCGAGATGATGGGCGGCGCGCAGAAGGTCCTCGAGGTGACGGTGGAGTACGCCAAAGTCCGCGCGCAGTTCGGCCGGCCAATCGGTAGTTTCCAGGCCGTCCAGCACAAATGCGCCAACATGATGATCGACGTCGAAGGCGCCAAGTCCGCGGTCTATTACGCGGCGTGGGCAGTAAGCAATGACGTCGCCGAGGCGTCGCTGGCAGCGGCGCTATGCAAGGCTGCCGCATCCGACGCCTCCCGCCGCGTTTCCGCCGACGGTATCCAGGTCCACGGCGGCATCGGATTCACCTGGGACCACGACATGCACCTGTATTTCAAGCGCGCCAAGTCCTCCGAGTTCACCTTTGGCGACGCGACCTATAATCGGGAACTGGTGGCGCAGGGTCTCAATCTATAGAGACGCGGTCGGCATCGGAGGTAAAGCGCCACATCTCCGACAGGCGGAGCAACGCGTCATGCGAAGGCATTACCGCGAAGCGTCAAGGCATTCCGCGAAGCGCGAAGACATGAGCGCGTAGCGTTAAGGAAGGTGTTTTTCGATGGCAATCGATAAGAGTATCGTCGGCAAAACCGGTAAACCGTTCACGGTGCCAATCGAATGGAGCAAGGTGCGCGAGTTCGCCCGCGCGATTCGCGATCCCAACCCGGTTTATTTCGACCCGGAACTGGCGAAGAAGGAGTGCGGCGGTATCCCCGTGCCCCCGACGTTCCTGCAAGCCGCCTCGTTCTGGATGGGCGAGGACTCGATGCCCACGGCTAACTTTGACCTCCGCCGAATCCTTCATGGCGAGCAGGACTTCGAGTTCCTCAAGCCGATCTTTGTCGGCGACGTTCTGACCGGTACTTCAAGAATAGCCGACGTGTACGAGAAAGAGGGCGGTCGCGGCGGCAAAATGACCTTCATGGTGACCGAGATCGAGTACAAGAATCAGCAAGGCGAGACGGTCGCTTTCGCGCGCGGTACATTGGTCGAGACCGGCCAGGCGGTCGGCGGCTGAGACGGCTCGCCGGTCCGGGTTGCCGAAATTCGAATCGCGATCTGGAATGGCGGACGTTCACGCCATAAATAGTTGGTGGTAGCTGGAGATTTGACGCGCGGCTCCACAGTCGCGCTCAACCTACGAGGCGAAAATGGCAGGCAAAATCAAATACGACACCGTCAAGGCTGGCGATCTGATCCCTACGCTCACGATCGAAAACGTTTCACGCCCGGATTTCGTTCGTTATGCGGGCGCGTCAGGCGACTTCGTACCGCTGCATTACGACCAGACCTTCGTCGAGGCGGCGGGAATCCCGACGGTATTTGCCCAAGGGATGTGGACCGCCGGATGCCTCTCGCGATGTCTCACCGATTACGCCGGAGCAAGCCAGGTGCGGCGCTTCAAGGTCCGCTTCGCACGGCAGGTGTGGCCCGGCGACACTCTGACTTGTCGCGGAAAAGTCACCGGCAAGAGCGAGAAGAATGGTGAAAAGCTGGTCGAAGGCGAATTGGAAGTGGTCAACCAGAAGGGCGAGGCCACCGTCAAGGGAACCTTTGCCGTGGCGGTCTCCTGACACGTCGAAGGGGTCTCGCGGTTGCTGGCGAGCCTATCCGCGCGAGCCGACAAAGCGGTCGGCTCGGGAGGTGTTTGAGGCTATCGAGTCGTTCGCGGCTTGCGGCTAGATTCAAAGCAGCGCTCGCCGCCCTGGGGTGAAATTACCGTCGTCTCGCCGGGGACCGATCTGTAGTCGTCGTCCGGCGTCAGCGCAATTATCAACGCGCGTTTAATTCGTAATAACTTCAATGAATCAATCACGTTACATCATAATCCATGGCCATTTTTATCAGCCGCCCCGGGAAAGTCCGTGGACCGGCCTGATCGCCCCCGAGCCGGGCGCGGCGCCGTTCGCCAACTGGAACGAGCGGATTCTTAGCGAATGTTACAACGCCAACGCTCACGCCCACGTCATGGAAGGGCGGGTGGTCCGGATCCACAACAACTACGAGACCATCAACTTCAACTTCGGGCCGACATTATTTGGCTGGCTCGAACGGCACGGGAAAATCGCATATCGGTCGATTAAGCTCGGCGATGAAGCCAGCGCCAAGCGACTCGGCGGCTATGGCAACGCGATGGCGCAAGCCTACAATCATTCGATCATGCCGCTGCTCGGCGCACGCGACAAGGAGATTCAGGTCGCCTGGGGTATCGAGGATTTCCTCTATCGGTTTGGGCGCCGGCCCGAGGGAATGTGGCTGCCCGAGTGCGCGGTTGACAACGAGTCGCTCGCGGCGCTGGCGCGAGCGGGGATCAAATACACGATCCTCGCGCCGGGTCAGGGGCGCTTTATCAGCGATGGAGCTACCGGCAGCGAGGTCGGCCCGTTCGAATGGCGGCAGGGCGATTTGAGTATCGCGATATTCCGTTTCGAGCGCGAACTGTCAGGCCAGATCGCCTTCAGCGATTTGCTCACCGATGGCGGGCGGTTGGCGAACTGGCTTGCCGATGTCGCCTACGCGCAGCCCGAGGGCTCGGCAGTGATGATCGCGACCGATGGCGAGACCTTCGGCCATCATAAGAAGACCGGCGCCGCCGAATTGGCTCGGGCCTTTTCGATCCTGGCGGAGCGCGAAGGGATCGCGGTGACCAACTGTGCGAAGTACCTGGCGGAGCATCCAGCACGCGGACGTTTCGAGATCGATAGCCCGTCGGCGTGGAGTTGCGCCCACGGGGTCGAGCGGTGGCGTTCCAATTGCGGATGCCGCATGGACGGAACTACGAGCCAGGAATGGCGCGGGCCGCTGCGCGCGGCGATGGAGTTCATCAAGGATCACGCCGCCGCGGTTTACGATCGGTATGCGCCGGCGCTTGTGGATGATCCCGAAGCGGCGCTTCGCGAATCCATTCGCATGTTTATTGACGCCAACCCGACGGCTGCCGAGGAAGCATTCCTCGCGCGGCATAAGGTGAGTGACGAAAATAATCAAGGAAAGCTGCTGCGGCTGCTCGAAATGCAGCGTGCGGCGCAGGCCACTCTCACCAGTTGCGCATGGTTCTTCGACGACTTCGGCGGACCCGAAGGACGGATCGTGCTGCGCTGGGCGGCGCGGACCGAGGAACTGGCGGCCGAGTTCGTGCCGAGTATTGAGCATGAGCTGCTTGAACGGTTGCGTGAGGTTCATTCGAACCGCCAAGAGGTTGGCGACGCCGCAACCCTGTACTTGAGCTTGAAGACGCGCGAGGCGCGGGGGAGGGTCTAAGTCTATGGCCGGCCACGAAAGCACCGATATCGAATCGATTTTACGCGAGCATCGCAAGTTCGAACCGCCCGCGAAATTCAGCCAGCAGGCGAATGTCAAAAGCGTCGCTGAGTACGAATCGTTATGTCGCCGCGCGGATGAGGATCCGGAGGGCTTCTGGGCCGAATGCGCTCGCGACGTCGATTGGTTCAAGCCCTTCGGCAAGGTTCTCGAATGGAAGTTGCCGTTCGCGAAATGGTTTCTTGGCGGCGAGCTGAACGCGTCCTATAACTGTCTCGACCGCCATCTGAAGGGCGCGCGCCGCAACAAGATCGCGCTTTTCTGGGAAGGCGAGCCGGGGGACACCCGCGCGCTGACCTACCAGATGCTCGCCGATGAAGTTGGACGCTGCGCCAACGCACTCAAGAGCCTGGGCATCAAGGATGGAGACCGCGTCGCCATCTACATGCCGATGGTGCCCGAAGCGGTGATCGCGATGTTGGCGTGCGCGCGTATCGGCGCGATCCATTCGGTGATCTTCGGCGGCTTCTCGGCCGAGGCGCTCGTCGATCGAATCAACGACGCCGAAGCGAAGCTGGTAATCACCGCCGACGGCGGGTGGCGCCGCGGGCAGAAGGTTCCCCTCAAACAGAACGTCGATGAAGCGCTCAAGCGCACGCCTTCAGTGCAGAAATGCCTGGTGCTGCGGCGGCTCGGTGACAGCGTCGAAATGAGCGACGGGCGGGACGTCTGGTGGGACGACCTGGTTCCTCAGCAGAGCCGTGAGTGCGATCCCGTGCATGTCGATTCGGAGCATCCGTTGTTCACGCTCTACACCTCCGGCACCACCGGCAAGCCCAAGGGCGTCGTGCATGCCACCGGCGGCTACCTGACCCACCTGATGATGACGATGAAGTGGGTGTTCGACCTCAAGGAGGAGGACATCTACTGGTGCACGGCAGATATTGGCTGGGTGACCGGACATAGCTACGTCGTCTATGGTCCGCTGGCGGCGGGCGCAACGGTCGTGATGTACGAGGGCGCGCCGAATTTCCCCGAAAATGATCGCTTCTGGCAGATTATCGAGAAGTATCGGATCAATATCCTCTACACGGCGCCGACTGCCATCCGCACCTTTATCAAGTGGGGCGAACAGTGGGTCACCAGGCATGACCTGTCGAGCCTGCGCCTGCTCGGCACGGTGGGAGAGCCAATCAATCCCGAAGCGTGGATGTGGTACCACAAGATAATCGGCGGCGAGCGCTGCCCGATCGTGGATACCTGGTGGCAGACCGAGACCGGAGGGATCCTGATTGCTCCTTTACCGGGGGCGATCGCGACCAAGCCCGGCTCCGCGACGCGTCCGCTGCCCGGTATCGCGGCCGAAGTCGTCACCCGCGAAGGCGTCACGGTGCCTCCCAACCAGGGCGGATTACTGGTGATTAAGCGACCCTGGCCGGGGATGCTGCGGACGATCTTTCGCGACCCCGAGCGCTATCATCAGGCTTACTTCAGCCAGATCGACGGGATGTACTTCACTGGCGACGGCGCGCGCCGCGACCAGGACGGCTATTTCTGGATCATGGGCCGCGTCGATGACGTGATTAACGTCTCGGGTCATCGGCTTGGCACGATGGAAATCGAGAGCGCGCTGGTCTCGCATGTGGCGGTCGCTGAGGCTGCGGTGGTCGGTCGTCCCGACGATATGAAGGGGCAGGCCGTAGTTGCGTTCGTGACCCTCGAAGGCGGGCGGCATAGCGACCCCAAGCTGCGCGAAGAATTGCGGCAGCACGTCGTGAAGGAAATCGGCGCGCTCGCGCGTCCCGACGAGTTGCGCTTCACCGATTCGTTGCCGAAGACGCGCAGCGGCAAGATCATGCGCCGCCTGCTGAGGCAGATCGCTGCGGGCGACGAGACCCTTGGCGATACCACGACGCTCGAAGACCTGTCGGTGCTGGCTAAGCTGCGCGAAGACGACGAATAGCGGTAAAACGGGAGAGTGGTCGAGGAACGAGGAACTTATGGTTTTTTCGGAAACTGAAACCTTACCAAGGTTTCAGACTTCCCGTCACTAGCGGAGCCGAAGGCCGAGCGAACGAGTCTGCGAGGCGCGCAAAAACAGAGAATCTAGATGCGGGCTTCGTCCTGTGAGAACCTGGTAAAATCGATGTCCGCGTGGGACGAATTTGCGCCTCGCCCGAACGGCAGTCGGGTCATGTTCTATGAGCATCACCTTCGGCACCAATCGCTTCAGCTTTCTCGATCCTGAGCGGCTGGCGAAATCGTGCCGCGCGGCAGAAGCCGCCGGTTTCGATCATCTGTGGTTTCCGGATAGCCAGCTTCATGCCGGCGATGTTTTCATCAATCTTCTGACCGCGTTGCGCAGCACCGATCGCGTGCACGCCGGTACTCTGGTCGTGAATCCGGTGACGCGGCATCCGAGCGTCATCGCTTCCAGTATCGCGACTGTGGACACCTATGCACCCGGTCGCGTGATGCTCGGCGTTGCCAACGGCGATACCTCCGTCTGGCAGGTGGGGTTGCGTCCGGCAAAGCTGACCGATCTTGAACGAGGCTTGCGAACGATTCGCGCGCTGCTCGCCGGTGAGGGCGTCGATCTCGGATGGACGGCGCCGTCGCGACTCGATCATCCGCGGCGGGTGCCGGTCATCGTCGCATGCGGTGGACCAAGGACCTTGCGCATGGCCGGGCGCTATGCGGACGGCGTCGTGATGAGGGTGGGCGCCGATCCGGCGCTGCTGAACTGGGCCTACGAGGAATTTCGCGCTGGTGCCGCAGAGGCAGGTCGCGATCCGGCGTCGCTGTTCCTCGGCGTACACTTTCACACGGTCATCACCGATGACGCGGACCTAGCCCATGCGCGTGGACGCGTAATGGCGGCGGGATACTACGAAGTGAATCCGCGCCTGTGGGAGATCGCCGGATTGGAATGGCCGTGCGCGCCGATACACGACATCCTGAAAACGGTGCGCCCGGATTTTCATCATGCGACCGACATGGATCTCGCGGCGCGGGTGGTGGCCGAAATTCCCGACGAAATCTCCCGCCGCTTCTGCCTGATGGGTACGGGAGCGGACGTTCGCGGCCAGCTTGAACGACTCCTCGTGGCGGCGCCGTGGGCCAATCACGTGGTCCTGCAGCCAAATATGCCGGGACGTTCCTTCATCGCCGCATGCGGCAACGAAGTCATCCCCGCCTTCAAATAAATCGATGGCGCGCGCAGCTAATTTGCGGGCTTCCGCAGGACCAGCAGAATCGTGAACGACGCGCGGCCGTAGTCGATTCCGAGGTCCCAGGTCATCACGCGGTCGATCACCTTCAACACTGGATTCTGATACCGCCTGAGGCGGTAGAATGGCCAGCGCAGTAGATCGCCGATCGGCAGCAGCATCAATCCGCCGTAGCGGGTCGTTTCCACCGCGAAGCGCGGACCGATCAGATCGACCAGCTCGTCGCGGCTGAAATGATGGTGCCAGACGACACCGGCCGAATCGTCGCGATAGCCGTCGTCGCGCAAGCCGCGCCGGATGATCGCGCGATGCAGCCGCGGCAACCGGAAGCGCAGATTGTTGGCGTCGAGGCCCTGGAAGATGCCCGCGTGGGGGCATCGCACGATGAACTTGCCGCCGGGCTTCAGCACGCGCCAGACTTCTTCCATAGCCGCGCGACGCTGCGACGCCGGGATGTGCTCGATGACCTCGATGCACGTCACCTGGTCGAAAGACTCGCTCGCGAAGGGCAGCAGCGGACCGTCGCATTGATGAAGGTCGGCGTTTGGAACGTTGCGCCGTGCGGTCTCGATCGCTGACTGGTTGACGTCAACACCCGCCAACTTGAAATGCGGATAGCGGCTCGCGACGGCGCCCAGCAGTTCGCCGACGTTGCATCCGAGATCGAACAGGCTGCTGCCCGCCGGATCGATCCAGGCGAGGCCATCCATTGGATTCAGCGGCATGTTTGGGTGGTCGATATGGCGGTCATCAGTAAGCGATTTGCGGCCTTGATGGGCGACCGTCGGGAATGATAACATGCCGTTGTGGGCTGCTGCCCACTTTTTTGTTGGTTCGCCGCTCGTTCCCGGGAACATTTCGGCTTTTCCTGATCGGTCCTTGCTGGCGAACCGTCGAGGAAAAGGCCGGTGATGGTGCTACAACTGAATCCGACGGCGAAGAAAGTCGTCGAATTGATCGAGCCGCATGTCGAGCGGCAGGGGTTCGAGCTGGTTGGAATCGACTTTCGCAAGGGCACGCGGACTTCACTGTTGCGGCTGCTGGTCGATCGTCCGGGCGGTGGTATCGCGATGAGCGACCTCGAAGTGCTGAGCCCGATTATCGGCGATTTGCTTGACGTTTACGACCCGGTCGAGGGGCGCTACCTGCTTGAGGTCGCATCGCCTGGCGTCAATCGTCCGCTGACGAAGCTGGCACATTTCGAGGCGTTCGTGGGCCAGCGGGTAAAAGTGAGAACGCATCGTCCGCATAATGGCCGCAAGAATTTTGAAGGGGTGCTGGCGGCGGTCAGTGCGAATGGATTGGAACTTGACGACGAGATCAGCCATAGCCGCGAAAGCTTTGGCTTCGAGGAAATCAAGGGAGCAAATTACGAGCATAAGTTCGACTAGTTCAAGTCTCGGGAAAGGGGCGGCCATCGGAGATACCGGGGCCACAATAAAATTTCAAGCCGCGCGAATCAGCTTGCGCCCGCGGGAGGCGTTATGTCGGTCGATCTGAATCGGGTTATCGAACAAGTATCCAAGGAAAAGGGGATCGATCGGACGATCGTGGTCAACGCGGTCGAGGAGATGATGCATTCGGCGGCGCGTCGGACCTTCGGCCCGGACCGCAATATCGAGTCGCGCTTCAATCCTGAAATCGGCGAGATCGAGCTGTTCGAAATCAAGACCGTCGTCACGGCGATCGCCAATGCGGCCTCCGAGGTGGAACTCGAGGATGCGCACGCGAAATACGATCCCGAGGCGCAGGTCGGAGACGAAATTCTGATCAAGCTCGATACCGCGACGATGGGCCGGATCGCCGCGCAGGCCGCGAAGCAGAACCTCATCCAGCATATCCGCGACGCCGAGCGCAAGCAGATCTTTAACGAGTTCAAGGACCGCAAGGGCGAAATCGTCTCGGGTATCGTGCAGCGCTTCGAGCGCAAGAACATGATCGTCAACCTCGGACGCACCGAGGCGATTCTGCCCGAGAAGGAGCAGATTCCGCACGAACGTTATCGCCAGGGTGATCGTATTCGCGCGCTGATTCTCGACGTCGATCTGTCCGAAAAGGGCCTTTCGATTGTGCTCTCGCGGACCTCGAATCTGTTCCTGATGAAGCTCTTCGAGCAGGAAGTTCCCGAGATCTACGAGGCCATCGTCGAGATTCGCCAATGTGCCCGCGAGCCCGGCGGCCGCGCGAAGGTCGCCGTCTATTCAAAGGATAACGACGTCGATCCGGTCGGCGCCTGCGTCGGTATGAAGGGCACGCGCGTGCAATCTGTCGTGCAGGAATTGCGCGGCGAGAAAATCGATATCGTGCCGTGGACCGACGATCAGGCCGAGCTGGTATGCCGCGCGCTGGCCCCTGCGAAAGTCTCGAAAGTGATCATCGACGAGGACGAGCATGCGATGGAAGTTATCGTCCCCGACGATCAACTTTCGCTGGCGATTGGCAAGCGCGGCCAGAACGTGCGCCTCGCGCATCGGCTGTCCGGATGGAAGCTCGACGTGCGCAGCGATTCCGAGGCCGAAGAAGAAGCCCGCGCCGCGCGCGCCTCGCTCAATGCGATTCCGGGAATCGGCGACATCAACGCGGAGTTGCTTTATCAATGGGGCTTCCGCTCGGCCGAGCAGTTGTCGGAAGCCAATGAAGACAATTTCGAGGTCGAAGGGATCAGCCCCGAGCGTGCCAAGCAGGTAATCCTGGCGGCGCGTGACTGGATTGCCAGCAAGCGTCGTATCGAAGATGAAAAGGCCGCGGCCGCGGAAGCTGCCGCGAATGGCGGGGCTGGGTCCGAAACCGACGGCGCGCTCGTGGCTCCGATCGATCAGGAGCCCGCAGATGCCGACGCTCTTGGCGCCGTCGATGGCGGCACCGAAGAGATCGCTGGATCTGTCGATGCTGAGGCTGCGGCCAGCGAAACTGAGGGCGCGAAGGCAGAGGATGCTGGCGTCAAATCATAAACCGGTACGAACCTGTATGGGATGCATGCGGCGCGATGCGCAGTCTGCGATGGTTCGCGTCGCCGCCGTCGCGGGGCGAGCGCTACCGGATGACCTGTCGCGCAGGCCGGGGCGCGGCGGTTATCTCCATCGGAGCGCCGACTGCCTGAGCCGGTTCGAGCGGAGCAAGATCAAGGAATTTCGATCGCTAAGACTGAAACTTGGCCTCGCCGAGCGTCGTGAAATTACGGAATTGATTCGGTCGCGACTGGCGACCGCAGCCCAGTTGGAATAGCATAGATAAGATGGCGCGAAAGCGGATTAAAACCCTTGCCCATGAGTGGGGAGTGCCGGTCGAGGACGTGCTTGCGAGCTGCGTCCGTTTGCGACTGGGGCACGCTCATTCAGATTCGAGTCTGCTGTCTCAGGAAGAGACGGATCGGGTCAAAGCCGATCTGGACGAACAGGTCCACCGCACGGCACTTTTGCGCCGTGAGACCGTCGTCGAAACCAGTGCGGGCAAGGTGCTTGAGAAGCGTCTCAACGCCACTGTGATGCGCCGGCGGCATGCGGAGCCCGAGCCCGGACAGGTCGCCGCGGCGCCGGCTGAGCCGTTCCATTTCGAAGTCGAGAGTGACGCGAACGACGAATCATTCGCCACCCCGATGTTCGAGCAGCCTCTGCACACCGAGGCCGAATTGCCAGATTTCGCGCCCGATTTGCCCGAGCCGGAGTTACCCGAACCGCCGTCGGTGATGAACGGTGCGGATCACAGCGTCGCGGCCGAGATGCCCCCGGCGTCGATCCCTGCGGCCAGCGACGTGCACGAGCATGCTGCGCCCGATCTACCGAATCAACCGGAATCATCGAACGCGCCAACTTCCTCGTCCGTGCCGCCTGCTCCGGCGTCACCAGCGGCATCGTCGGTCCCCGTTGCGGAAGCTTCCGCGCCGCGCCTCGATCCGGTCGTAGTCGAACGCATGCCCGAAGCTGTGAAGCGGACGCCCGCCGCCCCTACTGGAACGCTGGCGCGGGGCGCTGCGCAGGTGACTCGATCCGGGCCACCGCCGCGTAGTGCGCCGCCCTTACAGCGCCCGGCTCCTCCCATGCAGCGTCCCACGCCGCCGCCGCCTCCCGCCCCTCAACCAGGCGCAATCCGGCATGGCGGTCTGCCGCCTGGACGCCTGCGCGATAGCGCGCCCGTGCGCAATTTGACCCCCGGCAACGCGCCCCGCCGCTCCGAGCCGGGTGCGTCTTCGGCCGAGGCTGATTTGCCGGGTCGCACCATAGATTTTACCAGCTCAGCGCATGCCTCCGCGCCTTCCCTCGATGACGGTCCGCGCGGACCCAAGGTGCTCGGCAAGATTGATTTGCGCAAACCGGCGGCACCGCCGGCTCGTCCCACGACGACTCCGGGTGCGCGGCCGGGCGGACCGCCGCCGCGTCCTACTACGACCGGCCGTTTCAATCAGCCCGCCACGGCTCCAGCTGGGCCGCCCGAAGGTTTCGGGCCGCCGTCCGAGAACGCCAAGCCCGGCGCGGCTCGCGCGATCAAAAAGAAGCGTGTCGTCAAAAAGGGGCCGACCGATGTCGCCGCCGAGCGCGAGATGCGCGGGTTGCGCGTGCCCAAGAAGCGGCGCGCGATGCCGGGTAAGGAACAGCGCAAGACCGAGATCACCACGCCCAAGGCCTCCAAGCGCGTCGTGCGCATCGCCGAAGGCGTGAACGTGGCCGAACTGGCGCGCCAGATGGGCGCGAAGGCCGGCGAGCTCATTCGCAAGCTGATGGACCTGGGCGTGATGTCAACGCTCAACCAGGTGCTGGACGTCGATACTGCGACGCTGGTCGCCAGCGAGTTCGGCTACAGCGTCGAGAACGTCGGTTTCGATGTCGAATCCGCTATTGAAGAGGGCGAGGAAGTAGTCGCGGGCGAGATGGTCACGCGGCCGCCGGTAGTCACGGTGATGGGTCACGTTGACCACGGCAAAACCTCGCTCCTCGACGCGATTCGCCACACCAACGTCACGGATCGCGAGTTCGGCGGTATCACCCAGCATATCGGCGCTTACATGGTCGAAGTTCACGGGCGCAAGATCAGTTTTGTCGATACTCCCGGCCACGAAGCTTTCACTGCGATGCGGGCGCGCGGCGCCAAGGTCACCGACATGGTCATCCTGGTGGTAGCCGCCGACGAAGGCGTGATGCCACAGACGGTCGAGGCCCTCAATCACGCCAAGGCCGCGGGCGTTCCGATCATCGTTGCTATCAACAAAATCGACCGGCCGGAGGCCAATCTAGACCGCGTCAAGCAGCAGCTCACCGAGCACGGCCTGATCCCGGAGGATTACGGCGGGGATACGATTACGGTGCCGGTCTCCGCGCGTTCGGGCGAGGGCGTCGAGCGCCTGCTGGAAATGATCCTGCTGCAGGCCGACCTGATGGAGCTCAAGGCCAATCCGGATCGCGCCGCGCGCGGCACGGTGGTCGAATCCGAGCTCGATCGTGGACGCGGCCCGGTTGCGACCGTACTGATCCAGGAAGGCACGCTGCGTCAGGGCGATCCCTTCGTATGCGGCATCACCTATGGCCGCGTCCGCGCGATGCAGGATCATCTGGGCCAGCGCGTGACCGAAGCCGGACCGTCGATGCCGGTGGAAATATTCGGACTCTCGAGCGTCCCCGAACCCGGCACTCCGTTCACCGTCGTTGTGGACGAGGCCAAGGCACGGCAGGTCGCCGAATTCCGCCGCTCCAAGCAGCGCGAAGGCGTCCTCCAGAAGACCAGCCGTATCTCGCTCGAAGACCTGAGTTCGCGGATGGCCGCCGGCGAGGTCAAAGAACTGCGCGTGATTATCAAGGGCGACGTCAACGGCTCGGTCGAGGCGCTGGCAGAGTCGCTCGCGCGGCTCTCGGTGAGCGAAGTCAAAGTCGAGTTAATCCACAAGTCGGTTGGCGCGATTTCCGAAACCGACATCACGCTGGCGGCTGCTTCCAAAGCCGTCGTGATCGGCTTCAACGTGCGTCCCGAGCCCAAAGCCGCGCAGCTCGCCGAGAAAGAAGGCGTGGATATACGCCTCTACACGATCATCTACGAAGTCATCAACGACATGCGCGAGGCGATGGAAGGCCTGCTCGCGCCGACCTATCGCGAGAAGTCGCTCGGCCGTGCGGAAGTGCGCCAGACTTTCGTCGTGCAGGGAACGACCGTCGCCGGTGTGATGGTCACCGAGGGCAAGCTGCTGCGCAGTGCCCGCGCCCGTCTCGTGCGCGACGGCCGCGTCGTCTGGGAAGGCAAGATCGCGACACTGCGCCGGTTCAAGGACGACGCCCGCGAAGTCCTCGCCGGTTACGAATGCGGTATCGGGCTCGAGAATTTCAACGACGTTAAGCCCAGCGATGTGATCGAGGACTTCGAAATGGAGGCAGTGCTGCGCAAGCTCGCGATTCCCAAGCCGGAGTCGGTGCGCGGCGCAGGCGGCGCGGCCGAAAAGCCGATGCAAACTTGATTACCAAGCGAGGTTGCGAGCCGAGCTATCAAGTGAAGCGAAGCGAAACGAGCAGGCGAGTCCGCGAGCTGCGCGCTTAGAGTTTGAGTTTGCGAGGTCTCCTCTGAATCAGCGGCACACACGAGCATCGCGAGCGTTAAGCACAATGGGAAGTCTGAAACCTTGTCACCAGGCGAGCTTGCGAGCCGAGCTAACGAGTCTGCGAGGTGCGTTACAGACTAGTTCCTTGCGCTCCTCAACCACTTGATTGCGCGCGGGTTGCCGCACGAGGTTTCTGGAATGGTCGTCGGGGTTCTGCGGCTTACCCTCTATCTGCCCGAAAACCATTCGCTGAAGGGTAAGCGGCAGGTGCTGCGCGCGATCAAGGCTCGCGTCCGCACCAAGTTCAACGTCTCGATAGCGGAATCCGGCGACAACGATATGTGGCAGCGCGCCGAGTTGGGCATCTGCCAGGTCGGCAACGATCGCGCTTTCGTGGATTCGGCGTTGCGCGAGGTCGTCAACTTTATCGATTCGCTGGCCCTGGCACCGCTGGGCGAGGAACATCTCGAAATCATCAGCTATTGATTCGCTGTTGAAGAATCAATTTCTCCGCGCCGCCGATGGCTTTGTCGCTGCGGTGCATGGGCGATAATATGCAGATTATGGCATCCGGTGACGGCAGGCGGCCCGGACGAGTCGCCGAAATGGTCTTGCGCGAATTGTCGCTGTTGCTCCTGCGCGATCTGCGCGACCCGCGTCTGCGCGGAGTTACTTTGACGTCCGTCAAGATGAGCGACGATTTGCGCCAGGGACGGGTGTTCTTCTCTCACTTCGAGGGCAGGGCGCACGCTGCTGACGCGATCAAGGGCTTCCAGAGTGCCGAGGGCTTCATCCGCAAGAACATCGGGCGAGCGCTGGGACTGCGCTATACTCCGCAATTTGACTTCGAGTTCGATCCGGGGCTCGAAAATGCGGCGCGCATCGACGCTCTCCTGCGTGAGACTCGCGCCCGCGAATAGGACGCTCCCTAATATCGTGCCTTCCGGCAGACTTTCTGCTCAGGGAGGCCTATTCTCCGTTTAATTCGTCACTTAACCGAGTTCTACTCGATTAGCTGTGCCCGAGCATCGCGAGTGTCAATCACAATGGGAAGCCTGAAACCTCCACGAGGTTTCAGTGAAAATTAAAGGTTTTTCGTTCCTTGACAATTGTCCCCTATTTCCCCCATGAACGGCATCATCCTAATCGACAAGTCCGCCGGTCCGACCTCGGCCGAAGTGGTCCGCCAGGTGAAGCATCGCGTGAAACCGGCGCGAGTCGGGCATCTCGGCACGCTCGATCCTTTTGCGACGGGCGTGCTGCCGATTCTCGTTGGCGAGGGCACCAAGCTCGCTCCGTTCCTGCACGATGGCGAGAAACATTACTCGGGGTTAATCGCACTCGGTAGCGAGACCGACACTCTTGACCGTACCGGCGAGATCGTCCGCACCGCCGCCATCCCGCCAATTGACGGGGCGCGGCTTGCCGAAGTCGCTGCAGGCTTCACCGGCGTGGTCACGCAGACCCCGCCTATATTTTCCGCGATCAAACGTGGCGGTGTCCCACTCTACAAACTGGCCCGCCGTGGCGACGAAGTCGCGCCTCCGCCGCCGCGCGAGGTCCGGATTGAGCGTCTCGAACTGGCCGCCGAGGGCGCCGCTTCAATTCGCTTCAGCCTGGTCTGTTCGCCCGGCACCTACATGCGATCGCTCGCTCGCGATATCGGGGTTGCGCTCGGCAGTGCAGGCCATCTGGCTGCGCTCCAGCGCACTCGCAGCGGTTTCTTTGCGATTGAAAACGCGCGCCCGCTCGCGACGGTGCTCGATGCCCTCGAGAGCGGGGACTACGGATGCCTCATCGGACTGCGCGACGCGACTCCCGACCTGCCGGAGATTACGGTCGCCACCGACATTGAGAAACGCCTCCGCAACGGCGACTCGCGCGCTCTCGACGGCCTGGTGCCCCAGCGTAATCGCGATTCGCAAAGTTCCGACGGCATTGTGCCGCTGCAGCCGGGTAAGTTCTTCAAGGTCGTCGCCGACGGCCGTCTGCTCGCGATCGCGGAGGCGACTTCACGCGTCACCGCCGTAATCGCGCGCGTCTTCGACGACACCTGACTCAGTTGTCCGGCGTCGGCGGCAGCGCCGCTCCGACCGCCGCGTTTGACATCAAAATCCCGTCGATGATAGGCGGGCTACAGGAGGATCACTAAATGGTTTATCTTCACGCGCAAATCAAACTGTTTCCGGGCAAGCAACAAGACTTCGTCAAGTTGCTGAACACGCTGATGCCGCAACTGCACAAGCATGGATGGAAGCTCGTCGGGAGCTTTTCAGCCCTGGCCGGCCGCCTCAACACGGTGGTCGATCTGTGGGAACTACCCGATCCGAACGCACTCCAGGCGGTGTTGACGGACCCGGAATTTCAAAAGCACGGGCCGACGATTCATGACATCATCGAAGACGAAGTGCTGTCGGTCCTGACGAAGCTGCCCATCGGCTGAGTCAATTTTCTACCGTCGCCGACCGTTCGATGACCCTGAGTCGTCGCGCGCGGCGGCGGTAGGACTGGATTCCTCGTTGCTGCGAATCTGGCCGGCGAGGCGATCATGATGACCCGCCACGTGGCCGCACTCTCTCTGTTAATCCTCGGCGGATGCGCCCAAGCGCAGTCCGGACCAGGGTCGCTTCTCATCCTGCCGCCGCTCACCGCCAACGGCTACGCCAACACCGGCGCCCCGTTGTCCAAATGGCAGGCCTTCGGGAATTACGGCGGACTCACCGATTGCACTACCGCAATCGCCAGCAATCAGATGAGGGTGAACGCGCAGGTTGGACAGATTGCGCAGGCCGCAGTGCCCTCTGAGGATCTCGCCGTCAAAATGAAAAGCGCGGAATGCGTCGCGGCCGACGATCCTCGTCTCACCGCAAATTGATCAGCAAATTCAATGGATCCTTCCCCGAACTTGACTAAAGATCTGCCATTATCAGCTTTCGCGGCCGTACTCGGGTGCCTTTACTAGGTTGAAAAGCTCTGATAATCTTGCCGGATAATAAAAGGAAAAAGGGAAAGAAAGTAAACCTGATGCCTCTCGAGGCCGCTCGCAAGCGGGAAATAATCGGCGCCAATGCGCGTACTCAGAACGACAGCGGTTCGTCTGAAGTTCAAGTCGCGATCTTTACGGCGCGAATCGAACAACTGACCGGGCATTTGAAGTCGCACGCGAAGGATCATCATTCGCGCCGCGGATTGTTGCGCCTGGTCGGCAAGCGCCGCCGTCTGCTTGACTACCTGCATACGCAGGACTTCGCGCGGTACAAAGGGCTGATCGAAAAGCTCGGAATCCGCCGTTAGGCCGGATTCCCGCAGCACATTACGCCCCGCGCCCTCAAATGCGCGGGCAGCGGTCAGCCATCCAGGCGTGTCAGGAAAAAGAGGTTCCGCGGGGTCGTCCGCCATATCAAAGGAACCTCTGATGACCCCTCTCCCTGAAGTGTGATCCGATGTACAGAAAGCTAGAGATTCAACTTGCCGGCCGCACCTTGTCGCTGGAGACGGGACGCCTCGCGAAGCAATCGCATGGCGCGGTGCTCGCTCAGTATGGCGAGACGGTCGTGCTCGCGACGGTGGTATCGGCTTATCAGAGCCGCGACAAAATCGACTTCCTGCCGTTGACCGTTGACTACCAGGAAAAGACCTTTGCGGCCGGCCGTATCCCCGGCGGCTTCTTCAAGCGCGAGGGTCGTCCAACCGAAAAAGAGATTCTTACTTCGCGCCTGATTGATCGTGCGATGCGTCCGCTGTTTCCCAAGGGTTACGACAAGGAAACGCAGATCGTCGTCAACGTCCTGTCGATCGACCGTGAAAACGATTCCGATACCCTCGCTCTGATCGCAACCTCGGCCGCCCTCGAAGTCTCCGACATCCCGTACGAAGGACCGGTTGCCGCCGTAAGGATGGGGCGTATCGACGGCAAATTGACCGTGAATCCGCTGATCAGCGAACTCGAGGAGAGCGACATCTCGCTGGTCATCGCCGCCAAGCCCGATTCGATCGTGATGCTCGAGGGCGGCGCCCAAGTCGTTGACGAGGAGGCGATCCTCGAAGCGTTGTTCGCCGCTCACGAAGAGATGCGTCCGGTGTTCGAACTCCAGCAGGAGTTGCGGCGCCTCGCCGGCAAGCCCAAGCGCGAGTTCACCAGGAAGGAATACGATCTCAGTCTGCACTCGGCGGTGCAGGATCGGATGTCGGCCGACCTCGAACGCGCGCTCAAAATCAGCGGAAAAAAGGAACGCAACACGGCAGTATATGCCCTGCAGGACAAGGTCGCCGAGGAACTTGCCGGGCAATTCCCCGATCGCAAGCGTGAAATCGAGGAAGCCGCCGAAAAGGTCCTCCGCACCCAGGTGCGCCGCGTAATTCTTGATGATGACAAGCGCATCGACGATCGCTCTTCGACCGAGATTCGCCCGCTAAGCGCCGAGATCCACGTGCTCCCGCGCACCCACGGCTCGGCCGTCTTCACGCGCGGCGAGACCCAGGTGCTGGCGACCGTCACGCTGGGCACCTCGTCCGATGAGCAGCGCGTGGACGCACTGCTGGGCGAGCGCTTCAAGAAGTTCATGCTCCACTACAACTTTCCGCCGTTTTCGACCGGCGAGGTCAAATTCCTGCGCGGCCCCGGACGCCGTGAAATCGGCCACGGTGCACTGGCCGAGCGCGCGTTGGCCGCGGTGCTGCCCGACGAAGAGGATTTTCCGTACACCATCCGCGTCGTCGGTGAGACGCTCGAATCCAACGGTAGCTCCTCGATGGCGACCGTATGCGGCGGCACTCTTGCGCTGATGGACGCGGGCGTCCCGATAAAAGCCCCCGTCGCGGGCATCGCGATGGGCCTGGTCAAGGAAGGCGACAAAGTTCGCGTCCTCACCGACATCCTCGGCGACGAGGATCATCTCGGCGACATGGACTTCAAAGTTGCGGGCACTTCCGACGGCATCACCGCCATCCAGATGGACAATAAGGTCGGCGGCGTCACTCGCGATGTAATGCGACAGGCGCTGCATCAGGCGCGCGACGCCCGGCTCTTCATCCTTTCCGTGATGGCGAAAGCGATCGACAAGCCGCGCACCAACGTCTCCACCTTTGCCCCGCGAATCGTCACTCTGCATATCAAGCCCGACAAGATCCGCGACGTTATCGGACCCGGCGGAAAAGTGATTCGCGGACTGGTCGAGGAGACTGGCTGCAAGATCGATATCGAGGACGACGGCACTGTGCTGATCGCGTCGGCCGATAGCGCCGCGATGGACCTGGCAATCAGCCGCATCGAGGCGATCACCGCCGAGCCGGAAGTCGGCCGCATTTACGATGGCATTGTGCGCAAAATCGTCGAGTTCGGCGCGTTCGTCGAGATCATGCCGGGCACCGACGGCCTGCTGCACATCTCGCAGCTTTCCAGTGAGCGCGTGCGCCGCGTCGAGGACGTCCTTCACGAAGGCGACGAGATCAAGGTGAAGGTGCTCGACGTTGATCGCAGCGGCAAGATTCGGCTCTCTCTGCGTGAAGCGCAGGCGGATCTCGAACAGCAAAAGGCGAAATAGGCGGCCCTGATGGTTCGTAAGAGCGTCCTCCCGAACGGCGTGCGGGTACTGACCGAGCCGATGCCGCAGATGGTTTCCGCGACCATTGGCATCTGGGTCGAAAATGGCTCCCGTTACGAGCACGAGCGCCGCCAGAACGGCGTCTCACACTTCATCGAGCACTTGCTCTTCAAGGGCACCAAAAAGCGCACCGCTGCGCAGATCGCCGAACAGTTCGACGCGGTCGGCGGCGTCCTCAACGCCTTCACCGGCAAGGAATACACCTGCTATTACGCCAAGGTGCTCGGCGCCGACCTCAAGATGGCGACCGACCTGCTCGCCGATCTTTTTCTCGAATCCGTCTTCGATCCAGCCGAGATCGATCGCGAGCGCCAGGTGGTGTTGCAGGAGATTTCCCAGGCCGAAGATACGCCCGACGATTTCATCCACGACCTTTTCAACCTGCGCTACTGGGAAGGACATCCGCTGGCTCTGCCGATTTTCGGATCGGTCGAGACCGTCAATGCGATCGATCGCGAATTGCTGGTCTCCTTCATGGCCGACCGCTATCGTGCGGGCCGCGTCTTTATCGCCGCCGCAGGTGCGGTCGATCACGACGATCTGGTCGCCGATTGCGAGCGCTTTTTCGGCGGGGTCGCGGGTGACGATCGCGGCGAGCTGATCAGCCCGCCGGCTGAGACTGCGATTGTCCTGAACCAGTCCAAGGATCTCGAGCAGGCCCACATCTGCATCGGTGGCCCCGGCATCAGCCAGGTCGATCCGCTGCGCTTCGCCGCCTACGTGATGAACACGGCGGTCGGCGGAGGCATGTCGTCACGGCTGTTTCAGGAAGTGCGCGAAAAGCGGGGCCGCGTTTACAGCATCTACTCGTTCATTTCGTCGTTTATCGATTGCGGCTACTTCGGCATCTACGCCGGCACCAATCCCGAATGGGTCGATGAGGTAATCGAAGTCACGCTCGGCGAGATTGGCAAGGTTTCGCGCGAAGGGCTCAAGCCCAACGAACTGGCTCGGGCCAAGAGTCAACTCAAGGGCAACATGCTGCTCGGCATGGAATCATCCGACAGCCGCATGAACCGCCTCGCGCGCAACGAGATCTACTTCCGGCGCGACATTCCACTCGAAGAAGTCGCCAATGCGATCGACGCCGTCACCAACGATCAGGTGGTCGAGTTATCAACCCATTGTTTCAAGTCCGACCGCATGGGGTTGGTGCTGCTGGGTGATTTGAAGGGACGCAAGCTCGGCTCCGAGGTCTGGTCGGCATTGGGTTAGCACTCCGGCCGAACATTTTTCAAGCCACGAGAGGCGTGCGAGACCATCGGTGTCGCTCGCCTCTCATTATTTCAGGGACACGTTTTAGTGCCGTTGCAGACGTTGTTGCCCATATCGACCCCGCCGGTCACGGTCGCGCCATTGCCGCTGATGATGTTGTTCTGATAGCCGCTGTTGGCGTCGCTGAAATTCAGCCCAGTGAGGCCGTTCCCGCTCACGACGTTGTTTGTAACCAGGCACGTCGAAGTGCAGTCCAACCCATCACCGTTGTTACTGATCATCTGGACACCGCCCGCTGTGCTGTTGCTGCCCAGGACAATCGCGGTGCCGCGAATCTTGGTTATCGTGCCGTTGACAACGGTAACGCCCGAATCGCCGAATGCATTGATTCCTTTTGCCGCGGTGCCAGCACCGCCCGGACCGGCGATCGTGAATCCGTTGAGATTAATCGTGACGTTGTTCGCGTTCACGTTGATTACCGCAAAGTTGCTCTGCGTGGTGACGAGGTTGCTGGCAAGGAAGTAACTGCCCGGCTTCGATATTACGATCGGGAAGCCTTTAGCCGGCTGTACCAACTTGGTCTGGGCAAGGGCCGACCCCCAGCTTATTCCTGTTAACAAAATCGTGAGGCCCATGCTGACCATTAGATTTCCGCCGCGTCCGCGTTTCATGAATTCTCCTGACTTGTTGCGAAGTGTCGCGTGTGTTTGCCACGTCCGCGATCGTCAAATGAATTAGTCGGTAAGTGTAACCGCTGCGCCAGGCATTGCGCCACGCGGAAAGTAAACATGGTTTCGCAGGCTCCCTCGATAATCGCCTCACCCGTTGCGCCGCGCAATCGAATTTGAGTTAGATATCACCGTGACACCGAGGCGCCCATGTTCGCGGCCAGATCGCTGATCGAGGACTCGCAGTCGCCCTCATCCTATGCCGCAGGTTAAGATTCAACGCCTTCGCGCGAATGCGCCCTCGCTGCCGCGCTATCATAGCGATCACGCCGCGGGCATCGATTTGATGGCGGACGTTGAGGCCGACCACGTGCTGAATCCGCTGCAACGGGCCGCCATCCCGACCGGGATCGCAATCGAAATCCCCGTCGGATTCGAAGGGCAGGTGCGTCCACGGAGCGGCCGCGCGCTGAGCGAAGGACTCACTCTCGTCAATTCGCCCGGCACCATTGACGCCGACTATCGCGGCGAAATCCGCGTGATCGTAATCAACCTGGGAAGCGAGCCGCTGACGATTCGGCCCGGCGATCGGATCGCGCAACTGGTCTTCGCGCCGGTCGTTCGCATGGAGATTGTCGAGGCCGATCGGCTCCACGACAGCACTCGCGGCGAAGGCGGCTTCGGGCATACTGGAAGATGAAACCGGCGGGCGCGCCCACCCGATCCGGGAGAATGTTTCACGATGCGTATGCCCTGCGAAGATTACGATGCCCGAACGCCCTTGAGTCGCGAATGCCATGAGTAAGGACCGCGAAACCGCCATTTCTGAACTCGACCAGGCCCTGATGGGCGTCAGCCCTATCGACGGCCGTTATCGGTCGCGCACCCGCGCGCTCGCCGATTACTTCAGTGAGTACGCGCTTATCCGCTATCGCGTGCGCGTCGAAATCGAATGGTACCTCGCACTCGCAGCGAATCCTGCTATCGATGCGGTCCCGCCAATCGAGGCCGAGGCCGCAGGACGTTTGCGCGACCTCTGCGAGAGCTTTTCGATCGACGACGCGCGCCGCGTGAAGACGCTCGAAGCCGAGACCAATCATGACGTCAAGGCGCTGGAGTATTTCCTCAAGGAGAAGATCGAGGCGCTGGGCCTGGGCCTGCCGCTCGAGATGATCCATTTCGCTTGTACCTCGGAGGACATCAGCAACCTTGCTTATGCGTTGATTATGCAGGAATTCGCCGAGCGCACCCTGCTGCCGACGCTCGAACGCATACGCGACACGATTGGCGAAATCGCACGGCGCTATAAGGACGTTGCAATGGTCGCGCGCACGCATGGGCAGGAGGCGTCGCCGACCACAGTCGGCAAGGAGTTCGCGATTTTCGCGTGGCGGCTCGATCGCCAGATCAGCCATTTGCGCGCGCAGGAGTATCTCGGCAAGGCCAATGGCGCGGTCGGCAATTTCAACGCGCATCACTTCACCTATCCTCACGTCGATTGGCTGGCCCATTCGCGCGGCTTCGTCGAGGGGCTCGGGTTGACCTGGAATCCGCTGACCACCCAAATCGAGAGCCACGATTTTCTCGCCGAGATTTTCCACACCGTCGAACGCATCGACACGATCCTGCTCGGCTTCGCGCGCGATATCTGGGCGTACATTTCGATCGGCTACTTCACCCAGAAGACCGTCGCGGGCGAGGTCGGTTCGTCGGTGATGCCGCATAAGGTGAACCCGATCGATTTCGAAAATTGCGAGGGCAATCTCGGCCTCGCGACTGCCATGTTCCAGCATCTCGCGACCAAGCTGCCGGTCTCACGATGGCAGCGCGATCTCAGTGACAGCACCGCGATTCGCGGCATCGGCACCGCCTTTGGCCACGTCATCGTGGCACTGAGTTCGCTGGAACGCGGGCTCGGCAAGCTCCAGATCAACGAAGCGCGCATCGCGGCGGAGATCGAGGACGAGAAGGCGTGGGAGGTCGTAGCGGAGGCGATCCAGACGATGATGCGCCGCCACGCGCTCGAACGCCCCTACGAACGCCTCAAGGAGTTGACACGCGGGCGCGCGGTGAATCGCACCACCATCGAGGACTTCGTCATCGGCCTGCCTCTCGATGACGAGGCGAAGGCGGCGCTGCTCAGTCTGGAGCCCAGGCGCTACGTCGGACTCGCGAGCGAACTGGTCGAGCGCTTCACCCCGCGCAGCACTGCCGGCACGAAACGCTGAGGCGCCCATTGCGCTTGGCGAATCTGTGCATAGATTCTGTCTTTGTGGATAATCGCGCAGCGGACGCCCCTGAAGCGCCCGTGTCCGAGTTTTCCCGCTAGATTTTCGCAAGTAATATGAAGCCAGCGTTACGATTGATCGTTGGAGGAAATCGTGGAAACGACTCCCGAAAAGCTCGAAATGTTTTACGAGGGCAAGGCCAAGAAGCTCTATTCGACGCCGGATCCCGATCTGGTAATCGCCTATTTCAAGGATGACGCGACCGCGTTCAACGCCAAGAAGCGCGGCACGATCGAGGACAAGGGCGTAATCAACAACCGCATGTCGGAGCTGTTCTTTACGCTGCTCGAACACAACGGCGTCAAGACCCATTTCGTGCGGCGCCTCAACGATCGCGACATGCTGTGCAAGCGGCTCGACATCATTCCGGTCGAGACCGTCGTGCGCAATATTGTCGCGGGTTCGATGGCGCGCCGGCTCGGGCGCGAAGAGGGCGAGCAACTGCCGCGTCCGGTCGTCGAGTACTATTACAAGAACGACGCCCTCGACGATCCGCTGATCCTCGGCGAGCATGCGATTGCGTTCGGTTGGGCGACCGCCGAAGAGTTGAAGACCATCGACAAACTGGCCCTGCAGGTCAACGATATTCTCGGCCGCTTCCTCGACGAGCGCGGGATTCTGCTGGTCGATTTCAAGCTGGAATTCGGCCGCCATCACGGTGAGATTCTGCTCGGCGACGAAATCTGTCCCGACACTTGCCGCTTCTGGGACAAGGCCACGCGTGAGAAGCTCGACAAGGATCGCTTCCGCCGCGACCTCGGCAACGTCGAGGAGGCCTACCAGGAGATGCTCCGGCGGGTCGAGAAATAGACCTTGCTGGTCAAGGTCTTCATCACCCCGCGCAAAGGTATCCTCGATCCACAGGGTCGTGCCGTCGAGGGCTCGCTGAAGAGCCTCGGCTTCAACGGCGTCGCGAGTGTTCGCGTCGGCCGCTACATCACCATCGAGATCGACGCGCCGTCAAAGGACGCGGCCACTGCCGCCGTCGGGAAGATGTGCGACCAACTGCTCGCCAATCCCAACATCGAGGACTATCGCTTCGAGGTTGACGGCGAATGAAGTGGGGCGTCGTACGGTTTCCCGGCTCGCTCGACGACGGCGACGCGCTCCACGCATTGCGCAACGTCCTCGGCCAGGACGCCGCGATGCTCTGGCACAAGGACGAAACGCTTGCGGGCGCCGAATGCGTGGTGCTGCCGGGAGGCTTCAGCTACGGCGATTACCTGCGCTGCGGTGCGATCGCGAGGTTCTCTCCGATCATGAAAAGCGTCGCGCATTTTGCCGCCGACGGTGGCCTCGTGATCGGCATCTGCAATGGCTTTCAAATCCTGTGCGAGGCGCATCTGCTACCCGGCGCGCTGATGCGCAATCGATCGCTTTCTTTCATTTGCGACGTAGTAAATGTCCGCGTCGATAATACCCGCACGCCGTTCACGCGCACTGCACACGAGGGCGAGATCCTGCGCTTGCCGATCAAGCACGGCGAAGGTTGTTACGTGGCGCCGGCCGATGACCTCGCGCAGATGGAGGAACGGGGCCAGGTGTTGCTCCGTTACGTCGATGAGGCCGGTGTCGAGACCGACGCGGCGAATCCAAACGGCTCGATGCGCTCGATTGCGGGCGTCGCGAACGATCGCTTCAACGTCTTTGGCCTGATGCCGCATCCCGAGCACGCCGTCGAAAAAATGCTCGGCGGCGACCACGGCCGGAGGATTTTCGAATCGATTATCGAGGCCGCGCGATGACTGTCGCGCCCGTCGAGTTGCCTGGCGATCCCGTTATCGACACTGCACAGGCTCTCGCCCACGGCATTACCGCCGAAGAGTTCGCCACTATCCAGCGTATCCTGGGCCGCGTTCCGACCTTCACTGAGCTGGGCGTTTTCTCTGTCATGTGGTCGGAGCATTGCTCCTACAAATCCTCGCGCAAACACCTGCGTATGCTCCCCGGCAAAGGCCGCAATGTTGTCGGTGGTCCCGGCGAGAACGCTGGAGCCATCGACGTCGGCGACGGCTGGGTCGCGGTGTTCAAAATCGAGAGCCACAATCATCCGTCGTACGTCGAGCCATATCAGGGTGCGGCGACCGGCGTCGGCGGTATCCTGCGCGACATCTTCACGATGGGCGCGCGCCCCGTCGCGAGCATGGACTCGCTAAAGTTCGGATCATTCGATCATCCGCGCACGCGCTTTCTGCTCGGTGGCGTAGTCGGCGGAATCGGCGGTTACGGCAACTGCGTGGGCGTACCGACAGTAGCAGGCGAGGTGATGTTCGACGCTGGCTACAACGGCAACATCCTCGTCAATGCCTTCTCGCTCGGCCTCGCCCGCCGCGAGGATTTGCAGAGCGCGCGCGCCCAGGGCGCCGGAAATCCCGTCCTCTACGTTGGCTCCGCAACCGGCCGCGATGGTATCCACGGTGCCAGCCTGCTCGCTTCCGCCGAGTTCGACGCCGAGAGCGAATCGAAACGCCCGACCGTCCAGGTGGGCGATCCGTTCACCGAGAAATTGCTTATCGAGGCGTGTCTCGAAGCGATCAAGACCGGCGCGATCGTCGCGATTCAGGATATGGGTGCGGCCGGCCTCAGCTCGTCGTCGAGCGAGATGGCGGGTCGCGGCGGCCTCGGTATCGAACTCGATCTCGGCCTTGTACCGCTCCGCGAAGCCAATCTTACGCCCTATGAAATCCTCCTCTCCGAATCGCAGGAGCGGATGTTGATCGTTGCCGTGCGCGGACGCGAGTCCGAACTCGCCGCGGTCTTCGAGAAATGGGACCTCCACGCCGTGGTTATCGGACGCATCACCGATGACGGGCGCTGGCGAGCGCTCTGGAAGGGAGAGGTCGTTGCCGACGTTCCGGTCGGCTCGATCAGCGACGACGCGCCGGTGTACGACCGTCCGCGGCAGGCGCCCCCGCCCGCGAGTACGACTGCTAACAGGGCCTCTTCCGCACCTGCACCGCCTCCCGACGTGGCCCTGCGCGCTCTCATCTCGAGTCCCAACGTCGCCTCGAAACGAATCGTCTTTCGCCAGTACGACTCGATCGTGCAAGGTAGTACCGTCGTCGGACCGGGCAGCGACGCGGCGGTGCTGCGCATCAAGGATTCCGCGCGCGGCCTCGCGCTTAAAGTCGATTCCAATCCGCGCGCCTGCGCGCTTGATCCCTATCTCGGCGCAATCGCGACGGTTTGCGAGGCCGCCCGCAATGTCGCTTGCGCAGGCGCCCGCCCCGCTGGCATTACCAACTGCCTCAACTACGGAAATCCGGAGCGTCCCGAAATCATGTGGCAGCTCGTGCGTGGAATCGAGGGCCTGCGCGACGCCGCGATCGCCTTTGATGCGCCGGTCATCAGCGGCAACGTCAGCCTTTACAACGAAACCGAAGGCCGCGCGATCCCGCCCACGCCCACCATCGCGATGGTCGGGACGCTCGATAACGTTGCGCGGCACCTGAAGCAGTACTTTAAGATGCCCGGCGATGCCGTTTTGATGGTTCGCACCGCCGCGCCGTCACTTGCCGCGAGCGAGTACACGGACCTCTTTGGCATGCCGCGACAGCAACTTTCGCCGATTGATCTGGTGCGCGAGCGCAAGCTGATCGACGGGCTGGTTGAATGTGCGGATCGCAGGTTGATAAGATCGGCTCACGACGTGAGTGAGGGTGGGCTCGCGGTGGCGCTGGCCGAGTCATGCTTCAATCCAGGCGGATTGCTTGGGGTGGAAGCCAATCTCGGTACCGGCAGCCACGATGTCGAAGTGCTTTTCGGTGAAGGTTCGTCAACGGTGATAATCTCGGCACCGCTCGAAAACGTTCCAGTGTTAAGCAAGATTTTCGCTCCACTCGAAACCGTCGCGATTGGCCGCGTAACCGCAGCGCTGCGCCTCAAAATCGATACCGTTATCGATGAGGACGTCGCCGCTCTTCAGCACCTGTATGAAACAGCGATACCCGGGAGGCTGAACCAATCATGACTGATAGCGACGAGTTGTCAGTCGAGTTGGATGCCGACGAGGTCAAACTCGACGCCTTCCACGAAGAGTGCGGCGTCTTCGGCGTTTACGGCCATCCCGAAGCTGCCAACCTCGCATACCTGGGACTTTACGGGTTGCAGCATCGAGGACAGGAATCCGCCGGCATCGTCTCCTCTAACGGCAAGTCCCTGATTTCACATCGCGGCATGGGCCTTGTCGCGGACATTTTCAATAGCGAAGTGCTCGGCCGCCTCGAGGGCACCGCCGCGATTGGTCACAATCGCTATTCAACCACTGGCTCAACTTCGCTGAAGAATTGCCAGCCGCTGGTGGTCGAATATGCCGGCGGTGGCCTGGCGCTCGCGCACAATGGCAATCTCGTTAACTTCGAGGAATTGCGCGCGCGCCTGGAAGCGAGCGGCTCGATCTTTCAATCGTCTTCCGACAGCGAACTGGTGATTCATCTCATTGCCGGATCGCATGCACCCGATCTGCCGGGCCGCGTAGTGGACGCTCTCGGGCAGGTTCGCGGAGCCTATTCGCTGGTGGTGCTGACTGACAACGCTCTCATCGCGGTGCGCGATCCGCAAGGCTTTCGCCCCCTCGTTATTGGTAAGCTCAACGACGCGATGATCATCGCTTCCGAGACCTGCGCGCTCGATCTGGTGCGCGCCGAATATATCCGCGAGGTCGCTCCCGGTGAGATGCTGGTGATCGACGACGACGGCATGCGATCGTTCTTTCCGTTCGCCTCGGCGCCAACTCGCCGCTGTGTTTTCGAGTACGTCTATTTTTCGCGGCCAGACAGTTTACTCTACGGGCGCAACGTTTATTCCGTGCGCAAACAGCAGGGGCGGGCGCTCGCCCGCGAATGTCCCGCCGACGCCGACATCGTCGTGCCGGTGCCCGACTCGGGTAATTCCGCAGCACTCGGTTATGCCGAAGAAGCGGGTTTGCCGTTCGAGATGGCGCTGGTGCGCAGCCACTACATCGGCCGCACCTTTATCGAGCCGCGCCAGTCGATCCGCCATTTCGGCGTGAAGATCAAGTTCAACCCGGTGGCGGAACTGCTCAAAGGCAAGCGCATCGTGTTGATTGAGGATTCTCTGGTGCGTGGCACGACCTTGCGCAAAGTCATTCCGATGTTGCGTCAGGCTGGCGCGCGCGAAGTTCATATGCGTATTGCCGCGCCGCCCACCACCAATTCCTGTTTTTATGGCATCGACACGCCGACCCGTGAGGAACTGCTCGCGTCGCATCAGTCGATCGATGAAATTCGCCGCTACATCACCGCCGACTCGCTCGCCTACCTGAGCTGGGACGGACTATATTCATTCGACGGGGCCGATCGCGACGGCTATTGCGACGCTTGCTTCACCGGCAACTACCCGATCGAGATTCCCAAGAAAAAAGGCCCCGCTCAGCTTCATCTCTTCGAGGCGGCTGATCACGCCAATGGCGCCGCCGCGCGCCGCTGAGTCTCAAGCTGACTTGGTCAGGAAGAAATCGGAGCGAGCGCCGGGCGCATCATGAAGCGCGATTTCGGCCGCTTCGCGTTCACGCCTTGGCCGTGCGCGAAACGCCCCAGCGCGTGACGCATCATCGCCCGCCCGCGTGACACGCGCGATTTCACCGTGCCGACCGGCACGCCGAGCGCGTCCGCAGCTTCGTCGTAATTCAGCTCCTGCACTTCGACCAGCATGAGCGTGCGGCGAAAGTCCTCCGGCAGTGTTTCGAGCGCGGCACCGATCGCGCCGCCGACGGACCTCGCGCACAGGACGCGCTCGGGATTGCATTCCCATGCTTCGGATCTGAGGCTCTCGCCAGCGACTTCCAATTCGAATTCCTCAGCGGTGGCGGCCAATCTTTCGCGGCCGTGACGCCGGCATCGATTGTAAAAGTTGTTGTGCAGGATGGTCAGCAGCCAGCCGCGACAATTGGTCCCGGGAGCAAACAGATGAAAGAACCGCAGCGCCCGCAACATCGTCTCCTGCACGAGATCGCGCGCTTCGTCATCGCGGCGCGTGAGCCGCATCGCCGCCCGATGCAACGCGTCGAGATGCGGCAAGGCCTCGCGTTCGAAAACTTGACGGCGATCGGCGGAGTTGCCTGCGCCCGGCACATTGGCAGCGTCGAACATGATTTTTCTGCTCCGTAATCAAGTTCGGTCTCGGCGACCGAAAGTTACGGGCGCAAGTTCGCAATCCGCCAGCCGCCGGTGGCGGAGGGCCGACTTCGGACAAATTGAGGACGGTCATGCCCTATCAGCAGCGGCCCTCGCGAGCGGAATACCGCCGCGCCCGAACCGTCGCGCGAACAACTTTGCTATTTGTTGGCGAGTGCCGAGTCGGCTGCGGCGACGTCGTTGAGCAGTTGGGTGATCGGCATCCGCGAGACCAGGATCGAGACGAAATGCCCGGCCGGATAGAACGACATGCAGATGCTATAGCCCTTGTATTCGTAGAAGGATCGCATTCCGAGCCAGTTGATTGCGCCCACCGGAGCTGCCATCGACGCGTCTGGATAACAAATGCTGAGGATGGTGCCGAGATCGCTGGCGTACAGGGTGTAAGTGATCGGCCGGCCGTCGGGAAGCGTGTCGGCGCGGCCGCCAGCCAGGCGGTATCCCGCCGGCGAGAGATCGATCAGGTCGTCAGGCATGCTCATCTGCCGATATGCGCGCGCGACATCGTCGGCCGCGTCCGTCGCCTCGTCGTTGGAGATGCGCTGCACCGGATCGCGATCCTGCACCCACGCGTAAACTGTTCCGTCCGTATTCGAGTAGGCCTCTGCAGGCACGTTGGGGCTGAAGTTGCGCTCCAGCGCCAGGTACTTGCCTATCGCCGTATCGAACGCAGGCACTTGCGCCATCGGTTCGTTACCGCGATTGCCCAGATGACCGGCAATCAGCGCTACCACGATGATCAACGTCGCGGTAACGCCTCCAACCGAGCCCCATAGCCATCGGCGGGACCGCGAGGCGGCGGGGCGCATCCGCTCTTCCCGGCTCGGTATCGCACCGTCGCGATCTATACGGGATCCGCGCCGCGCTGAGGCTTGCCCCGAATGACTGGGGTCCCGACTTATCATCGGCTCCGCGATATCTCCCAGCGCCGCTCGAATTCGCAGGCGCACGTCAGGGGGAGTGCGGACAAACGCCGCGTCGCGACCGATGAGAGTCTTCAGCGAGCGTTCATCGGCCAGTAACGCACGACATGAAGGGCATTTCGCCACATGTTCGTCCGCCGCCCGGCGATCCTGCAGCGACAATTCGTTATCCGCATGAGCGGAAACGTAATCGCTTATGTATTCGCGGCAATCCAACTTACTTCTCGATATCCGTTCATTTTTTCGCGAGCACAAGAACCAGTGCAAACCAGTCTCCTGCGCTCGATTCTGATACCGCCTCTACATACTCATGCCTTGTTGCGCCTTCTCGTGCAGTATTGCCGCAACCTGCGGGTGTCAAGAGCCTGTTTTTTCCCGCGCCCGATCGAAGTCCCGTAATGCCACCCGCATCAGCGCGCGGCCGCGCGAAACTCGTGACTTTATTGTTCCGAGCGGAACCTCGAGGACGTCGGCCACCTCCTGGTAGTTCAGTTCGTGCAGGTCCACCAGCAACAGCGCTTCGCGAAATTCCGCGGGTATCGTGCTCAAAGCCGCTTCGATCTGACGTCCGACGAAGCGTCCACCGATCAGATCCTCGGGATTGAAGCCCGACTGATCGGCTTGCATGCTGCGGGCCTCGACTTCGCGGTCGAATTCCTCGGTGGTGGCGGCCGGCTGCTCGCGGCCGCCGCGTCGATAGGCGTTGCGGA
>Ga0302326_10002725_pt1 | contig 42607 bp, 38 predicted proteins | sample Palsa_T0_3_FD_202264 | JGI IMG/M metagenome (GOLD analysis project Ga0302326, IMG submission 202264) | Peat permafrost microbial communities from Stordalen Mire near Abisko, Sweden - Palsa_T0_3 | ecosystem: Environmental > Terrestrial > Soil > Palsa > Peat permafrost | place: Sweden: Abisko...
TTATTGGAAAGACGTCCCGACCGAGTTCTCATTCTTGGCGACACCAACAGTGGATTGATGGCGATCGTGGCGCGGCGATTTGGCATTCCTGTTTATCACATGGAGGCTGGAAACCGCTGCTACGACCGTCGTGTTCCAGAGGAGAGCAATCGCCGCATCATCGACCACCTCAGTTCCGTTCTGATGCCCTATACGAATCGCAGCCGGGAGAACCTTCTGCGCGAGGGCATTGCGGGGCAGGATATCTTCGTAGTCGGCAATCCGATCCACGAGGTCATGCAGACGTTCGCCGATGAGATCGCCGCGAGCACTGTCCTTTCTCGCCTCGGCGTCAAAGAGAAGGGTTTTTTTCTGGTGACCATGCATCGCGCCGAGAATGTCGATTTCGAAGATCGGCTTGGCAGTTTGATCGATGCGCTCGAAATGCTCCATGAAAGACACCGTTTGCCGATTATCGCTTCGTTGCATCCGCGAACTAAGTCTCGGGCCGAACAATTCGGCATCAGCCTCGTGCGTCCAGGCCTGGCGTTTTGCGAGCCGTTCGGGTTTTTCGATTTTATCCGGCTGGAGCGGAGTGCATTCTGCGTGCTTTCCGATAGCGGAACCGTGCAGGAAGAAGCCTGCATAATGGGAGTACCGAACGTGACTATTCGAGACGTGACCGAAAGGCCAGAGACAATCGAGTGCGGATCGAACGTGCTCGCTGGCACCGACGCGCAAACAATCGTCAATATGGTGAGCATGGTCACGCAGAACGGTCGGCGGTGGCAGCCTCCGGCTGAATATCTTGCGCCGCACGTGGCCGATACTGTGGCTGGAATAGTTCTTGGCTACCGCACCGCCGCTCAGGCCGCGGCGTTTCCACTTGCGAACGCTGCGCCAATGAGCGCCACTCGCTGACCTACGGATCCCGGCACGTAAAAATCTTCATGCACATCCTGATCCTTGTCGACTGCTATTTTCCGGTCTATAAATCCGGCGCAAAGCAAATCCATGATCTCAGCGTCGAATTCCTGCGACACGGGCATGAGGTCACAGTCTTAACTACGACGCACGAAATCACGGAGGACCTCGAAGTTTCCCTGCAAAGCGGCGTACGCGTCGCACGCGTAAAGACTCCTCAAATTAAAGGCGCGTCAAATCTGCGCCGGGGCTTTCATGAAATTCGCATTTCGGCGCTCGTGTGGCGAAAAGCTGGCGGATTTCTCTCCAAACATCCAGCGGATCTGATCGTTTTCTATTCTCCGACGATTTTCTGGGGCGCGTTGGTGAGCCGATTGAAAGCCATGTGGCGCTGCCGATCGTATTTGATTTTGCGCGATATTTTCCCGGAATGGGCGGTGGATGCGGGGGTCCTCAAGCGCGGTGTGACCTACCGGTTCTTTCGCAAGAAAGAGGCCGAACAATATGGCGCCGCTGATGTCATCGGAGTGCAATCGGAAGGCGATTTGGCGTATTTCGACCGTAATTTCGGGGTTGGCCGGTTTCAATTGGAGGTTCTGCTCAATTGGACGAAGCTTGAGGAATCAAATCCGCCGAAGACTGAAATTCGTTTGCGGCTCGGCCTGTTTAACCAGATCGTATTCTTCTTCGGCGGAAACGTTGGGATCGCACAGGACATAGACAATCTTCTCAGGCTCGCGGCCAGCCTCGCAGGCGATTCGCGCATTTTTTTCCTCATTGTCGGCGAAGGAAGCGAAGCGCGCCGCCTCAAGGCAACAATTGCGGAGCGGCGATTGACGAACATTCGGATGCTGCCGCCGGTCGAGCAGCGTGAATACATCTCTATGGTATCGGAATTTGATGTCGGACTCATTTCTCTCGATCGCCGGCTCAAGAATCACAATATTCCCGGAAAACTGCTGAGCTATTTCTATTGGGGTCTGCCCGTTCTGGCCAGCATCAATGCCGGTTCCGATCTTTTTGCGCTTCTTGACGGAAATCAGGCGGGCATCTGTGTTGCAAACGGTGACGACGAAGGGCTGCGCGCCGCCGCACTTCGACTCGCGAATGACCCTGAACTGCGGCGTCGCATGGGACGAAACGGGCGGTTACTGCTTGAAGAGAAATTCTCCGTCGAATCGGCGGCACAACAAATTCTGCAACATCTTCCTCGCTCAGTCCTATCGCTGGCGCCTCGCGTCTTGCTGCCAGCCGTAAAAGAGACGGTTCCATCATGACGGTGCCGAGCCTTGAGCTATCGGCGCGTATGAATATCGTGCCGGGCACGCACCAATCACCCATCAACTAATTTAGATTTCGTGGTTCTTTTCTACATTTCGATTTTTGCCGGCAGCGTGCTGCTTTCTGCCGTTCTGACGCGCCTAGTGCGTGATCTTGCGGTGCATCGCCGCTGGGTCGATCCGGCGAATCTTGGACGTCACCTTCACGTGAAGTCCGTCCCGCGAATCGGAGGGATCGCGCTCTTTCTCGGTTTTACGGCCGCGTCAATAATCGGTATCGCGGCGTCCAGATTTGTCGGCAACCGCGAGGCTATGTCAGCCCACACGATGCTTTCGATCCTCTTGCCGGCGCTTCTTGTGCTCCTTCTGGGCCTGTGCGATGACCTGTTTTCACTCAGTCCGTATTGGAAGCTTGGAATAGAAACGATAGCGGCGATTTGGCTTTACGCGGGCGGTTTGGGAATCCATTTCCTTGGTTCTTATTTCGCGGAAAGCAAATTGCGAATTCCAATCGGACTTTTCGCGACGATTTTCTGGGTTTTGCTAATCACCAACGCGTTCAACCTAATTGATGGGCTCGACGGTCTTGCTTGCGGTTCAGCGTTTATCGCGGCCATTGTGGTTTGTCTAATTTCGCTTTGGGGACACGCGCCGTCTACTTCGCTTCTGGCCACGGCTTTGGCTGGAGCGGCGCTTGGATTTCTCCGGTACAACTTCCATCCCGCAACCATTTTCCTGGGCGATTCCGGAAGCTTGCTGCTTGGTTTCTTGCTGAGTGGACTGTCATTCGCGGTGGGTTCGAACGCCGGTGTCTCGGTGGCGGTCGCAGTGCCCATCGTCTGTCTCGGTTTGCCGATCCTGGACGTAAGCCTGTCTGTTTTCCGCCGCTTTCTGGGAAGCAAGCCTCTTTTTCGCGGCGATGATGAGCATATCCATCACAAGTTGATCAAACGCGGGGTTTCGCATCGCGACGCCGTATTGATTCTGTACGGGGTAGCGGCCGGATTTTCAGTTTTTGGGCTCATGCTGGTTCGTGGAAAATGGATGTTCGGTTTTGCGGTTGCCGCTATCGGGCTTGGAGTTTGGCGAGGAGTTCGGGAGTTGAAGTACTTGGAGTTTTCTGAGCTCGCGGCAGCCGCGCGCCGCGTTCGGCAGAGAAGGCTGGTCATCGCGAACGACGTGAATCTTCGGCGCGCCATCGAATCGATTGGCAAGGCGCCGCCGGACTTCACCGAAATCTGCGAAATTCTCCGTTCGACGCTCGAACCACTGGGCTTCTCGGGCGTAGCCTTCAGTTTCATCGAGCCCGATACAATTGATCCAGCCTTGCTGTTTCCAATTCCTACCGACGCGAACGGCAGGCTGGCGGTCATCTGGAGGGAAATCCACTCATCAACGCCAGACTGGGAACTTCGCCTTCGGTTGGTATCGCCGTCGGGGAAACATTTCGGTGATTTTGTCCTCCTGCGAGAGGGAACCGCAGGGCCGCTATGGCTGGACATGAACCTCTTGAGCGGTGAGTTTCGAACGTCTGTGTCCGAAATCCTGGATCAAGCAATTCAGGCGCTTCCATCGGGCAGCCACACCCAGGCCGGCTCGAAATCGCGTGCCACGCCAAGCGCCGCCAGAGCGGGCGTCTCGTGGGACTGAACGCCGGCACAGCTCCATGCAGATCTGGAATTGGCGGCTTTGCGACACGCTCTTGCCGGTTGCCATCCAGCGCCGGACAGCCATCAACTAAGCTCGGCAATTTGCTTTCCGGCTCGCCTGACAAAGCATCCCCGCTGTCTTTCCTCGCTGTCCTTCCTCGCTGAACACTGCCTGCCTGCGTCGCCTGATCCCGAAGAATTCCCAACACATGTTTGCATTGGCTCGTCGTAAAATGACGGCGTGCCTTTCCATGGGAGCGACCAACGCTTCAGGAGTTGCAGGCGATGCGGTTTTTGATTCTCACGCAGTATTTTTCTCCGGAGACCGGCGCTCCGCAGACTCGCCTCTCTGCGTTCGCGCGCGAATTGATTCGGCAGGGTCATTCCGTTGAAGTCGTGACGGCACTCCCGAATTATCCGCGAGGGAGAGTGTTTGACGGGTATCGCAATCGCTGGAACGTTTGCGAAACGATTGACGGCGTGCGCGTGCATCGAACCTGGGTCTATGCCTCTCTTGGCGCAGGATGGAAGCGCGCCGTTAGCTTCGCGTCATTTACGATCACTTCGCTCTGGGGCTTACGTAAATGCGTTCGTCCTGATTGGATTTTCGTGGAGTCGCCGCCCCTCACGTTGGTTTTACCGGCGATTCTCGCGGCGCGGCTCTGGCGAGTGCCCGTGATCATGAATGTTGCGGACCTATGGCCGGATTCGATACGCGCGCTCGGGCTTACGCGGAGCTCGATTGTTATGAAAGCCCTCGAGGCACTGGAACGATTCGCCTATGCACAATCGGACATGATCAGCGCCGTCAGCGATGGCGTCCGACAGAGTTTGGTACGAGAGAAAGGCGTGCCGGCGTCAAAGATCTTGCTGCTCGAGAATGGCGTTGATCCAGATATATTCCGGCCGCGACCTCCCGATGAAGAGTTGAAGCGCACGTTCGGATTTCAGGATCAGAGAATTGTATTGTTCGCAGGAACGCACGGCCTTGCACAAGGCCTTGAACATGCATTGGCCGCCTCAAAGCTCCTGGAGAACGAGTCCATACACTTCTTATTTATCGGCGATGGTTCAGCGAAAGCGGGTCTCGTCCAATTGGCGAGCCAGCGGCACCTGCGAAACGTCACCTTCCTGGCTCCGGTGGATGCTAACGAAGTGGCACACTACTTTTCCATTGCGGAGTGCGGCTTGGCGTGCCAGCGGGATGTCGCGCTTCTCGAAGGAAATCGCCCGGCCAAGATTACTTCGATCATGGCTTGCGGCAAGCCCGTGGTATTTGCCGGAAAGGGCGAGGGCGCCCGGCTTGTGGAGGACGCGCGTGGCGGCGTCGTTGTCAAACCGGAAGATGCTTTGATGCTGGCGAACGCGATCCGCAACGTCATATCGAACCCTGTGAGCGCGGCTCAAATGGGCCGAAACGGGCGAGCCTTCGTTGAACAGCATTTGACGTGGAGCTCGCTGGTTCGGGATTGGCTCACACAAGTTCTCGCGCATCGGCAGTCCGCGCCAGTGGCGCCCAGCAATCGCGAGCGCGCCGCCCAGGCTGCGGTGGGTCAATGACTATCGCAGGCGGGAAACTACGAATCGTCAATCCGCAACCAGCGGACTCATCCTGTTCGCCGGACGGCGCGACCCTCGCGGAATTGCAACGGATTCGCGAAGCTTACGCGCGTCGTCAGCGTTCGATACCGGCGTCACGTTATTCGTCTCTCGATCGCGCTCACGTTTTCCAAACGGATGAGCTCAAAAGGAGTTTCGTCCGATTGCTCCGGCGCAGAAATGCTGCTTCTCTGGCAGAGCGGCGCATACTTGATGTTGGTTGCGGAGACGCGCGATGGCTGCGAGCGCTTGGTGAATTCGGCGCGGAGCCGCAGAACTTGACTGGAATCGATCTTCTGCCGGAACGCATCGATCTCGCGCGACAACTGTGCTCGCCGCTTACGACCTTAGTTTGCGGCGACGCATCGAGTTTGCCATTTGCCGATTCGAGCTTCGATATCTTGTTATCGTTCACCCTAGTCAGCTCGATCCGGGTTCCTGCGATGAAAGCCTCTTTGGCTGCGGAGATGCTTCGCGTGCTTCGCACTGGCGGTTTTGTTCTCTGGTACGACTTTCGCGTGAACAACCCTCGAAATCCCGATGTAAGCGGCATCACCAAAAGGGAAGTCGAAGTGCTGTTTCGCGGTCGCCGCGTCGAACTTGAACGAATCACGCTTGCGCCTCCGCTTGCGCGGCTCGTTGCCTGGAGCAGCCCGCTCCTAAACGCGCTTTCGAGCGCACGGTTCCTACGCACGCATCACTTTGGATTGGTCGCGAAATGATCAAGTCTGATCACCGAGTCGCGACAATACCATTCCACCGGCCGTCGCTCGGTGAAGACGAAGTGGAGGCCGTCGCAGACGTGTTCCGAAGCGGCACACTAACCATGGGCCAGCGGACATTCGAGTTCGAAAGACGATTCGCGAATTATGTCGGCGCACGGCATGGCGTCGCGGTTTCTAGTGGCACGGCGGCGCTTCATCTTTCGCTTGACGCTGCCGGAGTCGGGCCAGGTGACGAAGTGATCGTGCCAACTACGACGTTTACCGCAACGGCGCAGGCGGTCATGCATGTGGGTGCCAGGCCGATCTTGTGCGATGTCGATCCCGCAACATTGAATTTGGATCCGGACGACGTTCGAAAGCGGATCACTTCTGCGACGCGTGCCATCATACCCGTGCATTTGGGCGGCAATTCTTGCGAGATGCGCGAGATTCTAGAGATTGCGCGGCAATGGAATTTGCGCATCATCGAAGATGCAGCGCATGCATTGCCCTCGCGATATTTTGGCAAACTAATCGGCTCAATCAGCGAATTCACTTGCTTCAGCTTTTACGCCACGAAGACGCTCACCACCGGCGAAGGCGGGATGATTACGACAGACAATGACGAAGCGGCAGCTCGCATGCGCTCGATGCGCCTTCACGGAATCGAGCGATCTGACGGCAAGCAACCGGGGAGCGACTTTTCGTGGAAATACTCGATTCGCGAAGCCGGTTTCAAATACAATTTCACAGATATCCAGGCTGCTCTCGGAATCGTTCAGCTCGCCAAATGCGACTCGATGCGAGACGCGCGAAGCCGCATCGCTCACCGATATGCAACCGCCTTCGGTGCGATTGATGCGTTGGAAACACCTTCCGTGATTGAGAATTGCGAATCCTCCTGGCACTTGTACATCTTGCGGTTGCACCTGGATCGTCTGAACGCCGATCGCGACGCATTCATCGAAGGAATGTCGCGGAAAGGCGTTGCCTGCAGCGTTCACTTTATTCCCCTGCATCTCCATGATATCTACCAGCGAGCTTATGGTTACCGCCCGGGCGACTTTCCCCGCGCCGAGACTGAATTCCGGCGTTGCGTCTCGCTTCCGATTTATCCCGATCTTTCCGGCGAAGAAGTTGAGTACATCATCGAAAGCGTGAAACAGACCGTCGCCGAGCTCTCCGTCCCTCGTTCAATTGCTGCGCGTGCCTGACCGGATGCCGTTCCGCGAAGTTTCGATGGAGGATTTGCTTGGTCGAAAGCCGCTATACGTTGACCTTGATGCCGTGCGGCAAAATCTCAACCGCCGGGTCGTTCTTGTAACCGGAGCGGCGGGCTCGATCGGCTCGGCTCTGTGCCGCCAAATTATCGAGTACAGGCCGGGAAAGCTTGTTTGCGTGGATCAGAGCGAACAAGGTCTTGAGTTAATGCGGCGAGAGTTGATGGATCGAGGCACGCAAACCGGCGTTGTAGCTGTCGTTGCCGATGTTGGCGACGTAGATGCGATGAGGCAATGCTTCAGCGCCCATCAAATCGAATTTATTTTTCACGCCGCCGCGCGCAAACACGTGCCGGAGATGGAGTCGAAGGAAGTCGAAGCCGTAACGAATAACATTTTTGCGCTTGCCAGTCTGCTCGACGTGGCCGAAGAACACGCCTGCCGCGCTTTCGTGCTGATATCGTCCGACAAAGCTGTGAATCCCGCGAGCGTTATGGGAGCCACAAAGCGCATCGGTGAACTGATCCTCGCCTCACGGCCTCTGAAAACGATGCGATGCGTATCGGTACGCTTTGGGAACGTTCTGGGCTCAAGCGGAAGCGTCATCCCGATACTTCAAGACCAATTGCGTCGAGGCCAGCCGCTGACGATCACTCACGCCGAAGCGCGGCGATTGTTCATGACGGCTCGCGAAGCAGTTTCTCTGTCGCTGCAGGCGTTTACGATTGGAACACCCGGAGACATCCTCGTCCTTGAAATGGGCGAGCCCGTAAACATCTTAGAGATGGCACGAACCCTGATTCGGCTCTCCGGTCTATCCGAAACGCCGGTGAAAATCAAATTCACCGGTTTGCGGCCCGGTGAAAAGCTTCACGAAGAGTTGTTCTATGCGAACGAAACAGTGACATCGACCTCATGCCGGGAAATTAAACGCGTCCGCGGGGCTTACGGAAGTTGGCTGGAACTTCAGCGGCAACTCGACGCCCTGCGAGACAGTCTCGCTCGAGGAGCACCGGATGAGATTCGGGCCCGCCTGAGAAACATCGTGCCGGAATTTCGTGACTGGACTCCCGGCGCCGTTAGCCCGGATTACTAACTCGGAATACCGCCGAAAATTTATCGCCAAATCGGCTGAAAGCCTCTATACTTTTTTCTGGCAATATAGTTTGCGTTACCCCCTTCCCTGTTTTGCCTGAATACAATCTTTGACAGAGGTATCCCGTGAGTTCCCACGAGATTCGTCTCTTTATTGTTTCCGGCAATCGTCTTCTTCGAGAGGTTCTTGCCCGGCTATTCAAGGCACGCGTGCGCATCTCGGTAAGCACTGCGGAGCACCTGACGCCTGAAACCGCGGAGCAAATAATGTCGGCGAACGCGGATGTGTTGCTTCTCGACACTCCTTCTCCGATTTTCGAGCACGCCGAGCACGTCCGGCAAATGCGCGCGGACCTTCCCGCATTGAAAATTGTGCTGATGGCGATGGAGGACAACGACCGGTTGTTCCTCGAAGCCGTAAAGCACGGTGTGAGCGGATATGTTCTGCGCGACGCTGCGGCATCGGATGTCGTCGCAGCTGTCCGTGCCGTCGCGCAGAGCGCGGCCGTTTGTCCGCCACAGTTCTCGCGCGTGCTCTTCGATTTCGTGGCGCAGCATTCCGCGACCGGTGGGGCGGTACCAGAAGAATTGCCGTTCCCGCTGACGCGGCGAGAGCGGCAACTCGTACCTTTGATCGCCCGCGGCCTGACGAATAAAGAAATCGCGGCGCATTTCAACCTTTCCGAGCAGACCATAAAGAACCACATTCATCGGATGTGCAGCAAGGTAGGCGCCGACGGGCGGCTGAATATTCTCGAAGTTTGCGGAATTCAGACGACGTTTCAGTAGAGCGGAGTAGGGTGCACCGCAAAGAACTAAGTGCGGTAGCTCGCGTTGATTCGAACGTAGTCGCCCGTGAAGTCGCACGTCCAGATTCGAGCGGTGGCGCGGCCGGAACGCAAATCCATTCGGATCGGAACGTACTTCGATAACATTTTGCGGTGCAACTTTCGCTCGTTAAAAGCGACTTCCAACCCGTTTCGGCAAACGCGCGCGCCGGCGAGATCGATGCCAACGCGAGATGGTTCGAATTGCACTCCCGCGCGGCCGGCGGCCGCTAATATTCGGCCCCAATTCGGATCGCCGCCAGCGAGCGCCGTCTTAACGAGCGGAGAATTCGCAATTGTTCTCGCAATTGTTTTTGCATCGCGCTCGGTTTTTGCCCCGCGCACTTCGATTTCAATCACACGCGTCGCGCCCTCGCCATCGGCGACGATCGCCAAAGCCAGGCGCCGGCACACTTTCGCCAGCGCTTCGGCGAAGAATGCATAGTCCGTCGTCGTTCCTCGAATTGCGCGCGCCTTCGAGGCGCCGTTGGCGAGAATGGCAACGGTGTCATTCGTGGAGGTATCGCCATCTACCGTGATGGCGTTGAAGGCGCCATCCACGGCGTCGCGCAGGGCCGACCCGAGCAGTTTGGGCGTGATCGCGGCGTCTGTGACGATAAATGCGAGCATCGTGGCCATATTCGGCTGAATCATGCCCGCGCCCTTTGTGCAGCCCAGGATTCGCACCGATTTTCCGCCGATTAGAAACTGCTCAGCCGCCCACTTCGGCCGCGTGTCCGTCGTCATGATGGCGCGCGTCACCTTCGCAAATGCAGGCGCTGTCGCCTTTCGAGCGCGCACCAAAGCGGGAAGCGCACCGAGTATCTTACCGACTTTGAGAGGCACGCCGATAACTCCCGTCGAACAGACTAGAATTTGATCGGGCGCACATTTCAACTGTCGCGCCGCTTCTCGCGCCGTTTGGGTCGACGCAGCATACCCGCTTGGCCCTGTCGCGCAATTTGCGTTACCTGAATTCACTACGATCGCCGTCATCCGCGTTCGACTTCGGCGGAGGTGATCTTTGGACAGAACCACCGGAGCAGCTTGAACGCGGTTTCTGGTGAACATCGCCGCCGCCGTACACGGCGTTTCGCTGACGATCGCAGCGAGATCAAGCCCGGACGTCTTGAGGCCGCACGAAGCAGCCGCAAACGTAAATCCTCTCGGCAGATCCTGCGGACCGGGGCGGGGCATTATTCGGTTTGAACGGATTCGGAGGTCACGGAGAGGATGTCGAGCGCGGCTTGCGCTTCCGACATGTTCATCACAACCGCCGATAGACGGCAAGTCTGCGACTTCCAACAATGAACGCAATCGCGATCGATCTTTTCATGCAGCGCGAACCGGTTTGAGAGGGCGAAGCCCTGGCGGATAAAAAACTCCGGCGAACTGGTCAGCGCGATGATTCTTCCGATTTTTCGTTTTTCGGCCAGATCGAGCGCCGCTTTCATCAAGCGCGTTCCGATTCCGCGACCGCGAATCATCGGACTCACCGCCAGCGAGCGAATTTCCGCGAGAATGGAGCTGTACCATTCAAGCGAAACGCATCCGATGATTGCCTCGTCTTCAACCGCGACGAGAAACCCATTCAGGTGCTTGCGAATGTCCTCTTCGCTGCGTGGCAGCAAGGTTCCTTGCGAGGCGTAGTGCTCGATAAGCTTTTGAATCGCGGGGATATCCGCACTCCGAGCCATTCGCGTTCTCATCGTACTGCCTCGAGCGCACCCACGCGCGCATGCAGTTGATCGAGCGCAGCTCGTACCGACGCAATGGAAGTTCCGCCGGGCATGCTTTTGCGCGCGAGCGAGGCATCAAGAGTCACTTCCTTAAAATAGTCCGCGCCAAATGCCGGCGAATGCTTCTTCAGCGCGTCGAGCGGCAGCTCAATGATGGAAGTACAGCTCCGTTCCGCCTCGCGAACGATGCGCCCTACGATTTCGTGCGCTTCACGGAAGGGCACGCCACGCGCAACCAGGTAATCGGCCGCTTCCGTTGCCAGCAACGCGGGATTCGTCGCACCAGTCCGCAATTTCGCTTCGTTGAACTTTGTCGCCGCGATAGCGCCCGCTGCCACACGGACCATCCCCAGCGCCTCGTCGTGAGCATCGAACAGCGGCTCTTTGTCTTCTTGAAGGTCGCGCTGGTAACTCGTCGGCAAACCTTTCATCGTCATCAACAGCGACACGAGCGCGCTGGCGATTCGTCCCGACTTGCCGCGAATCAGCTCCCACGCGTCGGGATTCTTTTTCTGCGGCATCAGGCTGCTGCCCGTTGAGAATTCATCTGGCAATAACACGTAGCCGAATTCAGTGGATGCAAAGAGAACGAAGTCTTCGCTCAATCGAGAGAGGTGCGTCGCGAGCACCGAAAGCGAAAAAAGATATTCGAGAGCGAAGTCGCGATCGCTTACCGCGTCAAGGCTGTTGGCGGTGATGCCGGAAAAGCCGAGCTCACGTGCAAGCGCCGCGCGGTCAATCGGAAACGCGCAGCCCGCGAGCGCGCCCGATCCAAGCGGGCACACATCGGCCCGCGCCGCTGCGTCCAAGATGCGCACTCCATCGCGAAGGAATGCTTCAGCATGAGCGAGCAGGAAATGCGACAACAGGATCGGCTGCGCGTGCTGCATGTGAGTCATGCCGGCCATTGGAACGCCAAAATTGCGGTCAGCCTGCCGTGCGACCGCTTCGACGAGCGCGGCAACGCCGCTGGCCATCGAGCGAGCGGCATCCTTCACAAACATGCGGAATTCCGTCGCCACCATCTCGTTGCGGCTGCGTCCCGTGTGGAGTTTTGCTCCGACGGGGCCCAGAACTTCGATCAGCGCAACTTCCACGAAATGATGCACGTCCTCAGCTTTGGAATTATCGAGCCAGGCGGCATCCGATTTCGCGCGGCGTTCGATTCCATCGAGGGCGCGAAGTATTTGCGAGCATTCATCGCCGGTGAGAAGGCCAACGCGTTCGAGTCCCTTGGCCCACGCGCGATCGAGAGCGAGTTCGTACGGCAGCAATCTCCGGTCGAATCGCCACGAGCGCTGAAACTCGTAGAACGATGAGTCGGGACTCCGCTCGAATCGGCCACCCCACATTTTATTGTCGCTGGAATCGCTCAACGCCGCGAGTCTCCCCGAGGAACTGTGATTGGCAAGGCGAATAAATTGATAAATCCCTCGGCGTCCTTCGGATTGTAGCCGGTCATGGTAAAACTCGCCAGATTCGTCCGATAGAGCGAATTGGGCGAGCTGCGCGTGATTACGTTGACGTTACCTTTATAAAGTTCGAGGCCAACTTTGCCGGTCACCCGGCTCTGCGCGCTTGCAAAAAACGCATCGAGCGCTTCGCGCAACGGCGTAAACCACATCCCGTAGTAAACCATCTCCGCGTAACGCAGCGAAAGGATCTGCTGATAATGCGCGGTTTCGCGGTCGAGACTCAGGGTTTCAAGTTCGCGGTGTGCCGTGACGAGCAGCGTGCCGCCCGGAGTCTCATACGCACCGCGCGACTTGATTCCGACGAGGCGGTTTTCGACGATGTCTGTGCGACCGACACCGTTTGCCGCGGCGATTTCGTTCAATTTCTCGACGAGTTCTACCGGCCCGAGATCCTTCCCGTTCACCGACATCGGAATTCCCGCTTCGAATCCGATTTCAACGCGCGTCGGTTTGTCGGGCGCGGCGGAGGGCGCCACAATCCATTGCCACATGGCTTCTTCCGGCGCGTTTGCAGGATCCTCAAGACGCCCGCCTTCGTGGCTCAAGTGCCAGATATTCCGGTCGCGGCTGTAGATATTGGCCGTTGTTTGCTCGACGGGAATGTTGTGGGCTTCCGCGTAAGCGATCGCGTCCTCGCGCGAAACGATGTCCCACTCGCGCCACGGCGCGATGATGCGGAGCTCCGGAGCGAGAGCCTTCGCCGCCAGTTCGAAACGCACTTGATCGTTGCCCTTGCCCGTGCAGCCATGCGCCACGGCATCGGCGCCGATTTTCCGCGCGAGTTCCACCTGCCGCTGCGCCAGTAACGGACGCGCGAACGAAGTGCCGAGCAAGTACTTGTGCTCGTACACGGCTCCAGCTCGCAGCGTCGGCCAGATGAAATCGGTGATGAATTCCTTGCGGAGATCCTCGATGTACGCCGTGCTCGCGCCGGTGGCCAAAGCTTTTCGCCGCGCCGCTTCGAGATCTTCCTCTTGTCCGAGGTCCCCGATCATCGCGATCACTTCGCAGCCGTATGTTTCAATTAGCCACGCGACAATCACGGACGTATCCAGCCCTCCTGAATATGCCAGCACGACTTTCTTCGGCGCCGCTCCTTGTTCCAGCGCTTTCGCTGCGGCAGTTGGCGTCGCCACGGCGTGCCCGTTCTTGCCGTGCGCGCCAGCGTGCCCATTCGTTCGCCTGTGCTTTGACTTCGCTTTGTGTGTCGCCTGCTTCGTGGGCATCTAGATCCTTTTAGGAAAGTAATGTGAGCAGAATCGCCTTCTGCACGTGGAGGCGATTTTCTGCCTGATCAAACACAATGGAATGCGGCGAGTCCATCATCGCGTCTGAAACTTCCATGCCGCGGTGCGCCGGTAGACAATGCATGAAAACGGCTTCGGGCGCAGCGTGCGCGAAAAGCTCGTCGTTAACCTGGAACCCTTTGAATGCCGCGGTGCGTGACGACGCTTCTGACTCCTGCCCCATGCTGGTCCAGACGTCCGTGTAAATGGCCTGGACGCCTGCGACGGCTTCCTCAGGTGAGTTGACGATTTCAATCTTGCCTCGTGTTTCGCGAGCCGCGCGTCTCGCTTCCGCCACGACGCCCGAATCCGGCTCGTAACCCGCCGGCACAGCAATTCGAATGTGCGCCCCGAGCCGAGCGCCGATGCTCAGCAGGGAATGGCAGACGTTGTTTCCGTCGCCAACGTACGCGATTTTGAGCCCGCGTAGCGCGCCAAAATGTTCTTCGAGCGTGAAGAAATCCGAAATCGCCTGGCAGGGATGAAATCGGTCGGTCAGGGCGTTGATCACGGGAATGCGCGCATTTTGGGCGAGCTCTTCGAGCACCGATTGCTTGAAAAGCCGCGCGACGATTCCGTTTGTCCAGCGTTCGAGGCTTCGTGCCACGTCGGCAACCGCTTCGCGTTCGCCGAGATGCGACGCGGTGTGGTCCAGGAATGTGGCCGAGCCGCCGAGGCTGGCGATGCCGACTTCGAATGTAACGCGAGTTCGCAGAGACGGCTTCTCGAAAATCAGCGCGAGGAATCGCCCGGCAAGCGCGCCGCGGTAGCGGTCGGGACGAGCCTTGACGTCCGCGGCGAGCTGAAGGACGTCGCGAACTTGCGCGGCGCTCCATTCCATGCCGGTTAGCAGATCGTGCTGCAGTGGAATCGTTGGTGATGTTGTGGCGGTGGCCATATTCTCCTCGATCAACGAGCTGCGAGCGGCATCGCCGTCTCGCGGGTTTCTGCCGGGGTCCACTTCGGCGGTGCCGCAGCCATCGCTGCCGCCTTCGCTACCTCTGTGCCGATGGATTTGGGCTGAGGTGTTTCCACGAAAACAGATTCGAGCTTTGACAAGAACTCTTTCACATGCGCGCTCCGGATATTAAGCGGAGGCAGGAAGCGCAGTATGTGATCGTGCGTGCAGTTCATGATCAGCCCGCGCTTGAGAGCCGCTTCGACAAAAGGCGTGCCTTCCACGCTCAGATCGAGCCCGAGCATCAGGCCCTCTCCGCGCACTTCGCGCACGAAATCAAATCGTCGCTCTAATTCCTGAAGTCCGCGCACCAACTCGGCGCCGCGTTCGCGAGCATTCTTCATCAACTTTTCGTCTTCGATCGTCTTCAAGACTTCGAGTGCTGTTGCGCATACAAGCGGCCCGCCGCCAAATGTAGTTCCGTGCATCCCCGGCGAAAGCGCGCTGGCAAATTCCTCGTTCGCGAGAATGGCGCCCAACGGCAGCCCCGCAGCGATCGGTTTTGCAATTGTTACGATGTCCGGCGGGCTCTTGAACTTTTGATATGCGAATGCCCGGCCCGTCCGGCCAAGTCCGCACTGGATTTCGTCGGCGATGAGCGCCGCGCCTCTCTCGGTGGCGAGTTCCCGCGCGCGATTCCAAAATGCCTCACTGACAGGGAAAATACCGCCTTCACCTTGAATCGTTTCCATCACCAGCGCGCACACGCCCGAGTCGAACTGCGCCTCGAGATCGGCGATATCGTTGAATTTCACGAAGTCTGCGCCGGGCACCAGCGGCATGAACGGCTCGCGGTATTTCGCTGGATAGGTGATCGCCAGGGAGCCAAACGTGCGCCCGTGAAACGATCCTGTCAGCGCGAGAATGCGCGTCTTCGGTGCGGAGCCGTTCGCCGCTCGCGAGCGAGCATGCGCCCTCGCGATCTTTAGCGCACCTTCGATGGCCTCGGTGCCGCTGTTCGTGAAAAATACGCGATCGAGGTCCGACCAGGCCGCGAGCTTGCGCGCCAGCGGCCCTTGAAACTGATTGTGAAATAAATTTGAGAGATGAATCGCGCGACCCGCTTCGCGTCGAATGACTTTCACGACGCGCGGGTGCGAATAGCCGAGGGAGTTCACGGCGATGCCGCCGAGAAAATCGAGGTACTTGCCGCCGCGATCGTCGTAGAGATAGGAGCCTTTCCCATGCGTGAACACGACTGCAGGGCGCTTGTACGTGTTCATGAGATAGCGCGCTTCATCGCGGCGAATGGTTGCCCCCGACACACCACGATATGTAACACCACGATTTGCAGCGCCACGTTTTGCCGCACGCTTTGTCATCGTGCCGCCGCCTCATCAGCCGCAGTCTCGAACATCGGCGTTACGAGAGTTCCGTGGCCATTCGCTCCATTCGCGGCGTGCAATAACGCATCCGGGCTCGTGCCGCCCACAATGCGAACCTGCTTCACGCCCCCGGCTAGGGCGCGCTTCGACGCCTCGAGCTTCAATACCATGCCGCCGGATACTTTATTCTGGCGAATCAACTCTTCGACCTCGCCGCCATTTACGGCCCGCAAGACTTCGCCATCGTTGAGCACGCCCGCGACATCCGTGAGGAAAATTAGCCGGTCAGCGTGGCAATATTCGGCGCAAGCGGCTGCCATGTGATCGGCGTTAATGTTGTAGAGCTCGCCATCGGACCCAAGGCCGAGGCATGACGCGACCGGAACGAGATTCACCCGCCAGAGCGATTCCAAGAACTCAACGTTGACGCCGGTTAAATATCCGACGAAGCCAAGGCCGCCTTCGACCTCGTTATGCACGAGAGGCTCGGCCGTGAAACACGCGGAATCCGTGGCGCATATCCCGATTGCAGGCTGGCCCGCAAGCGAAACTGCCGCAGCCAATTTCTTATTGAGCAGCCCGGCGAAAACCATCACCGCGATTTCGCGCGTCTCGCGATCCGTCACGCGCAGCCCGCCTACAAATTGACTTTCGATTCCCATTCGCTTCAGCGTGGACGTGAAAATCTTTCCGCCGCCGTGAACCACCAAAAGTTCATGGCCGTTCGCCGCCAGTTGGGAGATTTGCTGCGCGATCGTCTGGACCGTCGTCTCGCTTTCCAGCAACGCGCCCGCAATTTTTACAACGAGCCTCATAGCAATCCTGCCGTTTCCGGATAACCCTGCATCCCATTCAGATTTTGTACGGCCTGTCCCGCAGCGCCCTTGCCAAGATTGTCGAGGCAGGAGACCACGATCAGCCGCGTTCCCGAATCATCGAGCACGAAACCGATGTCGCAGAAATTTGTCCGCGTCACATCCTGCAGTTCAGGAGTTGTCCCCGCGGGCGAAATCCGAACCAGCGGATGGTCTGCATAGAAGCGCCGGTAAACAGATTCGATCTCTTCGGCTTTGCGCCGCTCGCTCAGCCAGATGTATAGGGTCGAAAGAATTCCGCGCTCGATCGGCAGCAGATGAGTGGTGAAGATCACGTCCGCCGCGTTGAGGCCTGTGTGCTCGATCACTTCGGGCGTATGGCGGTGCTTGAACAGTCCGTATGCTCGAAAATTCTCGTTTACTTCGACGAACTGGGTTTCCCGCTTCGGCTCTTTCCCCGCGCCGCTCGCGCCCGATTTGCAATCGCAGACCACGCCGCGTGTCGTATCTATCCAACCAGTTTCGACGAGAGGGCGCAGGCCGAGGATCACCGAAGTCGGGTAGCAGCCGGGATTCGCAACGAGTCGTGCACCTGCCAATTTCTCCGAATAAAGTTCGGGCAGACCATAGACTGCCTGCTTCAGGACTTCTCGCGACGGAGCAGCCAGCTTGTACCAATGAGTGAAAGTTTCAGGATCGGAGAAACGGAAGGCTCCGCTCAAATCCACAACTTTCAGCCCCGCTTCGAGCAGTTCCGGAACAATTTCGATCGACGCCTCGTGCGGCGTCGCGAGAAACGCTACACTCGCGCCACTTTCCTTTATACCCTGCACGGAAAAAGTGCGGCACGGCGCGTCGCCCCATCCGCGCAATTGCGGAAAAAGTCCGCTCAGGCAGCGGACATTCGCGTAGCTCTCACGAAGATAGAACGCCGGTTTTTCTATGTTCGGGTGCCGAAGAAGAAGCCGGGCCAGCTCGTATCCGGCGTAGCCCGTTGCTCCGACGACGGCGACCTTTAATGGGCCGGTCATCGCAGCAGTCCCTTGAGCCGCTTTTCGAGAGCGGCACGCGCCGAGCGTGAAGGCGTGATGATGAGGACAGTATCATCGCCAGCGAGCGTGCCGGCAATTTCACTCCAATGCTCCGCGTCAACGGCTGCGGCCAGTGGCTGCGCACCGCCGGGCGGAGTCTTCAGCACGAGAAGATTCTGCGCCGGGCGAACATCGACAAGAAATTCGCCGACAGCGCGCGTGATCGAAGCAAGCGCAGGCGGTTCTTCCGCGACAGCACTGAGCGGACGATATCCTTCCGAGGTTTTTACCAGCTTCAGCTCGCGAAGATCCCGAGAGAGCGTCGCCTGCGTGACTCGTAATCCACGCCGGACGAGTTGCCTTCGGAGCGCGTCCTGATTCGCTACCGGCACTTGCGACAGCAGGTTCAGAATCTGCCCTTGACGATATCGTTTGTGAGTGCTCAAGCGTCTCCCTGACTGAATATGCAGTCATATGAATATTCATACAGACAGGGCTATGCTGTCAACTGATAGTTGTTGTGGAAATGGCGGTGGGTTGTTATCGCGAAATGAAGTTCTTCAATCGCCGCTCGCGATTGCAGGCACGTTCATCGGAGCGGGACCTAATTTTTGCAAGGCTTCTTCGCGGCTGCGCGTCAGACGGTCGAACCATTCGAGTCCCGGCAGCTTGGCGATCGTCTGATCGATTCGGGCGGCGATTTGCGCGCCCATCGAATCGCCCAGAATGAAGCTTAAAATCCATTCGACTTCGCCATCGGGCTTCACGCCGCCGCCCACCGGCAGCCAAAAATGCTTGATGATGAAAGTGGTTAGCCGCTGAGCGTTGCGGTTCTGCAGTTGGCTCTTGGCTTTGTTGTAGTAAAACGAAAAGTGCCGGCGCTCGTCTTTCGCGAGCCGCCGCATGATTTCCGCGAGGATCGGATTTTGCGTGCGGCGCGCGAGGACGCCATATCCCTCCAGCGTCGAAAGTTCCGAAATTGCGCCGTACGTCAAATAGGCGCCGTGAAAATGCCGCGAGAACTGGCAAATGAGCGACGCCCCCATGTCTTTCAGCCATTCTTTGTATGAAGTCGCACGTTGCACTTCCGCGAGGCGATCGCGCGAATGTTCGATGCCGCAAGCGGTAAGAAATTGTCCGATGGTGCGCCCGTGAAAATGTTCTTCGTAGGCCCAGCAGCTCAGAAATGCAGTCGTGTCGGGATCTTCAATTGCGCAGGTGGAGAGAATGCTTCGCAGATAGACAATCGTGTGCGACTCGATGTCCATCATGTAAGTGAGGCTGCGAATTTCCTCTGCCGTGAGCGGATAATTGGCGGCCTCAGCGAGGTCGAGATCGCTGATATCCACTTTCTTCGAGTTCCGTAGATATCGTTCGAGATCAAATCCTGCAACGGTCGCTTGCGTATCCACCATTGGCGTTGTCCTCTTTGGAAACATTTCAGTTTCCTAGGGGGAGTACGCACGAATGGACAGATCGGATTTAGCGCCGGGCAAGCTCCGCCCACGGGGGGCGGCTGCATGGTTTTTGGTTCGGTGAGTTTAGTTTCCGGCGCCAGACTTCGCGCGTCCGCGTCGAGAATGCGCTCTGGACCGATCCGGCTGCGTCGGGGGAGCTGGCGCGGAAACATTGAACGCGAAATCAGGTGGTTTGGGCGCTTCGATCTGCGGCGGTGCAGCGTTTTCGGCTGCTTGCGTAGTTGAGACCGTCCATTGCCAACCAGCGAATGCCGCGACCAAAAGCGCCAGCGCCACACCGATCCAGAGTAAGGTCGGGAAACCCTGTCGCCTTGCCGGCGTCAGTGCCAGAACCGCTCGGATGGCCTCGACATCTGTGCTATGCACTTGAACGAACACACGACTGTCGGCAGGCTTTACCTGCGCGCCTAACGCGCTGGCTGCCTGTACATCCGTCGCTGTAACAGCTGCATTTGCAGTATCTTGCGCGGTTGAAACTGAAGCCGCCTTGTTCGCCGATTCCATAGTCCACCCTCCGCTGATAGTTAGAGCTTAGAGGGCCCAACTGGAGCGCACAATCCGCTTTAGGTAACGAATTACTGGTACTTCGGTATTACGGGCGGGATAGGACTAACTGCGAGTCCAGGCGAAGTCGCGCGGCGGATCTCCAGAATTCCGATGATCCGGAGCTTTATGAAATCGGCGGGCGTCTCGTGTGCCAGTCGGTGAGCTGCTGATACAGATTTGCGGCCGCAATAACGGAGCGCTCATTTCCGCATCGTGCGACGAATTGGATGCCAATCGGCAATTTCTGAGATGTGAATCCGCAAGGCACGCTAATCGCCGGCAGTCCGCACAGATTTCCGATGGCGCCAACCGGATCGGGGAAGCTGAGGCCTTTCTCCAGGTTCGTGTCGAGTGTGCTGGCCGCAACGGGAAGCGTGGGCGCGGCGATCACGTCAAATGTGTCAAACAGCGTGTTGATACTTTCCTGGCAGATTTCTCGTACCTGTTGCGCGCGCATGTAGTCGCTCGCGGAAATCTGTTCGTTCACGTAACCGGCCACTCGGCCCAGCGGATCCGCCAGTTCAGCGACTTTGCCGCTCTCGATCAGATCGCGGAACGCCGCAGCGCCTTCCACGCTGATAATCACTCCGGCCGCCTCGTCGAATGGCCCAGCGGGCAACTCCGCGTCCTCAATCGTCGCGACGTGCTTCTCCAGAGCTTCGAACACGTCGTCCGCCGCGCTCGCAATTTCGGGATCGCATTTTTTCCACGCGTTCGTAAGGCGCCCCACGCGCAGCCGCGGCGCTGGCGTCGCCGAAGCAATTTCAAATCTTGCTTCCGCTTCCGAAAGGGAACTGCGATCGCGTGAATCATGTCCTGCGATCGCCGAGAGGATCAGCCCGCAATCTTCCGCCGCGCGCGCCATCGGCCCGATCTTGTCGAGCGAATAGGCAAGCGCCATGGCCCCGTGGCGGCTCACTCGTCCAAACGTCGGCCGCAACCCGCTGATTCCGCAAAATCCCGACGGGCAAATAATCGAGCCCCAGGTTTCCGTACCAATCGCGAATGCAGCAAGCGCCGCGGAAACGATTGCTCCTGATCCGCTCGACGACCCGCACGTCCAGCAGCCTTCATTCCACGGATTTTTCGCCGGGCCCGTGAGCGAAGCCGACGCGAAACGATAACCCATTCCACCGGCCAACTCGATCATCGCCGCCTTGCCGATCAAGACCGCGCCGGCGCGGTTGAGCCGTTCAATCACTGCCGCATCGTAGTCAAACGTCTGGTTCGCATAGGGCTGCGCGCCCCATGTCGTCGGATACCCTTTCGCCGCGAGCAGGTCTTTCGCAGCGTACGGAATTCCATGCAACGGCCCGCGATAATGGCCTGCGCCGATTTCCTTTTCGGCAGCGTGAGCTTGTTCGAGCGCGAGATCGCGCGTCAACGTGGCGTACGCGTTGAGCTGCGGATTCAGCCGCTCGCTCCGCGCGAGATAACTCTCGGCCAGTATCACGGGAGAGAGCTTCCGTGCATGAATCCGCCGGCCGAGTTCGCTGACCGGCAGATACAGGACGTCGTCGCTCAGCATCATTTGGGATTCCTTATCGGCGCGGTTTCACCGGAGCGGGTTTGGCATCTGCCACGAGTTTCAAAACTGTAGCCGGCTGGCTGCTGTTGACCAGCGGATAAGCGCGCAGGCGAATCATGGGCTTTTGGAGCTCAGTCGATAGTCTGCGAATTTCATCTTTCTGCTCCGGCGACAATCGCTCGCCATACTTTCGGAGAATTGCGGACACTCGTGCATCCGCTTGAGCTTGATCCTCCGCCGAAAGTGGAGTGGAAGGCGGCGCTTGCCCTTCCACATCTGTGAGATCCCGCAATATTCCTGGTGCAGCTCGCAACGCAGCCGGTGCAATCGCAGCGCCGGCCGCAGCGAGAGCCGCTTTTCGCGTGAAATCGCGCCGCGACAGCAATCCTCTTTTTTCGACTGATCGGCGGTCCATAGATGCGCTCTCCTGAATTTTGGTGCTTGAGACTAAATGAAACTCAGCGCCGCGGTCAACAGTGGCAGCCGCCCGTTACCTGTCGTTCACACCATCCAAGATGTTCGTTGAAGTCGACGCTGCACGGAATAGAATTTGAGAGTTCGCGCGGCGGCGAGTTCGCCGGCGATATTTGCGAGTAACTTTCCGCAATGCAGTGTGTTCGATAGCACAGGACTAATCTCAATTTCGGCAGTCCGAGCCGTGATTCGGACGAGGAGGATCATTCATGAAGATGAAAATCGTAAGCATTTTCGCAGCTGCGGTCTTGATACTCGCGTTGACGTTCCCGGCCTCTGCCCCTGCGGCGCCTCCGAATGCCAAGCCAGTGCCTGCCACAGTTCAACCGGCGGTGCCGGAACGCCATCCCGAAATCCATGACGCGCTCGAAGCCTTGCGCCGGGCGAGGGCTCATATGGATCACGCAGCCCACGATTTCGGCGGCCATAAGGTCGAAGCTCTTCGCGCGACCGACGAAGCGATTCGCCAACTGGAAATCTGCATGCAGTACGACAAATAAACAAGGTTCTTTTATCGAGCGTTCAACGGCGGCGTCTCTCGCGTGGGGCGGGAGACGCTGCTTTTCATTTGAGGGGGAGTAATTGACGGTAGCCGCCGCGTGCAGCGTCTATATGGGATTCGGATACTCGCGTGTCGAGTCAGTCGGTAGACGAGCTATCATCGTCCGATTTCGCCGGTGGCTCGGACGGCTTGCCGGAAAGAATTTCCTGGACGATCTTGTTGGCTATCTGGCGGCTGGTCGGGCACGCGGTGTCGTTGATCCGGCACTGCGCTAGCGTCAGCCGGCAGCCGCAGGTGCATGATTCCGAGTTCATGCGCCTCAGCGCAACCTGTTTCTGCGCCGGAGTCAATTTCGAAAGGTCCACTCCCGGCAACTCAGTCGCATTCCTGGCGTTCTTGAGGAAAATTTGCCCGGTGTCCTCGAACGTCTCGATCTTTGCATCAACGGACATTCCCGCAAGCGCGCGAATTTCCCGGTCGTACACGGCTACGGGATAAAAGCCGACGTGCTTTTGCACGATCGCGCCGTCTTTATTGATCACGAATAAAGTGGGGAGCGCCGGCACGCCTCCGAAATCGGTTTCGATCTCCTCGGTCACTTTCATAATGGGATAGTTAATGTGCGCTTGCCGGGCGAAAGCCTTTAGAGCCTCCGCAGGTGCTTCATCTTCGGAGATCGCGAGGACTTGCAACTGATCTTTGTATTTGTCTTGCAGCTTGATGAGCTCGGGAATCTCTTCGCGGCACGGCGGGCACCAGGTCGCCCAAAAGTTCACGAGCACGACCTTCCCCTTGTACGCTGCGGTGGAAATCACGTTGCCGTCCAGATCGTGAGCCATGAATAGCGGAATGGGCTCCGGATTCTTGACGAAGCGAATTACCGCTTCGTCGCTGTCATCTTGCGTGTCAGACCTTTCCGCGACTGGCTGGGTTGCTTTTCTGGGCTCAGTAGTCGCAGCATGGACTGCCGTCGCAGGACGATAAGAACGAACCCCGCCGAACGCAGCGACGAGCAACGCCAGCCCCGCGCATCCGCTCGCCAGAAGTATTCCGATTCGATTCATAGAGTATCCGCGCTCACGGCAAACATTATCGCGCTGAATTCGGGTTTCACCAATAGGACCTCAGACACGCGTACCTCATATCGCGGCCGCTACTGACTTTTGGATTCGGGAACCGTCGCAATGTTTCGCGCGCAGCGCGCATTGCGAAGTGGCGCACTCGCCGACCACATCGATAGATCGCGCTGAACATTCTGACAGAAACAGCGCTTGCGCCCACACCGGGATAGTCATTCCCGATTTGGCGCTCGCGCGGCGGCATACCAGTTCCGCGCACCACCCTAAATGTCACGCTTGCAGCAACATAACGCTTCTTTGGGAGCCCATTGTTTGGGCCACCCACTTGCTCTATTCGCGGATGCGGGTCGCGTTCCGAACGAAAACGATCCGCGGAGCGAAGTGAGTGAGGAGGAAGGGGCTTGCTCACTACGCGATGTGGGTTGTTCCCACCTGCCTCTGAGAGGGAAGCTAGGATGGATGACCCCATGACCCGTTCACGCCTAGACCGGGTCAATGGAACGCGACCTATCGGGGCCCCCGATCCCAAGCGGGGGCCCCACTTTTCTTTCCGCTATTGTGGTGACACTCGCCTTAGCACTGGAATCCGAGCGCTTCTCAAAACGTTTTCAACCACTGTTTCTTTTAGCCGCGAAGCGTCGTACTCGAAATGAAGCAGCTTCTTGTCTTCCTCGAATCGAAATCGCTGAAGACCATACGTGTTCGCGAATTTCCCCAGCGCCTTGAATTGCTCCGGCTGGAGCACGTGCTGCAGTTCGTACGTCACGGTCATGTAGGTCATGCCGGGAATTATACCAAGTTAAATCGCAAGCACGCTGCATGGATAGTGCCGAGAATGAATTCGTAGCGCCGGCATCTTGCCGGCGATTTTCCGCGCGGTGACGATCGCACTCGCCGGCGAGATGTCAGCGTCACAATTTCCTTAACGGCGGTGAATTGTGCGTCGTCACAAATCCACATGGCGCAATCGCAGTGCATTCGTGATCACCGAAACCGAACTGAACGTCATCGCTGCGCTCGCGATAATCGGGCTCAGCAGCAATCCGAACCACGGATAAAGCACCCCTGCCGCGATGGGTACGCCGAGCGCGTTATATACAAACGCGAAAAACAGATTTTGCCGAATGTTTCGCATCGTCGCGCGGCTCAGATTCCGCGCTCGCGCGATACCGCGAATATCGCCCTGCACGAGCGTGATCCCGGCGCTCTCGATGGCGATGTCGGTTCCGGTTCCCATCGCGATGCCGACGTCGGCTTGCGCCAGAGCCGGAGCGTCGTTGATGCCGTCGCCGGCCATTGCGACGACGTGCCCCTCGGCCTGCAGCTTCTTCACGATTTCCGCTTTTTGTTGCGGTAGAGTTTCCGCGAATACATCGTCAATTCCCAGTCGCTTCGCGACGCTTCTCGCCGTCACCTCGCTGTCCCCCGTCACCATCGCGATTCGCACGCCCGAGCGATGCAATTGAGCGATTGCCTCTCGCGTCGAGGCTTTCACTGGATCGGCGACAGCGATAATTCCAGCCGCCTTATTATCAACCGCGACCAGCATCACCGTTTTTCCGTCGCGACGCAGCATCTCGACGCGCTCGGCCCACGTAGCGAACGAAATCCCCAAATCTACAAAGAGCGAAGCATTGCCGAGCGCGACGCGTCTGCCCACTACCGTTCCGACCACGCCTTTGCCCGGAAACGCTCGAAAATCCTGCACGCTCGGCAGGCCGAGGCCCTTTGCGCGCGCGCCGCCCACGATTGCCGCTGCCAGCGGATGCTCGCTCGCCCGCTCAAGCGACGCAGCGAGACGCAGCAAGTCATCTTCGCTTTGCCCGGTTTCCGTCTCGATTTGTTCGAGCTTTGGCCGGCCTTCCGTGAGCGTCCCTGTTTTGTCCAGAACGACCGTGTCAACTTTCTCGAGAACTTCCAGCGCTTCCGCATTTTTGATCAGCACTCCGCCGGTCGCGCCGCGGCCCGTTCCGACCATAATCGCCATCGGCGTCGCAAGTCCGAGCGCGCACGGGCACGCGATGATGAGCACCGCCACGGCATTCACCAGTCCGTGCGCCAGTCTCGGTTCCGGCCCCCAAAACGCCCACGCCGCGAATGTCAGGATTGCGGCCAACACGACCGCAGGGACGAAATACGACGCGACCACATCTGCGAGTTGCTGAATCGGCGCGCGAGTTCTCTGTGCCTCGCTGACCATCCTCACGATTTGCGCGAGCAGCGTCTCCGATCCAACCCGCTCCGCGCGCATCAAGAAGCTTCCCGTACCATTCACAGTCCCACCGGTAACGCGACTGTCCGCAACTTTTTCGACTGCGATCGGCTCGCCAGTTACCATGGATTCATCCGCCGCGCTCGATCCTTCGATGACGACTCCGTCCACCGGCACTCGTTCGCCCGGACGAACGCGCAGCGTGTCCCCCACGACGACTCGTTCGATCGGAATATCTTCTTCACGTGGGGACGAAGTACCTGCGCTACGGACGATGCGCGCCGTCTTCGGCGCCATTCGCAGTAGCGACTGAATCGCGCTCGATGTGCGGCTTCGCGCACGCAATTCGAGCACTTGGCCGAGGAGCACCAATGTCGTGATCATTGCCGCAGCTTCGAAATAGATAGGAAGATCGCCGCCATTCGTTCGAAACGCCGCAGGAAACGCGCCGGGGAAGAGGACTGCGGCGACGCTGAACACATACGCGGTTCCAGTTCCCAGCGCGATAAGCGTGAACATGTTCAAGCTGCGATTCACGATGGATACCCATCCGCGCTCGAAGAACGGCCAGCCGCCCCAGATCACCACCGGCGTCGCCAGGAGGAATTCAATCCATGATATCGCGCGCATCGAAAGCGCATGTTGCACTGGCTGTCCGGGAATCATGTCTGACATAGAAAGCAGAAACACCGGTAGGCTCAGTGCCACGGATATCCAGAAGCGGTGCGACATCATGGCGAGCTCAGGATTTTCTTGCATCTCGATCGAAGCCGTTCGCGGCTCGAGCGCCATCCCGCAGATTGGGCAAGCCCCGGGCCCCGAGCGCACGATCTGCAGATGCATGGGACACGTGTACTCGATTTCCTTCGATTCGGCCCCGAGCGCAGAAAAATTTCCGCCGGTTGCTAGCGGCGCGCGAAGAAACTGACCGGGTGCCGCCACGAATTTCGCCGCGCAATTTTCGCAACAGAAGTGGTAGGTCTTTCCGTCGTACTCGCGCTTTGCCGCGGCCGTCTCAGCCTCAACCGCCATTCCACAGACTGGATCTCGCTCCATCGTTCGCTCTTCCATTTTGGGCTTCTCTCGCTCTTGTTCGCAGCGGTGTCCCAATCGAGCTATGGCCGCCGCACTTCCGAAGGTTGGGGCTTGGGTCCGCCCAATTTGAAATTCGAGATTCTTAAATTCATCTGAAATTTCAAATTTGAAATTGCCTGTCGTTCTTACCTCGCGTGCGTGTAAATCAATCGCAACAACTCATCGAGCGTCGCATCCGCCTCGCTCCGGTTGCCCTTCCGTATCGTCTGCGTGACGCAGTGCCGCAAATGATTTCGCATTAGCGCCTGTCCGACAGCTCGCAGCGCTTCTTGCACCGACGAAAGTTGCACCAGAATGTCGGGGCAGTAGCGGTCATCGTCCACCATTCGCTGCAGCCCGCGAACCTGCCCTTCAATCCGCCGCAGCCGGTTCAAATTAGCCGTTTTAATCTCTGGATCTACCCCCGCCGCTTTTCTCGGCCGGCCATGCGCTTCGCAGCCGCAAGCCGCCAATTGAAGAGTCTTCGCGCTCGACATCGTATATACCCCCCATGGGTATATTGCTCTTGCCAGCTCTCGATTGTCAAGTTGCGCAGGCGACGGCGCGGTCCCGCCCCATAGATTCGCTCGCGACAAGTAATCAATCCTGTTTCGTTTGCCGCTCCTCGGAGTTTCGCTTGCCCATTCCACGTTTGCTGATATATTCGCGCAACGTTTCAAGCTTATGGCCGCTCTTGCCCGGAGACGAACACGAATGGGTTTGTTCGCCACCAAGTCCCTTGACCGGATACTGCAGGAATCGGGGGGCGAGAACGAGCTTCGCCGGACGCTCGGACCCGCGGCGCTCGTCGCGCTCGGCGTCGGCGCCATCGTCGGTGCGGGTATCTTCACGCTCACCGGCATCGTCGCCGCGAACTTCGCCGGCCCCGCGATCGTCATTTCCTTCGTGTTCGCCGCCATCGGCTGCGTCTTCGCGGGCCTGTGCTATAGCGAATTCGCAACCATGATTCCGATCGCCGGCAGCGCCTACACGTATGCGTACGCGACGATGGGGGAGTTGATCGCATGGATCATCGGCTGGGATCTCGTGCTGGAGTATTGTGTCGGATCGGCGACCGTCTCCATCGGCTGGTCGCAGACGCTCCTCGCGCTGCTGCATAATCTCGGCGTCGACCTTCCGCGGCGCTTCGTCGCTTCGCCCTTTCAACCCATGGCGCTTCCCGACGGAACTCTGATTTACGGCATCCTCAATTTGCCGGCGGTTTTTGTCGTCGTTTTCGCGTCGGTCGTGCTGATTCTCGGAATTCGGGAATCCGCGGGCGCAAATGCCGTCATCGTATTTCTGAAGGTCTCGGTCATCGTGATCTTCATCGCCATCGGATGGCGCTACATGAATCCCGCGAACCACACGCCGCTCATTCCGCCCAACACTGGCGCGTACGGCCATTTCGGCTGGAGCGGCATCGTGAGCGGAGCCGGCGTGATTTTCTTCGCGTTCATTGGGTTTGACGCTGTCTCAACCGCGTCACAGGAAGCCAAGAATCCGCAGCGCGACATGCCGATGGGAATCATCGGATCGCTCGCGGTTTGCACCGTGCTGTTCATTGCCTACTCCTTCGTGCTCACCGGGGTGGTGAATTACAAAGATCTAAACGTCGGCGCGCCGCTCTCTGTCGCCCTGACGCACATCCCCATGCCGTGGCTCGCCATTGCTATGAATTTGGCCGTGTTGGCGGGACTCACCTCCGTCATGATCGTGATGCTGCTCGGACAGTCGCGAATATTTTATTCGATGGCGCGCGACGGCCTGCTCCCCAAGATATTCGGCGACATTCACCCGAAATTTCGCACGCCCTGGCGTTGCAATCTGGTTCTGATGATTTTCGTCGGCCTGTTCGCCGCGTTCGCGCCGATTGCCGTGGTCGGCGCGATGACGAGCATTGGCACGCTCTTTGCTTTCGTGCTCGTCTGCGCAGGAATTCTGATTATGCGCCGGACCCATCCGAACGCCCCTCGCCCGTTCAAGACGCCGCTAGTCCCACTGGTGCCGATTCTAGGGATTTTGACGAATTTATTCCTAATGTCGGGTCTGGGCTGGTCCAACTGGGCGCGCCTGGTCGTCTGGCTCGCGGTCGGCCTGATTATCTATTTCAGCTACGGCCGCAAGCACAGCCACGTCCAGTCCGCGGCGCCCAGTTCGGGAGCCCGAGGGTAAACGTGGACGAACTCAGGCGAATTCTATTTGGTTTCTTTCAGAGCCGGGAGGCCCCTGCCTCCCGGAACTTCATTCGCAAAAATCGCTTACGATTCGATGGCGGGAATCTTCAGATAAGCTCACAAGGCGCGATCTTGATGCCGCGCATCACTTCTGCGCGAGCAGTCCCTGCACGTACATCGCGATGTCGTTGTCGTTCCAATCCTGTTCGCCGACAATCTTCCGCGCAATGCGGCCCTGGCGGTCAATGATGTACGTCTCGGGATACATCGCGGTACCGTATTCTGACGCGAGTTTTTTCGTCGTATCCCGGTAGGTCGGATAGCCCACGTTGTACGCCTGCAGGAAATGTTCGTAAGCCTGCTCGTCTTCATCCATGCTGACTCCGAGCACCGTGCCGCCCATCGGCGCAATTCGCGTCTGCAATTCGCTCAATGAGGGCGTTTCGTCAACGCATGGCGGGCACCATGTCGCCCAAAAATTCAGCACCACAACTTTTCCTCGCAAATCCGAAAGATGCATCACTTTTCCGTCGAGCGTCAGCGCAAAATCCTTCGCGGGCTTGCCGAGCGGGCTCGCCTCGCCCTGGCGGTAGTCCGGCATCGCAAACAACACTAGCAGCGCGACAATGCCCCCGAGCACCAGCACCGTCAGCAGATTCCTCTTCAAGTCTTTCATTCCTACCATTATAATACTTTTGCTGTTTGATTCTCCGGCGAGCCCTTTCCTACCTCTACTACCGCCCGGACCAAAACTATGATCTCAGCCATCGTTCCGGCTCGCGACGAAGAAGCGAGCATCGCCCGCGCCGTCGAGTCTCTCGAGGCTCAGCCCGAAGTGTGCGAAATCACCGTGGTCAACGACGGCTCGACCGATCGGACGGGCTCAATCCTCGCTGAATTGTCTCTGCGCATCCGTTCGCTTCGCGTCATCGAAACGGGCGAGCTCCCTCGCGGTTGGATCGGCAAGAACTATGCCGTGACGGTCGGCGCGCGCGCGGCCAGTGGCGATTGGCTCCTCTTCGTTGATGCGGATACGATGCTCCAACCCGGAGCGGCGCGCCGCGCCCTTTCCGATGCGCGCGAATATTCGGCCGCCCTCGTCTCCTACTCGCCGGAGCAGGAAATGAAGACGCTCGGCGAAGAAATTTTGATTCCGTTCGTCTACACGCGTCTCGCCGAGCATTTTTCTTTCGAGCGCATCAACGATCCGCGCTTGCCGGACGCCGCCGCAAATGGCCAGTTCCTGATGATTCGCCGCGATGTGTACGAATCGCTCGGCGGCCACGCCGCAATTCGCTCGTGCGTCCTCGAAGATGTTGCGCTCGCGCGCCTGGTGAAAAGTTCCGGCCAAAATATTCATTTCGCATCGGGGCAGGGAATCGTGCGCACGCGCATGTACCGTTCATTCCGCGCGATGTGGCAGGGCTGGACGAAAAATCTCTATGCATTAGTCGGCGGCACTCCCGGCACCATGGCCCGCGAGCTTTTAGAGACGTTTCCGTGGCTCGAAATCGCTTTACTCGCGCTCGGCATCATCGAAGCGCGGCACGGCCGCTGGCTAGTTCTTATCGCCGCCGCACTCGTGCTCGCCGGCAGCCACGTCCGCTACGCTCACGCGCTTCGCCGGAATCGTCTTCCGCGTTCTGTCATCCAATATTACTTGGCGGGCGCGAGTCTCTACGGCGCGGCTCTAATTGCTTCCTACTGGAAGACAGCGCATGGTTCGATTGCTTGGAAGGGAAGAAAATATCCGGCAGGTACGCCCTGACATGGCCCACGTCCGCATCACACGCAAAATCGAATTCTCGGCGGCGCACCGCTACCACAATCCGAAATTCTCGGACGAGGAGAATCGCCGTATTTTTGGCAAGTGCAATAATCCGCACGGCCACGGACACAATTACGTTCTCGAAGTCACGATTGCCGGCGAACCGGATCCCATGACTGGAATGGTTCTCGATCTCAAAGAGCTGAAAGATATTCTCCAGCGCGAAATCGTAGATCGCATGGATCACCGCTTCCTGAATTACGAAGTTCCCGAATTGTCGGGCCAGATCCCGACTTGCGAAAACATCGCGCGCGTCATCTGGAAATTGCTCGACCCAAAAATCGTCCACGGACATCTCGATCGCGTCCGGCTCTACGAATCACCCGATCTTTTCGTGGATTGCACGCCTGGAGGCGGCGCGTGAATCTGACGCTCAATCGCCGCTACGCCTTCGCCGCATCGCATCGCTTGCACAGCCCGCAATTGAGCGACGCGGAAAATCGCCGCATCTACGGCAAGTGCAATAATCCTTATGGCCACGGCCACAACTACGTCGTCGAAATTGGCGTGTCCGGTCCCGTTGATCCGGAGACGGGAATGATCGCGAATCTCAGCGATCTCGATTCCTACGTGCAGCGCGAAATCTTGGACGCTTTCGACCACACGTATTTGAACGAACAGGTTCCTGCGTTCGAGAAAAGCGTGCCGACCACCGAAAATCTTTGCCGCGAAATTTATCGCCGCCTCGAAAACTTTCCAAAAGCGCGGCTAGAGCGCGTCCGCATCGAGGAAACGAGCTTGAACAGTTTTGAATATGCCCGCGAGTCCCGGGATACCGCAGGAGGAAATTCCAGATGAAAGAGTCCATCGAAACTATTTTGAAAGTGTCTGAGCCGGAAGAAACCATCGCCGATCACGTTCGCAAAATATTAGTTCAGCTCGGCGAGGATCCGAACCGCGAAGGCCTGCGCCGCACGCCGGAACGCTTTGCGAAAGCCCTCCAATTCCTGACGAGTGGCTATCGCCAGGATCCGGACAAGCTTTTGAATGGCGCAGTATTCAGCGTCTGCTATGACCAGATGGTCGTCGTCAAAGACATTGAAGTGTTCAGCATGTGCGAGCACCACCTGCTTCCGTTCTTCGGCAAGTGCCACGTCGCTTACATTCCGTCGAAGAAAGTGATCGGTCTCAGCAAAATCGCGCGCCTCGTGAACATGTTTGCTCGCCGCTTGCAGATTCAGGAGCGACTCACGAGTCAGATTGCGAAAGCCATCCAGGACAAGCTCAGCCCGGAAGGTGTGGGCGTCATCATAGAGGCGCGGCATCTCTGCATGGTGATGCGTGGCGTCGAAAAGCAGCACTCGTCGGCGATGACCAGCGCTATGCTCGGCGCGTTCCGCGAAAACAAGCAGACTCGCGACGAATTTCTTTCGCTCATCCGCACGCCAAAGTCCTGAGGAAACGATGCCGGCCGAAACCGTTTTGAAGCCGCCGACCTTCGACGATATCGTTGCAGCTCGTACCCTGATCGGCCGCCATCTGCGCAAGACTCCTCTGATCTACAGCCCCTCGCTTTCCGAGCAGCTGGGCTGTGAGTACTACATCAAAGCCGAAATTTTCCAGCCCACCGGCGCTTTCAAAGTTCGCGGCGGAATCAATTTCATGGGCTCGCTCGACGAGCGCGAGAAGCATAATCAATTCGTCTCTGCGAGCGCCGGGAATCACGGCCAATCGCTCGCTTACGCCGGGCGCATTTTCGGCACGCGCGTCGTCATTTATATGTCCGCCGAGAATCCGAATCTTTTCAAGGTCAACGCCATTCGCGGCTTTGGCGCGGAAGTCCGCCTGCACGGCCGCAATACCGACGAGGCCGTCGCTGAAGCGCAGCGAGTGGCGCGCGAGCAATGCCTCCGCTACGTCCATCACGCCAACGAACCGAAATTGATCGCGGGTGTCGGCACGATGGCGCTCGAGATTTTCGAAGATCTCCCGGACGTGGACGTCATCATGTCGCCCGTCGGTGCGGGCAGCGCGGCTTCTGGAGCCTCCATCGTTGCGCGGCATCAGAATCCCAACGTGCGAGTCATTGGCGTGCAATCGGATCAAGCTCCAGCCGTCTGGCACGCGTGGAGCGAGGGCCATCTGCGCAAGCATTCGCTCATGAAGACCGAGCACGAAGGCATCGGTACAAGTGTTCCTGCCGAGCTCACCACGCCGATTCTTCGAGACTTGCTCGCGGATTTTCTGCTCGTATCCGACGACGACATCAACGAAGCAATCCGAATGCTCGCGCAAGAAACGAAGTTGCTGGCGGAGGGTGCAGGCGCGGTGTCCCTCGCGGGCGCGCTGAAGATACAAGATCAACTCCGCGGCAAAAAAGTCGTCGGTATTCTCAGTGGCGGAAATCTTCCGCTGGATCGTCTTGCCCGCGTTCTCGCCCATGTCGTGGCCGCTTCTTAAAGAAATTGCGCTGCCTTCCGCGGGAAATTTCTTGCTTGGCCACGCCATTTTGGGTGTGCTACAGTCATTCCTGTAGACGAAGAGACAAAGTGCAGAGATAAGGTGCGCGTCACGGAAGGGGGAATGCGTTGAGCGAGGCCAAGTTGGAAATGATCGAGCAGTATCGCCAGCATGCCAAAGACACAGGCTCTCCGGAAGTACAAATTGCCCTGTTGAGCGAACGAATCAACTATTTGACCACGCATCTCCGTTCCCACGTCAAGGACCACGCCTCACGGCGCGGGTTGATCATGATGGTCAACAAGCGGCGTCGGCTTTTGGATTACTTGAACCGTCGCGACCCGGATCGGTATCGCGAGATTGTCGAAAGACTCAGTTTGCGCAAGTAGTGCGGCATTTCTTAGCGGCCTTGGCCGCAACCGCCTCCCTGTTTGCTTAAGCAAAGTGTCTAGCCCGGTATCGGGCAGGGCGGTAGTTTATTCGTAACTGCCGCAGCGCCGGGCGATTCCGCGCGGTTTCTCTCCTTCTTTCTCTCCCTACACTGCAAGGGATTTTCTCCCGCAGATTTGAATTGCGTCCGGATTGGTCCGGGCGCGGAGGATTTTAAAGTTTATGTCGCATCAAGTTAGTGTTGAAATTGGCGGCCGCACCTTGACGTTTGAAACGGGAAAGATAGCGCGCCAGGCTCATGGCTCCGTCGTGGCCAAGTATGGCGATACGGTATTGCTTGCCACAGCCTGCATGGATTCAAGAGCCACGGAGAAGGATTTTCTTCCTCTTACCGTGGATTATCGCGAGAACACCTATTCGGCCGGAAAGATTCCGGGGGGATTCTTCAAGCGTGAAGGACGGCCATCCGAGCGCGAGATTCTGACGTCGCGCCTCATTGACCGGCCGCTGCGCCCGTTGTTTCCCGAAGGTTGGTCCACCGAGACGCAGATCGTCGCTTTGGTTCTTTCAGCCGACAGTGAAAACGATCCCGACGTGATCGGCGTCACCACTGCGTCGGCTGCACTGTTTTGCTCGAACATTCCTTTCCATACGCCGATTGCCGCGGTTCGCGTCGGCCTGATTGATGGGAAGCTCGTTTGCAATCCGACCGTCGCCGAACAGAAAACGAGCCTTCTGAACATCGTCGTCGCCGGGTCCGACGAAGCTATCGTCATGGTCGAGGCCGGCTCGCTCGAAGTTTCCGAGGACACTGTCACCGACGCGCTCGCCTTTGGCCACGAGCAGGTTCGCAAGATCATCGCCGCAATTCGTGAGCTTCACGCGAAAGTTCAGCCGAAGAAGCTGGCCGTCGCGCCTCCGCCGTTTGACGAAGCGCTTGCCAAACAAATTGAACAGAAATTCGGCGCGCGCCTCCACGATTCGCTCGACACGGCAAAATATCCGAAGCTTGAGAGCTACGCTCTTGTGGATGCCATCAAGAAGGAAATCCTCGAAGGCATTCCCGAAGACGACGAAGACAAGCGCAAGCTCGCCTATCGCGCGTTCGAGCGCTTGCGTGAAAAGTATTTCCGCGAAGATATTCTTGCCCGTCGCCGCCGCCCCGATGCGCGCGCATTTGACGAAATTCGCAAGATCACCTGCGAAATCGGGCTGCTCCCCCGCGTTCATGGCTCCGCGCTATTCACGCGAGGTGAAACGCAGGCCCTCGCGACCGTCACTCTCGGAACGAAGGAAGATAAGCAGCGCCTCGATCTTCTCTTCGAAGAAGAATCCTTCAAGCGTTTCATGCTCCATTACAATTTCCCGCCGTTCTCGGTTGGCGAGGTCAAGTTCCTTCGCGGGCCGGGCCGTCGCGAAATCGGCCATGGCGCTCTTGCCGAGCGCGCTCTCGTGAGCCTGCTCCCGGCCGAAGAAGATTTTCCGTACGCCATGCGCTGCGTCTCGGACATTCTCGAATCCAACGGCTCATCTTCGATGGCCACGGTTTGCGGCGGTTCTCTCGCGCTCATGGATGCCGGCGTGCCGATGAAATCGGCCTGCGCGGGTATCGCCATGGGCCTTGTCGTCGAGGGCTCGAACTTCGCGGTTCTCACCGACATTGCCGGAGCGGAAGATCACTACGGCGACATGGATTTCAAAGTCGCCGGAACGCGGCAGGGAATCACCGCACTGCAAATGGATATCAAGGTCGGCGGTGTCAGCATTCCGATGATGAAAGAAGCTCTGGCGCAGGCTCGCAAGGCGCGTCTCGAGATTCTCGACATCATGGACCGCACGATTGACAAGGCGCGGACGGAAATTTCTGCCTACGCACCGCACCTCTTCATGCTCACGATTCCGACGGATAAAATCCGCGATTTGATCGGACCGGGCGGCAAAAAGATTCGCTCGATCACGGAATCGACCGGCGTGAAAATTGACGTCAACGACGATGGTAAAGTGAACGTCTTCGCCTCCGATGGCAAAGCCGCTGAAACGGCGCTTAAAATGATCCGCGATATCACGGCCACTGCCGAAATCGGCAAAACCTATCTCGGCACAGTGGTTCGCATCGCGGAGTTCGGCGCCTTCGTCGAGATTTTCCCTGGCACGGACGGCCTCCTGCACATCAGCGAAATCGCCGAGCAGCGCATCCGTTCGGTACGCGATGCGCTCAAGGAAGGCGATCAAGTGATGGTCAAGGTCCTCGCGATTGAGGGCAACAAAGTTCGCCTTAGCCGCAAGGCTCTTTTGAAGGAAGCGCGTGACAAGCAGGGCAAAGAGACCAGCGCTTAGTTTGATTCAGCCAAGCTGGGTCGATTCGAATTTATGTTGGAAAGGGAGGCGCGCAATCGCCTCCCTTTTTCATTTCAGGAAGGACTCGAAAGCCGCTCGATGTTCGCGCCAAGATCCCTCAGTTTGGCTTCGAGGTATTCGTAGCCGCGATCCAAGTGATAAATTCTGTCAATGTAAGTCGTATTATTCGCCACCAGTGCAGCAAGAACGAGTGAAGCGCTCGCTCGCAAGTCCGAGGCGATCACCACGGCGCCACTCAGCTTCGATGGCCCTCTCACGATCGCTTGCCGCCCATCGACTGAAATGTTCGCGCCCATACGTATCATTTCGCTCGCATGCAGAAAGCGATTCTCGAAAATCGTCTCCGTAATCACCGACGTTCCTTCCGCCTGCGTCGCAAGCGCCACATATTGCGCCTGCATGTCGGTCGGAAAACCAGGATACTCTTCCGTCGTAATATCCGCGCCGCGAAGCCCTTTACGTGCGCGCACCCGCATGGACGATTCGCTCAGCTCGTCGATTTCGACGCCGCATTTCCTCAAATGGTCGAGTACCACCGTCAAATGCTGAGGTGCGCAATTCGTCAGCGTCACATCTCCGCCCGTGATCGCGGCGGCGACCACGAATGTTCCGGTCTCGATGCGATCCGGAATCACCGCGTGCGACGTCCCGTGAAGTTTCTCCACGCCTTGAACCCGAAGTTCCGGCGTTCCCAGGCCCTCGATTTTGGCGCCCATCTTGATCAGTAGTTCCGCGAGATCGGTCACTTCCGGTTCCCGCGCCGCATTCATCAGAACGGTTTCGCCCTCCGCGAGCACGGCCGCTGTCAGAATATTTTCGGTTCCCGTCACCGTTATCTTGTCGAAATGAATTTTCGCTCCATGCAGCCGCTTGGACCGCGCTTCCACATACCCGTGATCGACTGTGATCGCCGCGCCCATTTTTTCAAGCGCCTGAATATGAAGATCAATCGGCCGCGCGCCGATGGCGCATCCGCCCGGCAGCGACACGCGCGCGTAGCCGAATCGCGCGATGAGCGGGCCGAGCGTCAGCACCGACGCGCGCATCGTTTTCACCAATTCGTACGGCGCTTCCGCATGCGAAATCTCTTCCGCGCTGATTGTGAATTCAGTCGGCGGGTAAACTTCGCTTTGCACTTTCGCGCGCATGTGCGCGAGTAGCTTCGCCATCGTGATGATGTCGCGCACAGCTGGAATATTCGTGAGATGCACGGGCTCGTCCGTCAGAAGCGCTGCGGCCATCGCCGGCAGCGAGGCATTCTTCGAGCCGCTGATCCGCACCGTGCCCTCGAGCCGCCGTCCGCCTTCGATTTTGAATCGGTCCATACTTTTATTTTCTGAAGCGCCCGCGCCGCGCCGCGCCGCTCTCGAGCGCCTTTCTCAAATCGCCGCGTGCAGCCGCAAGCCGTTTTCGCGCTTCGTCGCGCGTCGCACCGGTCTTTAGCATCACGAGCGCCGTCCGCAAATCGTGTCCCGACTGACGCAATGCGTGTTCCGCCGCCAACGCCGTCTTCCCGCTAGCCTGCTCGAGTATCCTCACCGCTCGTCGCCGTAACTTCTCATTCGTCATCGCCACATCAATCATCAAATTGTCGTAAACGCGTCCCGCGCGCACCATCGCTCCTGTTGAAAGCATGTTGAGGACCATTTTCTGCGCCGTCCCCGCTTTCATCCTCGTCGAGCCCGTAATCACTTCCGCCCCAGTCTCCGGCGCGATCGTAACGCGCGCCAATTTCGCGATCGTCGCGCCGCGATTTGCCGTCAGCGCCACCGTAAAGGCTTTGCGCTTCCGCGCCTCCCGCAGCGCTGCGAGCACAAATGGTGTCGTTCCCGCTGCGGCGATCCCGACCACCACATCGTTTGCGCCCACACGCCGCGCGGCAATTTCTCGCACGCCTCGCGCTCCCGAATCCTCAGCGCCTTCGACGGCATCCGTCAACGCGCGCCGCCCGCCGGCAATAATGGCCTGCACGCGCGCGCGTGGCACGCCGAACGTCGGCGGACACTCAGACGCATCGAGCGCACCCATCCTCCCGCTCGATCCCGCGCCCACGTAAATCAATCGCCCGCCGCGCCGGAACGCCAGCGCAATCGCGTCCACAGCCCGCGCGATCGCAGGCAGTTCCCGCGCCACTGCACGCGCCACGCCCTCATCCTCGCGATTGATAACTCGTAAAATCTCAAGCGTCGTCTTGCGATCCAGCCCCGACGAGCATGGATTTCGCCGCTCCGTCGCGGGCACTTTAGACGCGCGCAATTTCATCTTCGGAATTATAACTTTGGAAATGCTTCGTCACGGAGAGAACGCCGGAGTGTTTCGAGAACGTACCGAATGGACTAATGGGCCGCGGCCCGCCCGGTCGCAAGGCCCAATCCCTCGACGACGGCATCATGCAAAATCGGCCGCACCTGGCGAATCTTGATATTTTCCGCCGTCGGATAAACGCGATTCGTCAGCAAAATCACAAACAATTGTTTTTCGGGATCAATCCAGATGGATGTACCCGTGAAGCCGGTATGCCCAAAACTATGCGACGAGAAATATTCCCCGCTTGACGACGGTTCGACCGGCACATCCCAGCCAATCGCTCTCGCGGAATTTCCGATCTGCACTCGCGCCGTGAATTCATCGATCGTCGTGCGTTCGAGCAGCCGGTGCTGCGCGTAAATGCCGCCATTCAGCATCATCTGTGCGAAGATCGCGAGATCCCCAGCCGTCGAAAATAGCCCGGCATGCCCGGATACACCGTCCATCGCGAACGCATTCCCGTCGTGCACTTCGCCCTGGATCAAGCCCTCGCGTCCTTCCGCGTTCTTTTCCTCTGGCGGGATCAGCTTTCTCAGCGATTTCGGAGGCTCAAACATCGTATGCGCCATCCCCAGCGGCTCGAAAATTTCATCCTTCGCAAACGCGTCGAGATCTTGCCCCGTCAGCCGTTCGATAATTGCGCCGAGCAACATGAAACCCAAATCCGAATACTCGACCTTCGTGCCGGGCTCCGACACAAGTGGCTCCGCAATCACGCGCGCAATCACCTTCTCCTTGCCGTCAACCTCTTCGTAAAATTTCTTGTGCGCCGGGAGCCCGGAATCGTGCAGCAGCAAATTCCGCACCGTCACCTTCGCGCGCCACGCCGGATTCGGATCCTTCGCCGCTGCGTTCATCCATTCAGGCAAATAGCGCGACACCGGCAAATTGATATCAATCCGATGATCTTCCTCGAGCAACATGATCGAGGTCGTCGTCGCCACCACTTTCGTCACCGACGCGAGGTCGTACATCGTCTCCGCGCTCACCGCCGGAGAACTCTTCTCGTACGTGAACCGCCCAAACGGATGCACCGCGAAATTATCGCCATAGCCGACTGCGAGCACGCCGCCCGGAAACGCGCCAGTATCCACCGCCTGATCGAGCACTTCGTAGGCGTGCTTCAATCTCCCATTCATGTCGGCAGGCGCGGCATCGAGCGTCATCGAATATTTCGCAGCGGAAATTCCGTCGCCGCGCTTCGCCACTCCCGGCACCGTCACCGGAATTTTACCGCCGATCGCATTCTGCCCAAAAATCGCGCGCGCCACGGCCCGCTGCGAAATATCCGGCGTGCTGAATTCCGCGATCCACGTCTTCGCGTTCGGAAATCGCTCGATCAAATATGGGCTGCCAAACGCCGCGACGATCACCGGCTTCGGCCCCACAATCAAGTCATTCACAATCGCCGACAGCTCGTCCGGCAGCCCAACGCTTCCTTTGCGGTCCGCCACGCGCACGTAAACTGCCGCGATCGCCACATCATATGTGTCCGGCGCGGGCATCTTCAGCGCGCCTACTTTCGAAAATTGCGTGTCGGCGCGCAGCACCGTCACCGTACTCACCTTCGATCGAATCTCTTCCTCGAAAGCCGTGCCCGGATACGGATCGGAATCACCAGAAAGCTGCACAAGAAGAATCCGCAACGGCCGCGCCGCGTCCAGCGGCAAAACGTGCGCGCCATCGCGCAGCAGCGTCACGCCGCGATCGGCCATGTCCTGCGCCGCGGCGATAAATTCAGGCTTCCCAAATTTCGTGTTGATCGCGTCAACGTCCACAAATCGATCTTTGTCGAGTCCAAGCCGCGCTTTGGCGCGCAAAATTCTTCGCACGGCATCATTCACGCGTTCCATCGGAATTCGCCCCGATTTCACCGCGTCTTCAAGGCCCTGCAACGCCGCATCATCATTCGGCGAAAGCAGCAGCACATCAGCGCCGGCCGCAACCGCGCGCGCCGCAACTTCGCCCGGCGGATAGAGTGACGTCACTCCTCCCATGTCGAGCGCGTCCGTCACGATCAATCCGTCATAGCCAAGCTCTTTCCTCAGCAGATCCGTCAAAATGTGCGGTGACATCGTCGCGGGCAGATTCGTGTCCGGCTCAAACGCCGGCACAGCAAGATGTCCCGTCATGATGCTGCCAACGCCCGCCGCAATCGCCGCGCGAAAGGGAACCAGTTCGACGCTCTCGAGCCGCGCGCGATCTCCTGGCACGGTCGCGAGCGCGAGATGCGAATCCACGCTCACATCGCCGTGGCCCGGAAAATGTTTCGCCGTCGCGAGCCCGCCATTTTCCTGCACGCCGCGAACGAATTCCGCCACATATTCGCCGACGCGCTTCGGATCCTCGCCGAACGATCGAATATTGATGATGGGATTGTCGGGATTGTCGTTCACGTCGGCATCCGGCGCGAAAATCCAGCGGATTCCCGCAGCACGCGCCTCAAGCGCCGTCACTTTGCCGATCGTATAAGCGTCTTTTGGATTGTCCGTCGAGCCGACGGCCATCGCGAAAGGAAAACCGGTGCCCTCGTCAATGCGCATCGCCGTACCGCGCTCGAAATCCGCCGAAATGATCAGCGGAACCTTGGCGCGTTTCTGCATTTGATTTCCAAGCACGGCAGCCGCGTAGACGCCCCCGCGCTCAATCCCAAGCGGCAGCCGCCGCGTCCCAAGAATAAATCCGCCAACGTGCTTTTTCTCGACCTCGTCAACAAGATCTCGATAATCGCTGCTCTCCGTCGAAGTAAATTCGCCGAAGTAATACACCACGAGCATTTGCCCCAGTTTTTCCTGGAGCGACATACTTTTGAGGGTTTTTTCAACCCAGGCAGAGTCGGCAGGCGCGCGTTTCGACTTCGCGGTTGCGGATTTCGCGGAGCGGCTTGCAGGTGTCATCGCAAGAATAAAGCATAGCAGGAAACTCCAGCGTGCACGCATTCACTCGCGCCCGAGTTCCTGAATTGATTCCTGAATTGAAGGCGTCTCGATTGACGCCTCCTCGATTGACGCCTGCATATCCTCGCTGTATATAGCACACGGGTTTATTCGAGACAACTCAGACCCTTTGCGCCCATTGATTCCATTCCTCTCGATTTTTCTAGCGACGCCAATCTTCATCGCGTCGATCTCTCACGCGCCATCCGCTCAGCCGCGCCCGCCAGCTCACAAAAACGCTAGCGTTCACGTGAAAACCGGAATTGACGTTCTCGAAGAGGAAAAGTTTGCGCCGTTACGCGGCAAACACGTCGGCCTGATCACAAATCAAACCGGCGCGGACGCTGCAGGCCGCCGCACGATTGATATTCTCGCGCATGCGCGCGGTGCAAGACTCGTCGCGATCTTCAGTCCCGAACACGGACTCGGGGGGCGCGAAGACGCTCGCGTTTCTTCAACTACGGATCCCGCGATAGGCCTGCCGGTTTTTAGCTTATACGGCGAAACTCGACGGCCGACACCTGAAATGCTGAAGGGAATCGACGCAATCGTCTTCGATATTCAAGACGCAGGCGTGCGCTTCTACACCTTCATCACCACAATGGCTTACGCAATGGAAGAAGCGGCAAAAACGCACATCTCGTTCTACGTTTTGGATCGGCCCGATCCGCTGGATGGTGAAACGATCGAAGGCCCCATGCTCGATCGCGACCGGCTTTCATTCGTCGGCTACTTCCCAATGCCTGTCCGATACGCGATGACCATGGGTGAACTCGCGCAGATGTTCAACGACGAAAACAAAATCGGCGCAGACCTGCACGTGATCGCGATGAAAGGCTGGCGTCGCTCCGAACGCTACGCAGCCACCGGACTCGCTTGGATTCCCCCATCGCCGAATCTCCGCACACTGAACGCAACACTTCTGTATCCCGGAATCGAAATTCTTCAGGCGGAAGGAATTTCCGTTGGCCGCGGCACTCCGACTCCATTCGAGATTTTCGGTGCGCCATGGATTGACGCCGAGAAACTCGCCGCCGAACTGAATCGCAGCAACGTCGCGGGCGTTCGCTTTGCGCCCGCACACTTCACGCCCGCGTCCGGAATTTACCAAGCGCAATCCTGCGGCGGCGTTTCGCTTACAATCGCTGATCCCGGCGCACTTCGCTCAATGACAATGGGCCTCGAAATCGCCTCGACGCTCACAAAAATGTATCCCGAAGAATTTCATCTCGAGAAAATCATTGAACTTCTCGGCTCCGCTTCGACAGTGGCTCGCCTGCAAAAAGGCGATTCGCCCGCCGCCATCGTCGCCAGTTGGGCCGGCGATCTCGCCGCTTTTCGAAAGATGCGTGACAACTATCTGTTGTATCCCGCAAAGTAGTCGTCGTGGCACAGCTTCCAAAGGCATGGCT
>Ga0302326_10002726_pt1 | contig 42581 bp, 37 predicted proteins | sample Palsa_T0_3_FD_202264 | JGI IMG/M metagenome (GOLD analysis project Ga0302326, IMG submission 202264) | Peat permafrost microbial communities from Stordalen Mire near Abisko, Sweden - Palsa_T0_3 | ecosystem: Environmental > Terrestrial > Soil > Palsa > Peat permafrost | place: Sweden: Abisko...
CCTGAGTATGGAGGAAGGCGTGCAGCGTATTCACGCGGTGCTCCGGAGGCGCCACCTCCACGAGATCGGCACCCTGGTTGCGGATTAGCCCACCCGCACCCCGGCCGCCAGCAGCCGGCGCGCCGCCGGCACGCCGCCGCGCCTCGGACTCCTGGCCGTCGCCGCGGCCGTGATCTTCGCCGCCACGCTGGTCCAGGCCCTCGCCGGGCTTTGGGAACTGTGGCCGGTCGGCGTGGTCGCACTCGGCGGGGCGACACTGCTCCCCCGTCGCTCGACCCGGGTGCTCCGCGCGGCCTGACGCCCCTCGGGATGCTCACACAGCTGCGTCGCGCGGCGCCGCGGCCACGGTGGGTGCCGCCGGACCGCGCGTCGCCAGAAGGCGCATGAGCAGGGCGACCGAGGGCATGGCGATCATCAAGAAGACCATGGGATACGCGTCCGCCTCTCCGCCGATGCCCGCCAGCGGCGCGGCCAATCCACCCAACCCGAACTGTATGGCCCCAATGAGCGCCGCCGCCGTCCCCGCCGCGTCAGGGTACCGCTGCAGGGCCAGCGCCATGGCGTTGGGCCCGAGGAACCCCGAGCCGAACAAGAAGCACAGCATCGACGCGATGTAGCCCGTCAGGCCGCCGAAGCCGGTGGCGACGATGGCGAGGAGTACCCCGGCGGACCCGATCATGATCACGCAACCGGCAGTCAGGAGCGCCCCGGCGCGGAAGCGGCCCACCAGGCGGCCGTTGACTTGGGCGCCGAGGATCCAGCCGCACCCGCCGGCGGCGAACACGGCGGCGTAGACCTGTGGGGACAACCCGTAGACGTTCTGCAGCACGAACGACGATCCGGCGGCGTAGACGAAGACGCCGGCCATGCCGAACCCGTACGTCAGCGCCAGGCTCAAGAACACACGGTCGCGACCGATGCGGACGAACGAGCCAGGAGTGGACCACACGCTGCCGTGGGATCGGTACTGCTCGGGCAGTGTCTCGGGAACCCGCAGCCACGCCGACCAGAGGAGGACCGCGCCCAAGATGGCCAAGCCGATGAAGATGCCTCGCCAGGAGGTGAAGGTCAGGATGGCGCTGCCGATCTGAGGAGCGATGAGGGGACCCAGGCCCGTCACGACGGTCAGCGCCGAGAAGAATTTCACCAGAGCCAGGCCGGAGTGGAGGTCTCTGGCGATCGACCGCGACATCCCCATGCCGGCGGCACCACCGAGTCCCTGGACCATCCTGAACAGGGCCAGGAAGTAGACGTTCGGCGCGAAGGCGCATGCCACCGACGACAGCACGAATGCGGCGAGCCCGCCCAGAAGCGGTAGCCGCCTCCCCACGCGGTCGCTCACCGGTCCGAGCACCAGTTGGCCGACGGCGATCCCGATGATGCACGAGGTGAAGGTGAGCTGGACCGCTGATGCGCTGGCGTGCAGGTTGCGGCTGATGCTGGGCAGGGCCGGCACGTAAATGTCCAGGCACAGTGGCCCGAAGATGGACAGGCTGCCCACCAGTGCCACCTGCCGCCAGCCCGTCGGGATACGCCGCTCTTTGGAGCGCGCCGCTGGAGCGATCGCCACCGGTTCTGCTCCGACCCCCGTCGCATCGACCGCAGCTGGGGTGAGCGGCGGCCCGTCAAGAGTCATTTGAGGGCCAGCCTATTCCAGCTCATCGCGCCGTCGGCTGGCCCCGGCCGCCTGGTGCGCCCCTCGCCCACGCCGCGCGTCGGACGGGCGCACACACCCGACCAGGACGACCGCTACCATTCCCGAGCGATGAACCGGGCCCTCCGACTCCGATGACCAGCTTCATCAGCGCCGGTATGGCCGGAGCCGTGGGGCGTACGATCAGCCGCCGGAAGTCCTTCCCGGTGGCCGAGTCGGATATTCGCCGATGGGCGATCGCCGTGTACTGGCCCGATCCACCTCCCCGGCTCTTCTGGGATGCCGACTACGCCGCCGGTACCCGTCACGGGGGAATCGTCGCCCCCCAAGAGTTCAACCCCTTCGCCTGGATGCCCGCCGAGTCCGACATCGTGCCGGTGACCGATGACGCCGAACGGATAGAGCGGATGCTCGGTGTCGAGGGCCCGGGGCTCACGTTCGAACTGAACGGCGGCCGAGCAGCCGCATACGGGGCGCGCATCCGACCAGGGGATGTGATCACGGCGGTCAGCAGGCTCGCCGGGTACACCGAGAAGACGGGCCGGTTGGGCCCGATGTTGTTCACCGTGACCGAGGACACCTGGACGAATCAGATCGGAGCCCTTGTCGTGCGCAGCCAAATGACCTCCATACGCTATTGACCGGATCCCCTCACGACGCGGCCGTCGGTGACGAGCTCCCGCACTTTCGCAGGGCCCCCGACTTGGACCACTGGAACCGTTACGCCGCGGTCAACTACGAGTTCGTGCCGATTCACATGGACGACGAAGCCGGACGGGCTGCCGGGTACGCGAGCGCCTTCGGCATGGGCAACCTCCAATTCTCCTACCTGCACAACCTTCTCCGGCAGTGGGTGGGTGACGAGGGGGAAGTGCTCGAACTCTCCTGCCAATTCCGTGCCGCGAACGTCAAGGGCCAGGTCGTCACGGCGCGCGGGACCGTCAGTGATGTGCGCAGCGATGGCGCGACGAGGGTGCTGACGCTCGAACTGTGGACCGAAGAGCAGACCGGCGTACGACTCGCCGTTGGTCAGGCCCGGGTTGCGCTCACCGGCGAAGCCGATTGACCGTGGGAGACGTTGGGCGGGAACCAGCGCAACGGGTGTCAGCCAGCGCACACAGTGGGTTCACCACGGTGGAACTGAATGTCACCGAAGCGGGGTCCGGAGACGTCCTGGTGGCATTCGTCCATGGCGTGCTGGACAGGGGCCGCTCGTTCGCCGGCGTCGCCGACGCGCTCGTTTCCGAGTGCACCATGCTGTGGTGGGACCGCCGCGGCTATGGGCCGGCGGCGAACACCCCGGGTACCATGGTCGGCATCGACACCCACATCGCCGATGTCCTGACCGTCCTCGACGGACGGCGGGCCGTCGTGGTCGGGCACTCCTTCGGCGGCGTCATTGCCATGGGCGTCGCGGCCCGAGCCCCCGAGTCGGTGAGGGCGGTGGTGGCCTACGAGTCCAGCGTGGCGTGGGCACCGGGTTGGGACGACCGGGTGATGCTGGGCGTCTTTGCCAGCGAGGATCCAGAGGCTGCGGCACTGCGTCTGATGTTCGGCGGGCGGTACGACGAGATGAGGGGCGAGGAGCGCGAGCGCCGTCGTTCGGACGCGGCAGTCTTCCTCGCCGAGGAGCGGTCGGTTCGCCAGGGAGCACCGTACGAGCTCGCCGCCGTACGGTGTCCCGTCGTCTATGGCGTGAGCGACGCAGCCGTGATGCCCGCGGTGACCGGGTATCTCGCGCGCCGGCTGCCTTCGGTCGAGTTCGTCACGCTGCCCGGCGCCGGTCACCACGCCCACCGCTCCGATCCCGAGGGGTTCGCGATGCTCGTGCGGCGCGCCATCGAGCTCAGTCGTGCGTGACCGCGCCCTTCTGTCCGCGATCTGATCGGCGTGGGTCCTAGTAGGGGTTCCCGGCCGGATCGAGGTAGTCCTCGGTGGCGATCCGCTCGGCGACCAGTCGCTGGTACTCGTCGTCGCTCAGGCCGAGGATGTCCTTGAAGACGTACTCGTTGTCCTGACCGAGCAGCGGGGCACCGCGCTCCCATGCCAGGGGAATCCCCCGGAAGGCATGGCCGAGGTGCCCGAAGTCACCCACATCGGTGCTCGGTAGCGGACGGATCCACTCACGGGCTTCGACCTGCGGGTCCGTGCTGAAGGAGGCTTCGTCGAGGTAGGGGGCGGCCGCGACGCCGGCCCGCTGGAGTGCCCCGAACGCCTCGTACGCCGTCACGGTGCCGGTCCAGGCGAGGATGGCTTCGTCGATCTCGTCGTGGGCCGCCCTGCGTCCGGCGGCCTCGCGCAACCGTTCGTCCTCCGCCAGGTCGCAGCGCCCGAGGACGTCGGTGAGTCTCCGCCAGGCCTCGTCGTCGACCACCGTGAGGGCGAGCAGGGACCCATCGGCACAGGCATAGAGACCCTGCGGCGCGCGATGAGGGTCACGGTTGCCGACCCGCCTGGGCTCCTCGCCACGCTGGAGGTTCAAGAAGACGTCACCGAGCTCGGTGAGGACGTTCTCGCTCTGGGCCAGCTCAATGACCTGCCCGCGGCCGGTCGCAGCGCGGTAGTGCAGTGCGGCGAGGATGGCGAAGACCCCGGCCGGTCCCGTGACGCTGTCCATGTACTGGGTGGTCGGAGTCTCGGAAAGCTCCGTGTCACGGTGGCCGCAGAGCGACGCGAAGCTGGTGAGGCCGTCGAACTGCCCGCCGAACCCCGTGTAATGCGCCCAGTCGCCGGAGAGGCCGGCCGGCGGAATGCGCACGACGACCATACGCGGGTTCACGTCGAGCAGCTGGTCCTCGGTGATACCCATCTTGTGGAGCGTGGTGGACTTGAGGTTCTCCACGAAGACGTCCGACTGGGCCACCAGACCGAAGAAGAGCTCCCGCTGCTTCGGGTCGCGCAGGTCGAGTGTGCACGACCGTTTGCCGCGCGACACCGAGTTGTTCATGGAGTGCCGGTTGTAGGGCCGATCCGGACGTCCCGGAGCGAGCGACCCGTACCCGCCAAGGAGGAGGCTGAGGAGCATCTGGGCGTCCGGACGGGGGGCGTAGCCCTTGGTGGTCGGCGGGAAGACGTGCGGGTTCTCCACCCTGATCACCTCGGCCCCGAGGTCGGCCAGGTGCATGGTCAGCAAGGGCCCCGACCACACGACGGTCAGGTCCAGGACACGAACTCCGGTGAGGGGCGGCACGTCCGGCTGGCGCGCCGCCGCCGGTGCGGCCGGCGCCTGCCGGCCACCCGCTGCCCCCGTGGGCGAATCCGACTGCCCGAGCCTCGGGGCGACGCGGCGAAGCTTCCATCCGCCCTCGGTCAACCGGTAGGGCGCCCCGGCGAGCAGGAACGGTCCGTTGTCGGGATCGACCGCGTGAATCCAGAACCCCCGCTGGTGCAGATGATCGGCGGTGAGCATCTCGCCGGGGAGGTTCACCGGAGTGACTGGCCAGCCCGCAGCCTGCGCAGCGTCGGTGATCTCCTGCCGCGTGCGCGCCAGCAGCCACGGGTAGAGCACCCCGTCGAGGACCTCCCGCGCCTCTGGCCGCACGAACGCGTCGGGCCGGGCGAAGAAGGCGCGCAGCTCGTCGTTGTCCAGTACCTCGAGCATCTCGCCGAGCTGCTGGGGGGTCATCATCATGGCCACGTTGCCGTCGGCGCAGGGCAAGACACCCAGCGGAAGCACGGTTGCGCTGCGCTCGGGCATCATCTGCGCGGAAAGTTCACGGTCCCGGTACTCCCATCCGAGATGGAGCGACATCTTGGTCGGGTTGGTCGCCAACGCCTCCGTGGCGGCACAGTCGACGAACGCACCGGCCCCCGTGGCACGGGCCCGCAGGACGGCAGCCAGGGCGCCCATGGCGGCGGTGTGGCCGATGGCGCACTCACCCACCGCCGTCGGCAGCTTCACGGGGCCGAGGGGGTCAGCGAGGAGCACTCCGGTGAATGCCTGCACGACGAGGTCGCTCCAGGCGAAGCCGGCGTAGGGCCCGGTTGCGCCAAAACCGCTGAGAGAGGCGATACAGAGCCGTGGGCACTCCTCCAGCAACTCTCGGCGGTCGATGCCCCAGTCGGCCAGCGCGCCCAGTCCGGGGGCCTCCACGATGAGGTCGGCCTCGTGGAGCACCCGCCGCAGCTCGCCGGAGGAGTCGCCGGAGCGCCCGAGCACGAGGCTGCCCTTGTTGGTGTTCAGGTTGGCGAAGGCCCCCCAGTCGGCGCGCATTGGGTCGCCCTCCGGCGGCTCCAGCTTGACGACCTCTGCCCCGAGGTCCGCAAACACCTTGCCGCACCAGGTGGCTGCCACCCCGGTTCCGACCTCGACGACGGCGATATCGCTGAGGGCCTGACGCATCAACCCGGCCTCAGCGTCCTTGACCCGGCGCGGCGAGCGACGACGTGACCTCGCTGACCGTTTGCTCCATTGCGCCTACCCCCTCCGGACAAGATGACGCAGCCTATCCGTCGACTGGGAGGGTGTCGCGGTCCGGTGCTCCCCCACAGCCGCCCCCGGCCCACAATTGGTGTCAGAGGGTCCGCGGGCATCCGATCGGGATGACCGACAGGGCCGAGGTGTGGCCCACACGGGAACGAGCGGGCAGACTCGGACGATGGCCATCCTCAAGCACTCCGAGTCGATCTTCATCGCGCGCACCCCGGACGACCTCTACGACCTGGTTTCCGACATCACCCGCATGGGGGCGTGGAGTCCCGTCTGCAAGGAGTGCTGGTGGGACGAGGGAGCTGGGCCCGAGGTAGGTGCCTGGTTCACCGGGAGGAACGAGCTACCCGATCGAACCTGGGAGACGCGATCGGAGATCGTCGCCGCCGACCGAGGTCGTGAGTTCGCCTTCGTGGTCAACGGCTCCTGGACGCGCTGGGGCTACCGCTTCACCCCGCTGGCCGGGGGGACAGGGCTGACCGAGTCCTGGGAGTTCCTGCCCGGTGGCGCGAAGATGTTCGAGGAGCGCTTCGGTGCGGACGCAGAGGCTCAGATCGCCAACCGGCTCGAACTCGCCCAGAAGGGCATCCCGGCGACGCTCGCCGCGATCAAAAGAGATGCGGAGGGCAGCAGGGAGTTCTTCGACGTCGTGTTGCACCAGCGCGCCTGCCGGGAGTTCAGCCCCGAACCGGTCGACGAGGCGCTGATCGAGCGCTGCCTCGAGGCCGCGACCCACGCTCCGAGCGCCGAGAACCTTCAGCCCTGGCGGTTCGTCGTGGTCCAGGAACCGGAGCTCCTGGCCAAAGTGGGCGAGCTGACACGTCGAGCCTGGACCACGGGCGGCCGCGCACACTCAGCGGGGCGACTGTCCGAAGCCATGCTGGCCGACGTCGATCGGGGGGCCACCGGCGGAACCCAGGCCGCACCGGTGACCATCGTGGTCTGCGGCCAGACGGGGCCAGCACTCGAGGTCACGCTTCCCGCCTCCGTCTTCCCGGCCACCCAGAATCTGTTGCTGGCGGCAACCGCCTTGGGCCTGGGCTCGGCGATGACGACCCTGGCCACACTTTTCGCTGACGAGCTGGCCGCGCTGTTGGGCCTCCCCGAGTCGGTGCGCCCCATGGCCGTCGTTCCGATCGGGTTGCCACGTCGTCCCCTCGGACCGCCGCGTCGCCTACCGGTCTCCGAACGGGCCACCCGCGACGGGTACGCCCAACCATGGTGATGACCGGTGACCACCGTCCCTGGGCCGTCACGGCGGTTGCGGGGGCGTTTCGCGCCGTTCCTTGACGTCTGCCGCACGGCGCAACCGCTTCGCACCTGTCCGTCGACCAGACTGCGATCCTGCCTCCATAGGTTTGGTACCGGTGGCTCCAGGGCGACCCGGCGAGGGAGGGGCCGAGGCCCCTCCCTCGTCGCGTCCGGAGTGAGGGGTCGGCGAGGCCTGAGGAGTCGCCCGGGCGAAGTTGTCGGGCGCTACGGCGGGTAGTAGTACTACTACCGCTTGTAGTAGCGACTCGAGACGCGAGGTGGAGTGAGCATCGCCGAGTTACCCGAAGGCGGTCAGGCGACGATGACGATGGCTCGCGCCGCCGGGGGGTGGGAGCGCGGGCCCGGTCGCCCGCCGAGGGACCTCCAGCGAACGTTCCAGCTGGTCCTGGCCACGGTGTGGCTCTTGGACGCGGTACTGCAGATCCAGCCCATCATGTTCACACACGGGTCCGACGGGTTCAGCGGAATGCTGCGCGGGGCGGCGAGCGGCAACCCCAGGTGGGTTGCCCACACGATCACCTGGAACGCCTCGATCGTCGACCACCATCCCGTGCTGACCAACACGTCCTTCGCCCTCATACAGTTCGTGATCGGCTTTGGAATCGTGTGGACGCGCACGCTGAAGCCGGCCCTCGGACTCTCCATCGTCTGGTCCATCGCCGTCTGGTGGTTCGGCGAAGGGCTGGGGGGCGTTCTCACCGGGCGGGCCACCCCGTTCGGCGGTGGCCCCGGTGGTGTGCTCTTCTACGCCCTGCTCGCCGTCCTGCTCTGGCCGAGCGAGGGCTCGGACCAGCCGTTCGTCGCCGCCCGTCGCATCGGCGTGAGGGCGGCCAGGATCATCTGGGTCGTGGTATGGGTCGTCCTGGCGCTGTTGGCGGTCGTCGGTTCGGGACGCTCGCCGCAGGCCCTGCACGATCTGGTCGCCGCAATGAACAGCGGCCAACCAGGCTGGCTCGCGCATCTCGACCGGGCCAGCGAGTCCCTCTTCGTCCACGATGGCACGGCCATGGCGATCTTGCTGGCCGTCGTCTGCCTCGTCGTGGCCGCCGGCGTGTTCCTCCCCGCCCAATTCGCCCGGGCAACACTGGTCCTGGCCGTCGTGGTGTTCGCCGTGATCTGGGTCACCGTCCAAGACGTCGGCGGAGTCCTGGCCGGTGGAGCAACCGATCCCAATGCGGCACCGCTGGTCATCGTCTTGGCCTTGGCTTACTGGCCCTTGACCAACGCTCGGTCGCCCGCCACTGGTCTGGCCCCACGCGGGGCGGTCTTGGCGAGGGGAGCCTGACACCTCATGGCGACGACGACGCCTTCGTGGCTGTACTACCTCTTCGGCGCCCTGATGCTCGTCGTCGCCGCGTACTCCCTGGTGCTGTTGGTCTCTTCCGTGGCGACACGCCGACCACTCGGTCTGGACGTCGATATCTCCCACTTCTTCATGGGACTGTCGATGGCCGGCATGTTCGTGGCTCGCTGGGTCTTCGGCCCCGACGCCATGTGGGAGCTCATCTTCGCCGTCCTCTTGCTCTGGTTCCTGGTGCGCAGCGTCCAGTCGATGTGGCGATGGGGTCTCCACCGGTCGCATTTTCTGATCTACGCCGTGATGAACTTCTCCATGCTCGTGATGTACTGGTTCCCCGCACAGGCAGTCAGCGGATCGGGTGCGATGTCCATGTCGCGAGGATCGACGGCGGATCCCGGGTTGGCGTTCCTCCTGGCGGTCACGCTCTTCGCCTCGGCCATCTTCACGCTTGCCTCGCCCGTCAAGGGCGCCTCCCACCATGGAATCCACGCTCCGGTGTACGCACTGAGTGGGACCGTTGGTTCTGGGACCCGGGCGAACGGCGCCTCCGGGGGCTCCCGTTCGAATGGGGGCATCGGGGCACGCCTGGCGACACCGTGGCTCGAGGATCTCGGCCACGTCGTCATGTGCGTCGCCATGGGGTTCATGCTCCTGCTGATGCTCTAAGGCTGCTCTAAGGCGATTGCGACTCGAGGGATCGGCGCAGGACGGCAGCCTGCGCGGGCGACAGGGTTTCGGTGAAGCGGACGAGCGCAGACTCGGGGTCGTCCCCCGCACTCAGCGCCTCATGCATGAGGACGGCGGTGTAGGCCCCCTGGGTTCCGATGGCGACGAACTGAATCGCGCCCCGGTCCATCCGGCGACGCACCAAACCCTTGCGGACCAGCCGGTCGAGCACGGTGGCCACCGTGGTGTAGGCGCTCTCGGGCAGCACGTCGGCCACGTCGCGTCCGGTCAACTCCTGATCCGGCTCCTTCCAAAGGATCTCCATCACCCGACGTTCGAGGTCGCCCAGTCTCGCCACCCCACATTCGCAGGTGGTGCAGGTGCACGGATCGCACGAGCACATCGGGTTGTCGCACTTCGTGGAGGAGCTCATCTATGAGCCCCCGACTCGACGTTCGCCGCTTCCATGCTCAGAGTGTACGGTCCGATCCGGCCTCCGACCAACGGCCGTGCCTCGCTCGGTGACGGCCCGGACGAGCGGTGTCCCGGGGGAGGGCCGCGGCAGACCAGCTGTGGCAGGCTACCGGTCCGACGCCCATACCCGACCCGAGGAGGTCCGATGGCCGAGCCGTACTCCCACCCCGGATCGGCGCAGGTCTACGACGCCGTCTATGCCGAACACCACCCCTACGCCGGCGGAGCGGCCACGGTGCTGGAGCTCGTCCGGAAAGCCGGTGACGGTCGGGACCCGAAGTCGATGTCGTTGCTGGACGTGGGGTGCGGGACCGGCCGGCACCTCGAGCTGCTGGCTGGGGAGTTCGGGTCCGTCGCGGGCCTCGATCTGAGCGAGGTCCAACTGGCCGCCGCCGCCGAGCGCCTCGGCCCCGATATCCCGCTGTACCACGGCGACATGCTCGCCCTCGGATCGGTCCTCGGAGCTCGCCCCGGCGCAGGACAGGCCGCATCGTTCGACGTCATGCTCTGCCTGCACAGTTCCATCGCCTACCTGGCGGGCGCCGAGGAGCTCACCACGGCGATCGGCGAGATGGCCGGGCTCCTGGCGCCCGGGGGGACGCTGATCATCGAACCCTGGCTCCGCCCCGACGCCTATCGGTCCTTCGGGGTCATCACCTACTTCATCGACCGCCCCGACCTCAAAGTGGCCCGGATGTGCCTCTCGGACCGGGAGGGCGACGTGTCCGTGCTGGACATGCACCACCTGGTGGCCCGACCCGACGGGATCGAGCACTACGTGGAGGGGCATCGACTCCGCATGTTCACCGAAGCGGAGTTCGACCGGGCGTTCCGCGCCGCAGGCCTCGAGGCGCGCTTTGATCCCGACGGAATCGATGCGGTCGGCCGCGGGCTCTGGGTCGCCGGCAAGCCGGCCTGACCACCCTGCGACCACTCCCCCGCCGAACCTCAGACATACGGAACCTCATGACATAGGGTCTAGGTTGAACAGCAGCAGCACGTCGGACCGAGGGGATCAGTGGACGAGTGAGTGATGTTGCGGTGATCACCGGCGCAGCCTCCGGCTTCGGCCGCGCCCTTGCCGAGCGGTGCGCGGCGCGCGGGATGCGCGTGGTCCTGCTCGACGTCGACGGCGACCGCGCCGCCACGGAGGCTGCGGCGCTCGCCGCGGCCAACGGCGTCGAGGCGTTGGGGCTGAGGGTCGACGTGGCCGACGGTGCCAGCGTCGATGAGGCGGCCGCGACCGTGGGCGAACGTTTCGGCCTGGCCCACCTCGTGATCTCGAACGTCGGTGTCCAACTGTTCGCTTCCATCGATCGCGCCACCGACGACGAGTGGCGCTGGCTGCTCGATGTGAACGTGGTCGGCTCGGCACGTGTGGCGCGGGCGTTCCTTCCGTTGCTGCGGCGGGCCGACCATGGGCGACTCGCCTTCACGTCGTCGTCGTCGGTGCTCGACCCAGCGAGCCGGATGTCGATGTACCAGGCCAGCAAGTTCGCCGTGTGGGGCCTCGCCGAGACGCTCCGGGTCGAGCTCGCCGGGGACGGAATCGGCGTGTCGGTCATCTTCCCCTCCGGGATGCTGTCTCGGCATCTGGAGACCAGCGAGGCGGCGCAACCGGCGCACGTGCGACGTCCGATCGCCGGCGACGGCGACTTCGCAGCCATGCACGAGAGCAACCCGACCATGGCCCAGTTCCTCGCCACACCCGAGGAGGCAGCCGCGGGTGTGATCGATGCCGTCCTCGGCGATCACCGCTACGTCGTGACCCACGGCGAGTTCCGAGAGGCGCTTGCGACACGGGAGCGCGAGCTGCGCATCGCCGCCACCGAAGCAGCAAAGGAGAACAGATGAAGGTGCTCATGACCGTCGCGTTCGATGGCGACAGGGACGCGTTCACCACGGATGCCGTCAAGCGAGTGACCGAGCTGGTCGGCGCCGGCGCCGCCAGCCAGGCCACAATCGACGTCCGCCTCCCCGACAGCGAGCTCGAGGCACTTGGCCCCGAGCTCCTGAAGCATCAGGAGGAGCGCGCGGTGATCGCCCTGTGGGACACCGAGGCCGGCGCGGCGCTGTCGCTGCCCCTACCCGCCGGGAGCAGGCTGGTCGGCGCGTACCACGTCGAGGAGATCGTGAAGAAGGACTACGACCGCACGTGGCCGTCGGGGACCCAGTCACCCGGTTTCAAGATGATCGCCTTCCTGCACCGTCGTCCCGACCTCACCCAGGAGGCGTTCAGCGAGCACTGGCGCGAGCGCCACGGGCCGCTGGCGGTGGCCCGGCAGCCGGGCTTCTGGCACTACGTGCAGAACCACCTCGTCCGGCAGCTCACCGACGCCTCACCAGACTGGGACGGCTTCGGGGAGATCCACTACCGCACGGTCGAAGACGCTCTCACGAGGTCGTACGACTCCGATGAGGCGCAACAGCTCATCTGGGAAGACGTGGCGCGGTTCTTGGCCTACGACCGGTCGCCCACGCTCACGACGCACGAGTGGGTGGTGACGGGCAGCTAGGTGCCGTCCCCGTCCGGGCAAGGGACGCGTAGGCCGGCCCGGACTGTCCGCCTCCATGCGGCGTGGCCACCACCGTCCCTGCGGCGGCCACGGCGACGAGAAGTAGGGAAACGGCCATGAGGAGCGCGCCGACGAAGGCCAGCGCGCAACGCTTTCCCCGCCGCGCGCCCTTCGCGGGGGGTGTGCGTGGGAGCGGCGATGTCCGCTCGACCACTCGGGCGGTGTCACGGGCACTCGGTGGCGCCCACCACTGAGCGGAGCGGGTCGAGCCGGAAATCAGGGCCGCTTTCATTTCGTGGGCCGTCGCAAAACGGTGGTCGGGCGACTTTCGTAGCGCCGTGTCGATCGCGGCCACGAGCCCGGGTGACAGATGTGGCCGTCGCTCGCCCAGTGGAGCCGGCTCGACGTGCTGGTGCTGATACATGATCGACACGGGAGTCTCCCCGCTGAACGGGGGATGGCCGGACAGGCACTGGTAGGCGAGACACCCGACGGCGTAGATATCAGAGCGCTCGGTCGCTGCACCCCCGGTGCACTGCTCGGGCGACAGATAGCCGACCGTCCCGACCGCCCCGGTTTCGGACCACACGGTGGATTCGCCGAGAGAGCGGGCGATGCCGAAGTCGGCGATCTTCACCAACCCTGCTCGGCTTATGAGGGTGTTCGAGGGCTTTATGTCCCGGTGGATGATGTGATGGGTGTGGGCTTCCGCCAGTCCGCTCAGGACCGACTGACAGATATCGATCGTCCTCGCTTCGTCGATCCGCTGTTCACGCCGGAGCAGCTCGGCCAGAGACTCCCCGGCGACCAGCTCCATGACGAGGTACGAGTGGTCGCCATCGCTCCCGAGATCGAAGATGGTCACGATGTTGGGGTGATTGAGGTGAGCGGCGTGGCGGGCTTCTCGCTCGAACCGGGCCACAAAGGTCGGCTCGGCGCTCAGTGCGCGGTCTGGGAGCTTTACGGCAACGGCACGATCGAGGCGTACGTCCCAAGCCTCCCAGACCGTTCCCATCCCTCCAGCGCCGATCTGCCGCCGCATCTCGTAGCGCTGAGCGAGCAGCACCATCGCCAGAGGATAACCCCGGGCCCGCGCCGTCGGCTACAGGCTTCAGGAGTCGTCCTCACTGGTCGAGTCCCTTACGACGTCTCCCACTGGAGTTCGATGTGTTGGCCGAAGGCGAGGATGCCGCTGGCGATGACATCGGTGTACACAAAAGCTTGGGTTTGCGTGGCGCTCTGGGCACCGTCGTCGCCCGGGCGGAACACACCCGAGATGGAGACGCGTCCCGCCAGGGCCGGTGCGTGGTCCGCGACGTGCTCCACTCGGTCGAGCGACGCTTCGAACTCCGATTCGCCCGGATAGCGGATGGCAAAGTGACACGCATGTTGCGGGTCGGTCCGCAGGCGTCGGACATAGTCGTCGGCCGGTCCGGCAAGGGCGCCGCCCAGGCGTTCCGCCCGCAACGTCTCCTCGAGCCGCCACTGCTCGGGTGTCACTTCCGACGCGAACACCCAGCTCTCGGAGAGTCCCGGCCGCGCCGGTCCGATCCGCGCCAGCAGGAACGGGCTCCGGGAGTCGGTGACCTCGCAGCCGAGCACCTCGAAGAAGGCCCGGGCCGCCGGCCGGTCGCCGGGTGCGTACATGGCGGCGACGTGGTGCAGTGTCGTCAAGGTGGTCAACGTCGGCGTGGTCGTGGTGGTCATACCCGCCATGCTAGAGAGTGCTGCCGCCCACGACCAGGCGAACGGTCGCTGGCTGCGGCTACATTCGGGACGAAGGAGACTGCAATGGGCTTGAAGCTGTCGATCCTGTCGCCGGTGGTGTCGATGGCCCGGGGCTCTCATGGCGGTTGGGAGACCTCCGCCTCCATTGAGGACCTGGCGCGGATCGCGGAGACGGCCGACCGCCTCGACTACCACCACCTCACCTGCAGCGAGCACATCGCCCTGCCGGCACACGAGCTCGGCCGCCGCGGGGCGCGGTACTGGGACCCACTCGCCACCTTCGGGTACCTGGCGGCGCGCACCGAGCGGATCCGCTTCACAACCCACGTTCTGGTCCTCCCCTACCATCATCCTCTCGAGATCGCCAAGCGCTACGGCACCTTGGACGTGGTCAGCGGCGGCCGGGTGATCCTCGGCGTGGGTGTCGGGACCCTCAAGGAGGAGTTCGATCTCCTGGGGGCGCCCTACGACGACCGAGGCCCACGGGCCGACGACGCCCTGCGGGCGCTCAGGGCGTCACTCTCGCGGCGCGAGCCGGCCTATCACGGCCCGATCTACTCCTTCGAAGGCCTCGTCGTCGATCCCTGCGCCGTACAGGACCACGTCCCCCTCTGGGTGGGAGGGCGAACGCTCCGCTCGCTGCGCAGGGCGGCCGAGCTTGCCGACGGTTGGTTCCCCTTCGCGGTGACGCCGGATCAAGCCGCCCGATGGCTGGAACGGACAGAGCTTCCGCCGGAGTTCGAGGTCGTGCTCCCGCCCCTGGCGCCCCTGGACCCGTTGAAGGAACCCAACGAGGTCCACGACATTCTCGCCGCCACCGCCGCAGCCGGCGCCACGATCGTCTCGGTCGGCCCCGCCCTCGACAGCCTGGGCGAGTACCTCGACTACCTGGAGGCCCTCGCCGCCCTGCACGCCGGCACGGGGGTATGAGAGATCCGGTCCTGAGGGCCCCGGCGTGCCGGCACCGTCTCAGCCGCGGCCGGGCGTGAGCGCGTCAGCGCCGAACCGGGCCTCGACGACGGCGGTGAAGTCAGGTCCCCTCCTCAGCCCGTGCCCTCCGTCGACGGCAATGGCGACGCCGGTGATCCAGCGCGACTCGTCGGAGAGGAGGAATCGGGCGAGCTGGGCGACGTCGACCGGCTCGCCGACTCCACCCATCGGTGTTTGGGTGATGTAGCTGTCCCATACCGGAGTGCCTGGCCGCACGCCGGCCATGACTTCGGTGGCGATGAATCCGGGACGGATGCTGTTGAAGCGCACACCGACCGGTCCGTATTCGTCGGCGGCGTTGCGCATCAGCTCTTCGATGCCGGCCTTGGCCGCGGTGTACGCGCCGAACCAGAGGTGGGTGACGTAACCGGCGATGGACGACATGCCGACGAAGGAGCCACCTCCGGCCCGAGCCAGGTGCGGCACCGAATGCTTGACGCACAGCATGGTGCCCAGCACGTTCAGACGCAGTACGTCCAGATACGTCGCCGCATCCTGGAGATGCAAGGGTGCCGGTGCCGACCCTCCACCGGCGTTGGCCACCACACCCTGGAGCGAGCCGGTCAACTCGAGCGCGGTCTGCATCAACCGCTCGACATCGCTCTCGTCGGTGACGTCGGCCACGACGTGCTGCACCGTGCCGCCAGAAGAGCGAATCCCTGTGGCGACGTCGACAAGCCGTTCCTCGGTGCGCCCGCAGATCGTCACCGCGGCGCCTTCGGCGGCGAGCAGTTGGGCGCACGCCGCACCGATGCCCGTGCCTCCCCCGGTGACGACGATGCTCTTGCCTTCGAGGCTCGCCGCCCTCATCGCTGACCGGCCGTGCACCGGCTGCCGACGTGTCGATTCACTGGGATCCTTCCGCTCGTCGCCTACGCCGTGACTGTAGTGGGCCGGCTCTACGTCGACACCGGGATCAACTCGCTTGCTAGCGTCGTGTGTCATGGAGGGGGCGAGCCGACACCGGCCGGGATCCTTCGGCGACGCGAACGCTCTTTTCCTGTGAGTCGCCAGCTGTCCGGCGGCGACCGGCCCGTCGAAGAACCGCCCACCGTCGTACTGGTTCACGGGGCGGGAGACTCAGCCGAAGTGTGGCGGGCTGTCCAGGACCGGTTGGCGACGCCCTCCTTGGCCCTCGACGTCCTTGGTCGCGGTGCGAACCCCTACGACCTCAGCCTGGTGACGCCTGACGCCGCCGCCGGGCAGGCCGTCAGGGATATCGAGGCCGTGCGTCCGGGTCCGGTCGTGCTCGTCGCCCACTCGATCGGAGGGGCGCTGTCGCCTGGCATCATCGCCGGGTTGGGCTCCCGGGTTCGACACCTTGTCCACATTGCGGCGGTGGCGGCGGCCGACGGCCTCCTCCCTCTGGCTGTCGCGTCAGAGGAGTTTGCGGACGGGTTGCTCTCGGATGCCGACTCCCTACGGGCCGAGGTCCGTGGTGCCAGCTATGCGGAGGACGACGACCTGTTGCCGGGGAACCTGCGTGCGCTCACCGACCCAACGGTCCTGGCAAAGGTCGATGCATTGAACCTCGGGTGCGTCCGGACCTCGTGGAGCGGCGTGGACCCGGGTCTTCCCCGCACCTTCGTCCAACCCCTTCGTGATCGACTGTACCCACCCCCCGCACAGGAGCGGCTCGCCGCAGCGATGGGCGCCGACGAGGTCGTGGCGATCGAGTGCGGCCACAACGTCGCCCGCTCGGCGCCGGTCCAGCTGGCGGCGATCCTGGACGCCATTGCCCTGAGGTACGCCGCGCCGTGCCCGCGGGGTTCGTAGCGCGCCACCGCGGCCTGCCTAGCTTCGGACGGTCACCATCATCTGCTGGTGGAGGGCGGCGAGGATGGCGTCGTGCGCCAGCTCGGCTGCCGCCTGCCAGCGCTTCCCGACGTCGGTCATGACAGCCGCGGTGAAGTGCGCGCTCAGATGTGCGCCGACCGCCGCCGAGAGCGCGTCCGGCGTGTCTCCGGTGCCGCCGGCGGCTTCCCAGAGGGTGCGAGAGATACGCGACATGGCGCTGCGCCGGTCCTGACGCCGCTTGTGCTCGGTCTCTGCCAGGTCGGGCGGTAGGTCGGCGCGGGATGTGAGCTCCCAGTAGCCCGGACCGAAGGACGCGTTCATCCTGTGAGCCGCCTCGCATGTGGCACGCAGCCAGTGCTCGAGGCCACCCTCGTAGGCGGGCAGGTCGTGTTCGTAGTTGGCCATCCCGGCCGCGAATGCCGCGCCGATGAGCCGTTCGCGGCTGTCGAACAGCCGGAACAGCGTGCGTCGGCTGACGCCGGCCGCCGCGGCGATCTGGTCCATGGTGATGTCGAGGCCTCTCGCCACGGCCAGCCGTCTCGTGGCCGTGAGCACATGGTCCATGGCGGCCTGGCGCTTGGCCTCGGCGAACGGACGCTCGGTCGTCTCCACACCCCGACTCGTCTCCACACCCCGACTCGTCTCCACACCCCGACTCGTCTCCACACCCCGACTCGTCTCCACACCCCGACTCTAGCCCGTTGACATTCATAGATGCTATAAATGTCACTGTATGGTGCCAACTGAGAGTGGACTATCGGTGGGCCTGTCGGCCCACATGGTTCGTGATCCGGATGCGGAGGCGCTGGTGGCGCAGGTGCGCTCCCTCGGTCAGCCGGCGATGTGGCAGCGTGGCACCGAGGGCGCGCGAGCGTACCTGGAGGAGCGCGCCGCCACGGGACCGCCGGGACCGCCGGTCGAATCCGTGGAGGACCGCAGCATCCCGGCCGACGACCGATCGATCCCCGTCCGGGTCTACCGGCCGGCCTCCTCGGTGGCGTTGCCGGTGGTGGTGTACTTCCACGGCGGCGGTTGGGTGGTGGGCAGCATTGCGGCGTCCGACGCGTTCTGTCGGCGCCTCGTCGATGCCGTCCCGTGTGTCCTGGTCTCGGTGGCCTACCGCCTCGCCCCAGAGCATCCGTTCCCCGCTGCGGCCGAGGACGCTGTCGCGGCCGTCGAGTGGGCCTGGAGGCAGGCGGGCTCCCTCGACGCCGACGCCGGGCGCCTCGTCGTCTTGGGTGACTCGGCCGGCGGCAACCTGGCCACCGTGGCGGTACGGCGCCTGCTCGAATCCGGCATGGATATCGTGGCGCGCCAGATCCTCGCCTACCCGGGAGTCAGCCCCGAGCGGGGTGCGCAGGAGAGCCCACACGGCTCGGAATGGCCGCTCACGGACGCCGACCGGCAGTGGTTCTTCGACCAGTACGTCCCCGATGCGTCGAGGCGTTCGGATCCCGATGTGGCGCCGCTGCTCGGTGGCGTGTCGGGCATGCCGCCGACGACGCTCCTGTTGGGCGGGTGCGACCCCATTCTCGACGAAGGGCTCGCCTACGCCGAGAAGCTGTGGGCGGCTGGCGTCTCGGTCGACCTCCACCTCTACGCCGGGCAGATCCACGGTTTCTTGACCTTCGACGAGACGATCCTGCCACGCAGCCGCGAGGCGCTCGGGGTGGTCGCCAACGCCGTCCGCAACCTATGAGTGCCTCGGCTCGTCACCTCCAGACCCTCCCCATAGAAGAGGACGACGACACGATCGCCGCCGCACTGGCGGATCTGTCGGTGCCGGCGCTGATCGCCTCCGTGGTCCATTTCACGGGCGACGTGTCGCTCCTCCGGGGACCGATACGCCCGAGAGAGTTCGTCTTGAACGAGTTCCAGGGCAAGATGCTCGACGAGGAGAAGGCGGAACTTCGACGCGACGCCCTCAAGGCCATCGCCGCCTGGCGCGACGCCGGCTGCCGTGCGGTGGCGCCACTCGGCACCGAGGTCCTCCACGAGATCATGGACTGGATCGCCTGCGAGCCCATCCCCGACGACTACGTGGCCTGGTACGTCGACGAGATGGACCTGGCCGGAGAGAACCCTCGGGCCCTTCCGCTCTCGGCCGTCGCGCCCGAGGCAAAGAAGGACTTCTCGGTCCTGATCATCGGTTGTGGTGAGTCCGGCCTGCTCGCCGGGATCCGGCTCAAGGAGGCCGGCATCAACTTCGAGATCCTCGAGAAGAACGAGGACGTCGGGGGAACGTGGTGGGAGAACACCTACCCGGGCTGCCGGGTCGACGTCGCCAGCCACTACTACTCCTTCTCCTTCGAACCGAACTACCTCTTCAGCGACTACTACGCCCGCCAACCGGAGCTCTACCGGTACTTCCGCGGGCTTCTCGATCAGCACGGGATCGGCGAGCACGTGCGCTGGCGTTGCGAAGTCGACCGCGCCGTGTGGGACGAGGAGTCCTCCCTCTGGCACGTGTCGTTCCGGGGCCCGGGCGGTGCCGTCGAGATCAGGTCGGCCAACGTCCTCATCTCCGGCGTGGGCATCCTCAACCGGCCTCTCATCCCGGACCTTCCCAACCTCGATAGGTTCCGAGGCCCGGTCTTCCACTCCGCCCAGTGGGACCACTCGGTCGACCTTCACGGCAAACGGGTGGCGCTCGTCGGCGCCGGCGCGAGCGGGTTCCAGATAGGCCCCGCCATCGTCGACGATGTGGAGCACCTGGTGGTGTTCCAGCGGACCGCGCAGTGGATGGCACCGAATCCCCGCTACCACGCACCGGTCTCGGCGGGCGAGCAGTGGGCCATGCGGCATCTGCCGGGCTACTCACGGTGGTTCCGGTTCATCCTCATGTGGCAGTCGAGTGACCGGAACCTCGAACTGGTTCGTGCCGATCCGGACTGGCCCGACTTCCCGAGAACGGCCAACGCCCGGAGCGCAGCCCGTCGCGAGTACTTCGTCGACTGGATCGTCCAGCACGTCGGCGACGACCCCGAGCTGCTCGAGAAGGTCACCCCGAACTACCCGCCGATGGCCAAGAGGATGCTCCAGGACGACGGGAGCTGGCTCGACTGCCTCTCGCAACCGCACGTCGACCTGGTGAAGGACCCCATCGTGGACTTCGACAGTTCCTCTGTGAGCACCGCCGAGGACCGTTTCGAGGTCGATGTGGTCGTTCTGGCCACGGGCTTCCGGGCCAGTGAGGTGCTGTGGCCGATGGAGATCGTCGGCCGCGACGGGACCTCGATCGCCGAGACGTGGGACGGCAAACCCTCCGGCTACCGGGGCGTTTCCGTGCCGGGCTTTCCGAACTTCTTCATCCTGGGCGGCCCCGGAACGGGTCTGGCGCACGGCGGCAGTGTGATCTTCACGACCGAGTGCCAGATGCGCTACATCGGTGACGCGCTGCGGACACTGCTCGAGGGGGGCCACCGGTCGATTGAGCCAACCAGCGCCGCCTATGAGCGTTACCGGGAGGAGCTGCAGGCGGAGGTCGCCACGCTGATGTGGGGGCATCCCCAGGTCGGGCACTCCTGGTACAAGGCCGCCGACGGCAACGTCTACGTCCTCTGCCCCTATCGCCTGGTGGACTACTGGCGGATGACGGCCCGCGCGCTACCGGAGGATCATCGTGTCCGCTGACCCCGGTGGCACGGCGCGTGACCGTGTTCGTACGGGTCGTCGACGGCGGCCAGTCGGCCGGCCCGAAACTGCCAGACCGAAACGATAACTGCCAGACCGAAACGATAAGGAGCGCAGATGCCCCACGACCTCGTCCTCAGGGGAGGGACCGTCGTCGACGGTTCCGGCGGGCCCGTCCGAACCGCCGACGTGGCCATCGCGGGCGGAGTGATCGTCGAGGTAGGCACGGTCGAGGACCGGGGCCGACGGGAGCTCGACGTGCACGGAGCGGTGGTCACGCCGGGATTCGTCGACGTCCACACCCACTACGACGGCCAGGTCACCTGGGACGACCGTCTCCAGCCGTCATCGCAGCACGGTGTCACGACCGTCGTGATGGGGAACTGTGGCGTGGGGTTTGCTCCGGTCAGGCCGGCCGAGCACGACCAGCTCATTGAGCTCATGGAGGGCGTCGAGGACCTGCCCGGCACGGTGCTGCACGAGGGCCTTCCCTGGACCTGGGAGACCATCCCCGAGTATCTCGACGTGGCCGACAGCCGGCCCCATGACATCGACTTCGCCGCACAGGTCTGCCACGGCCCGCTGCGCCTCTATGTCATGGGGCAGCGAGGCGCCGATGGCCAACCTCCCACCCCCGAGGAGATCGACGAGATGGGCCGGCTCGCAGCCATGGGAATCGCCGCCGGCGCCCTCGGCTTCAGCACCTCCCGAACGCTCAACCATCGCACCAGCAGGGGCGCGCCTACCCCCTCGCTCAACGCCGGTCGCAGCGAATTGGTAGGGATCGCACGGGCGGTCGGCGCCACCGGGACCGGTGTGCTGCAGGTCATCTCCGATCTCACCGACTTCGACGGCGAAATGGCGACCTTCTACGAGATGATGCGGGCGTCGGGCCGTCCTCTGTCGCTGTCGGTCGGCCAGCAGCAGCCGGGTGACGGATACCGCAGGACACTCCGGGCGATTGAGGAGGCGAACGCGCAGGGCCTGCAGATGACCGCCGTCGTGGCCCCGCGCGCCATCGGCGTACTGATCGCCCTGAACGGATCGAAGAATCCGTGGGCGAAGTCATCCACCTTCCATGCATCCCCGGACCTGGCAGACCCCGAGGTCAAGCGACGGATACTGGCCGAGACGGCCGAACAGGGCGGTACCGGGCTCCCCCTCGATCTCGTGTTCGAGCTCGGTGACCCGCCCGACTACGAGCCGGCCGCAACGTCGTCGGTCGAGGCCAGGGCCCAACGGGAGGGTCGCCCGGCCGACGACGTCCTCTACGACCTCCTGCTGACCGGGCCGGCCTACCTGCCCGTGCTCAACTTCTTCGCCGGAGACCTCGATGCGGCCGGCGAAATGCTCGGCCATCCCAACGCCGTCCCCGGGCTCGGTGACGGGGGGGCCCATGTCGCCACCATCTGCGACGCCAGCTTCCCGACCACCCTGTTGACGTACTGGGCCCGCGACCGCGACCGCAGCCGACCACCGACCTTCGATCTGTCCTGGGCGATCGCGCGCCAGTGCCGGGCCACCGCGCAGACCGTCGGCCTTCACGACCGCGGGCTACTGGCTCCCGGCCTGAAGGCCGACGTGAACGTCATCGACTTCGAGCGGTTGACGGCGCGGGCACCACGGATCGTGGCCGACCTGCCGGCGGGCGGTCGGCGGGTGTTGCAACCGGCTGACGGCTATCGGCACACGTTCGTGAGCGGCGTCGAGGTCTACGCCGACGGAGCGCCGACCGGTGAGCTGCCCGGGCGCCTGGTGCGCGGGTCGAGGAGTCCTGTGGTGCGCTGAGGCGTGGCGAGGACGAGTCGCTTGACGCACCGGGGGCTCCGTTGGAGACTGACCCGGCGAACAAGGAGGACGATGCCGACCGAGCCGAGCTCCGCCCACCGGTCGACCGGCGGCCCAGGCCCGCGGTCCCTGGAGGGAAAGGTCATCGTCGTCTCCGGGGCGAGCAGGCGCCTGGGCCGTTGCTATGCGCTCTCGCTGGCCAGGGCCGGGGCGCAGGTCGTCGCGCTGGCGAGGACGGTGGGCGACGATCCCGGAACGTTGGGCACGCTGGCCGAGGTGGAGGCGACGGCGCGCCAGGCGGGGCATGACGTCACCGCCTCGTACTGCGACCTCTCGGATGAAGACGGGATCGAGCGGGTGGTCGACGATGTCGTCCGTCGGTTCGGGGGCATCGACGGCCTGGTCAACAACGCGGTATCGACCGTCGACCGGATCGATCCCCTCGACGTGCCACGGGACGTGTGGGAGGAGAGTTTCCGGGTGAACGTGCGCGCGCCCTACGTCCTCATCGCCCGATCGGTCCCGCACATGATCGCTCGAGGCGGTGGTTCGATCATCAACGTCACCTCCCTGGCGGCCGGAACCACGGGCAAGGGCGCCGGCGCCCATGCGGGGCTGCTGCAGTACGGCGTGTCGAAGGCCGCGCTCAACCGCCTGACGAGCTACTTTGCCGCTGAGCTCGAGGAGGACAACATCGCGGTCAACGCCATCAGCCCGGGTGACGCGAGCGCCTACATGCGGGTGGTCAACGGCCTCGGCCCCGAAGTACCCGAGCAGGACGTCGTCGCCGGAACGCAGCTCGATATCGATTTCTGGGGCAGTCCGGTCGTCTTCCTCGCCGGTGCCCGGCCCTCCGACCTGACCGGGCAGGTCTTGCACACCTACACCTTCGGGCAGTCCTGGGGGCCGCGCCCGGCCACCCCTCCCGAGTGGTCACCGGAGATCCGTAGCCTGCTGACGCGGGACAACCTGCGGCGCCGTTGAGGCGAGGGTGGGGTCGAATCGTTCGGGGAGGTCACGGTGTCACGGTGTCACGGTGTACGTGTCGCGACCGGAATGCAGTTGGGTGCCCGGCGTGTCACCGATGATGGCGCCGTTCTCCACGACGGGGACGCCGTTGACCAAGACGTGATGCATACCGTTCGCCTCGGCATAGAGGCGGGCCGCGCCACCGGGAAGGTCGGCGCGCATGCGTTCGGGCTCGTAGCTCACCGCCCCGGGGTCGAACACGAGCAGATCGGCGGCGTAGCCGTCGGCGATCCGACCGCGACCGGCGAGCCCATAGAGCTGGGCGGGAACATCGCTCAGCTGATGAACCGCTTCCTCCAAGGAGATGACCCCGAACTCCCGCACGCCGTGGGCCAGGAGGGCCGTCGAGTAGATGGCGCCGCACATCATGTCGAGGTGGGCGCCGGCATCGGACCCACCCACGACGGTTCGAGGATCACGCCAGACATCGGCGCGCAACTTCCAATCGGCGGCGGTGGCCGACACCCCACCCGGACGTAGCCCGGTACGCAACTCGTCGGCGATCACGATGTCGCAGAGGACGTCGAAGGCGTCGGTCCCCCCTTGGTCGGCCATGATCTCCCCCACGGTGCGACCCTCGAACGGCTGGTTCTCCGGGGCGAAGGCCTCGACGATCTCGACCCTCGGCCAGTCGGCGAGGCGGCGTAGCACTCCGGCCTCGTCTGAGGCTGCCCCCTCCTTCAGCCGGCGCCGGATCTCGGGGTCGGCGAGCGCCTTCATCCGTTCGTCGGGCGGAAGGGCCATGATCGGCCTCCATCCGGGGAGGCCGTCGAACACGAAGCCGGTGTGGAAGGAGAGGCGGACGCCGACCGCGTGCGGGAGTGTGAGGGCCACCACCCGCCCTCCCCGGCTGGCGGCGTAGTCCGAGGCCCCGAGCTGCCGATCGTGATGGGACGGGTTCATCGCCGACACACCGAGGACGTTCCAGTTGATCGGTCGATTGCCGGCCAGGGACATGCGGGTGAGGAGGTCCTTCTCATCCTCGGTGAACCCGTTGAGGCACCCGGCGAGGATGCATTCGAGGGTGGTGCCCGGAGCGTCACGCACGGCACCGGCCAGGGACACCAGCTCGTCGCCGTCCGCGCCGCGAGAGGGCACCGGGTTCCCGTCGCCGTCGTTGTGCGTCGGCGCCGTCGATGTGGAGAAACCGAGTGCCCCGGCCCGGCAGGCATCCGCCACCAGGCCGGCCATCGCCTCGATCTGCGCCCTCGTGGCCCTCTCATGGCAGTCCTCGCCCATGACGACCCGGCGGATGGCGGAGTGACCGACCAAGAAGCCGGCATTGATCCCCAGCCGCCCCTCGAGGCGGGAGACCCAGTCCTCGTAGGTGACCCAATCCCAGGCCAGTCCGGCCTCGAGGGCGGGCAGGGGCATCCCCTCGACGCGCGCCATCATCTCCATCAGGTACTGCGCATGCTCATCACCGGCGGGTGCCAGCGTGAAGCCGCAGTTGCCACCGATCGCCGTGGTCACCCCGTGGAGAGGAGAGGGGCTCGCCGACGGATCCCACGAGAGCTGGGCATCGTAGTGGGTGTGGACGTCGACGAAGCCCGGCGCCACGACGAGCCCGGCAGCATCGATCACCCGTGGACGGCCGTCCAGTTGGTCGACCGGGACGACGCGGCCTTCGCTGATGGCCACGTCGCGAACCTCACCCGGTGCTCCGGTCCCATCGACGACGCTGCCTCCGGAGATCAAAATACTGGCCATCGACAGTTCCTCCGTATCTCATGGGGCCCCCTGGGCCGATGGGCCAGGTCCGATAGTGGCACAAACGCGCGCCGGTTGCTCCGTTCGGCCATTGTCGCCGGCGACTGGCCGCCCGACTCGGCGGTGGCGACCGTCACCGGCCCGGCGGCGGGCACCGGGGTCGGGTACCGGGGTGCCGGTACGTGAACGCGCACACATAGTGGACGAGATCGGGGGATCCGGGCCCGCGTTGTTCACAACGGCGCGAGCCCACCGTAGGCTCGGCGCGTGCCGAGCGAGGAAGCGGAGTGGGTCAGAAGGTCCGACAACCCTCGATCCAAACCGCTGCGTGACGTCGCCCACGCCGTAGGTCGCGGTGCCCGGGCCGGTGCCAACGCAGCCGGCTCGCGACTTACGGTCGCCCTGGGCGGCCCCACCCGCACCCAGGTCGTCCTCGTGCTCGCCGGGGTGCTGGCGCTGAGCAGCGCAGACGCCGCCACCGTGGGCGCCTCGGCCATAGAGCTGCGCGCCCACCTCCACATCAACAACACCGATATCGGGCTCCTGGTGGCGGTCAGCTCGTTGGTGGGCGCGATCGCCGCCGTCCCCTTCGGCGTGTTGGCCGACCGGGTGCGGCGAACCTCGACCTTGTCGATCGCCGTCGTGCTGTGGGGCGTGGCGATGCTGTGGAGCGCCATGGCCCGCTCCTTCGGCGAGCTGCTGCTCACGCGCTTGGCACTGGGGGTGGTCACTGCCGCGGCCGGTCCCATCGTGGCCTCCCTGGTCGGTGACTACTTCCCCGGTCGCGAACGGGGCCGGATCTACAGCTTCATCCTGACCGGCGAGCTGGTCGGTGCCGGCATCGGGTTCGCCGTCACGGGCGACATCGCCGCGCTCTCGTGGCGCGCCGCCTTCGTGATCCTGGCCATCCCGGCCTTCATCCTGGCCTATCTGCTCTTCCGGTTGCCCGAGCCCCTGCGCGGCGGCCAGGGAGCGCTGTTCGCGGATCCCGCGTACCGTCCGTCGGGCACCGAGAGCCCCGAGCCCGAGCCGGAAACCGACGGGGTCACCGACGCCCAGCGCCTGGCGCTGCTGCGGAACATCGCCCCCGACCCCCGATTGGTCCGTGAAGCGTCGGTTGGGCGTATGGGGTTCATGGCTGCTGCCCGCTACGTGCTGCACGTCCGGACGAACGTGGCCCTGATCGTCTCGGGTGCATGCGCCTACTACTTCTTGGCCGGGGTGCAGACCTTCGGCGTCGAGTTCGTGCACGCGCAGTACCACGTCAATCAGGTTCTGGCCAACGGGCTCATGCTGGTCGTGGGGGTGGGGGCAGCGGCCGGCGTCCTGATCTCGGGGCCGCTCAGCGACCGACTGCTCGCCAAGGGGCACCTGAAGGCCCGTATTCAGGTGGGCGCGTACGCCGCCTTCATCACCGTCGGCCTTTTCATCCCGGCCCTGGTCACCCACAGCTCGTTGACCGCCCTGCCCTACATGATCCTCGCGGGTGCCGCCCTCTCGGCCCAGAACCCCCCGATCGACGCGGCACGCCTCGACATCATGCCGGCGTCCCTCTGGGGTCGGGCCGAGGGCATCCGCACCTTCGTCCGCACCGGCGCCCAGGCGCTGGCGCCGCTGCTGTTCGGAGCGGTATCCGACCTGTTGAGCGGGAGCCACCCCTATTCGGGTCTGCGCTGGACCTTCGTCATCATGCTCTTGCCCCTGGCTGCGAGCGTCGTCTTCCTGTTCCGGGCCATGCAGACGTATCCGACGGACGTCGTCACGGCTGCCGTGGTCACCCAGGCTGCCGGGCCCGGTGGGCCGCAGGGCGAGGCCGAACCGCACCCCGGAGAGGCGGGTCCAGCGGCACTCGAACCCTGAAGGCCCGGATCCCTATGGCCGGTCCGTTTCGTGGATCACGTCGCCCCCGAGACCCGGGGGACGGAGACCACCGCCGGCAGGCCGTTCCACCACGGATGCAGGGTCGGTCCATATCCACCCGCTCCACCATCCGCCTTTGGCCCGGCAATGCCGGCACATCCACCGATCCTCTTCGTCGTAACGCCAACCCGCCCGCAGGGCCTCTGCCTCGAGGTCATTGGGGAGCGCGATGAGTCTGTCGACCCCTGGGCCACTGCGACCGCATACGTGACAGTTGACGAGGCCGGGAATCCCCTCCACGGGGCAAAGATACCGAGGTCGGATTAGCTCGACCTGTGGAGCTCTTCGCGATGTCGAAATCCGTAAGAGAGCGTGGAGGCGAACCATCCCTCTTGACGTAGGCCCGCCTAAATATTAGGCTTGCCATACATTTGAAAGAAGGACGGCCAATGCCAGCAGCGGCGGTGAGAACGAGCACGGGGGCAACCCTGGTTGGCCTGCGGCGGATCGACTGGGTCCGGCTCGTCGTGAGCGATGACCACGTCGGCGCCGAGGTGGTCGGCGTCGGCTATCGACTGCCGAGGAGTTGCCCGATCCCCATGTCGCTTGCCGCCACTCTGATCGCATCGGGCGTCCCCCACACGACCCGACATGTGGGCACAAGGCGGTAGCGCGATGTACGTCTGCCACTGCAAAGTCGTCTCGCAAGGGGCCATCGATGCCGCGATCAGCTCGGGTGCCCGTACGGTTGCCGACGTCACTGCTCGTTGCCGGGCCGGAGGTGGCTGCGGTGGCTGCCATGGTGCCCTCCAGAGGTTGATCAACGCATCCGCTGCCATGACGGATACGGCCAACGCCGCTGCAGCGTGAGAACGCCGGTCGGCGAATCCCAGTCGACCTACACTGACGTGCATGCAAACCCACGACGAGGTCATCGAGCTCCTCAACGAGGTGCTCACCGCGGAGCTGACCGCCGTCAACCAGTACTTCCTCGACGCCAAAATGTTCGACAACTGGGGCTATGTTCGCCTTGGCCATCGCTTCCGAGACGAGTCGATCGGAGAAATGAAGGATGCCGACGAGCTGATCGAGCGCGTCCTGTATCTCGGTGGTCATCCGAACGTACAACGCTTGAGCAGTGTCCGGACCGGGGAGAGTGCACTCGAGAAGTTCAACCTCGCACTCGAACTCGAACGCGAGGCGATTGAACGGCTGAACCGGGGCATTGCCCTGTGCCTCGAGCGGGCGGACAACGGGAGCCGGGACCTTCTCGAGAAGATTCTCGAAGGCGAAGAGGGCCATGCCGACTGGCTCGAGACCCAGTTGGAGTTGATCAATCAGCTCAGTGAAGTTCACTACCTCGCCCAACAGATCCGCGACTGACGCGACCGACCTATCGGGGAGGCAGCCCATACCGACGGGTGCTCTTCTGTTGAACAGTCCCCTACCCTGTGGGGGGACGCTTGAGCATGGCTCCGGCATCGAGCCGGATGTTGAGACCGGTGATGTAACGCGAGTCGTCTGAAGCCAGGAACACGACGAGGTTGCTGACATCGAGCGGGTCGATGAACGGGATCGGCATGGCCTGCATCGCCGGAAGCGCCAGCATCGCCTCCTCGCGGGTGGGATGCTCGAGGTCGGGGCGAAAGGCCCTGTAGACGTCCTCGTTGTGGAGCAAATGCGTGTCGCAGTTGGTGGGATGGATCGCGTTGGCCCTGATCATGTGCGGGGCGAGTTGCAGCGCGATTGCCTCGACATACTCGAAGATGATCTTCTTGGCAAACATGTAGCCGGATCCGCCCGAGACGCCGATGTTCTCGACGGTGCCCGACATGAGGCCGGCTGTGGAACCGGTGATGATGATCGAAGCGCCGCTCTGGAGATGCGGAACACTCACTGCCACCGTGTTCATGGAGCCGATGAGATCAACGTCGGTCGCGTCTATGAACCCCGACAGGACGGTCGTGTCCCGGGCGGGGCAGATGCCGGCGTTCGCCACCACCACGTCCAGCCTGCCGAACGCGCTCAGTCCCTCGTCGACAACCGCGGCCAACTGCTCCCGTAGGCGGACGTCGGCCTTCTGGGCGATGATCCGCTGCCCGGTCGCCTCGACCTCCTTGACCGTCTGCGCCAGGTCCTCGGGTGTGGCGAGCGGGTAGTTCATCGTCGCAATCGGCTCGCAGATGTCGACCGCCACGATGTCGGCGCCCTCCTCCGCAAGACGGACCGCGTGGCTGCGGCCCTGGCCTCGGGCCGCCCCCGTGACGAATGCCACCTTGCCGTCAAGTTTCCCCATTCTTGGAGCCTCCTCGTAGTGATTGATGTCCAAACTCTATCGCTCACCACGAGCTACCAGCCCCTAGGGAACGGACAGGCCTCCGGTGTTCTCATCTTCTCCGAAACTTCGGCGTTCCTCGGAAAGGGCGGCGTCAGGGCGATCCTCCTGCCGCCGCGGTGCCGGAACGGGCCACCTCGGTGGCCCAGGCGTAGTCGGGCTTTCCCGATGGTGACCGCGGTACCTTGTCGACCACGAAGAGCTGCCGTGGCACTTTGTGCCCGGCGAGGTGAGCTCGGCAGTAGTCCTGGACCTCTTCCAACGTCGGCACCGGACCGCCGGGTGCCGCTTCGACCACCGCGGCGACCTGTTGACCGAAGCGCGGCTCGGGAGTGCCCACGATCACGGCGTCCACGATCCCGTCGTAACCCATGAGCACCGCCTCGACCTCTTCGGGATAGACCTTCTCACCACCCGTGTTGATGCACATGCTGCCTCGCCCAAGCAGGCGGATACTGTGGTCGGCCTCGAGGACGGCCATGTCCCCGGGGAGCGCCCACCGGACGCCGTCGACCGTCACGAATGTCTGTGCCGACTTCTCCGCATCGTTGTAGTAGCCGATGGGCACCCGCCCGGTCGTGGCCAACCGACCCACCACGCCGGATCCGGGCTCCACCGGCCGCAGCTGGTCGTCGAAGATGGTGGTGCCTTCTTTGGCGCTGAATCGAAGGGTCTCACCGGGCTCGTGTCCGCGGGCGGTGACGGAGAGAGCCTGGGACGGCGACTCCGAGGAACCGATGGCTTCGATCAGAGCCATGACCGAGGGGAATCCGGCGAGGAGGCGTTCCTTTACCTCCGCTGACAGGATGCTCCCACCCGAGCCGAGCATGAGCACCGATGACGTGTCGTACCGTCCGGGTTCGGTCTCGAGTGCCTCTGCCAGCGGGCGGCCCATGGAGTCGCCGACGATGGTCAACATGGTCACGTGCTCTCGAGCCACCACATCGAGGACCGTTCCGGCGTCCATCTGGCGGGTGGGATGCAGCACCGTGCACCCCCCGCTCAGCATGGCACCCCACGCCGACCAGTGGCCGCTGGCGTGCATGAGCGGCCCGAGTGAGTACGAGACGAAGACGGCGGGCAATTCGACGTCCGCCTCGGCCAGGGCCTTCAGGCGCGGGTGTACCGGGGAAGCGGCATTCGCGGCGACGTCCTCGGGCCGTTCCACCTGGACGCCCGGGGTCATGGTGGCGAAGAAGATGTCCTCTTGGCGCCAGACGACGCCCTTTGGATTACCCGTGGTTCCACCCGTGTACACGATGTACGCGTCCTCACCGGACCGGGTCGGGAAGTCCGAGGCCGGTGCGTGTGCCGCGACCAGATCCTCGTACGTGTCGGCATCGGGCAGTGCGGACGCCCCGTCCGTGCCGTCGTCCACCACTATCACGTGGGCCAAACGAGGCAGCCGATCGCGTAGGGAGGCCACCACCGGGGCGAAGGTGGATTCGAGCACCAGCGCCACGAGATCGGCGTTGGCGAACAGGTAGGCCAGCTCGTCGGCCACATAGCGGTAGTTGACGTTGATGGGGACCGCCCGGATCTTGAAGGCCGCCAGCATGGTCTCGAGGTACTCGGGCCGGCTGTACGTCAGTATCCCCACATGGCTCCTCGGACCAACGCCCAGGGCCTGCAGACCGTGCGCCAGGCGCGTCGCCCGTTCGTCGAGCTGACGGAAGGTCAGTCGCGTGTCACCCCAGACGACCGCCTCGCGCTCGGGTACCCGGTCGGCCACCGACTCGTAGAGATCTGCCAGGTTGAATTCCACCGGTCCCCCGCGTGCGGTCTCGGCTCAGTGAACGAGGTCCCGGAAGGGTACGTTCTTGTCCACCCGGACGTCACCGGGAAGGCCTAGCACCCGTTCGCCGATGATGTTGCGCTGGATCTCGTCACTTCCGGCGGCGATCCGGAAGGACGGTGCCGTCAGGAACTTCTGCTGCCAGGAGCCGTTGGCCGGAGCGTCCGCGCCGATCAGCATGCCCCGCGCGCCCTGCAGCGAGAGGGCCAACTCGGCGGTCTCCTTCGAAATCAGCGCGAAGAGCAACTTGGCGATGGACGTCTCGGGAGCCGACACCCCCTTGCTCAGCGCGGTGTGGATGCGAAAGGCGAGGTACCGCGAGATCTCGTGGCGGACGAAGCACTGAGCCAGACGCTGGCGGATGATCGCATCGCCCGTCGCACCGCAGTCACGGGCCAGCTGGAGTACCTGGGGGAAATTGAGAGTCCCGCTGCCGGTGCTCCTCTCGTTGGCCAGCGTGGTCATCATGGCCCGCCAGCCGCCATTGACCTCCCCGACCACGTCGGTTACCGGCACCCGGACATCGGTGAAGAAGACCTCATTGAACGTCGCCCCACCGGTCATCTGCCGCAGCGGGCGGACCTCGATCCCGGGGCTCCGCATGTCGACGATGAAGAAGGTGATCCCACGGTGCTTGGGGAGGTCGGGATCGGTCCGGGCCAGCAGTATCCCCATGTCCGAATGGTGGGCGCCCGAGCTCCACACCTTCTGGCCGTTGACCACCCACTCCTCGCCGTCACGCACGGCCCGGGTGGCGAGGCTCGCCAGGTCCGAACCGGCACCGGGTTCGCTGAACAGTTGGCACCAGACCTCCTCCCCCCGGAGCATGGCAGGCAGGTAGCGACGGCGCTGCTCGTCGGTGCCATGCTCAATGATGGTGGGCCCCGCCATGCCGATACCGACGGCGAACAGTCCGGACGCGACATCGAATCGGGACTCCTCCTGACGGAAGATGATCGCCTCGACGAACGACCCTCCCCGGCCGCCGTACTCGACGGGCCAGGTGATCCCGGCCCAACCCCCGTCGTACATGCGGCGTTGCCACGCCCTGCCCTCGGTGACGAAGATCTCGTCGAAGTCCGAGAAGGAATGGGAGGTCGAGAGCTGACCGGGCTCACGCTCCCGGGCGTTCTCCTTCAGCCAGGCGCGGACCTGCTCCCGGAATGCCGCCTCCTCCTTGGTGTCATCGAAGTCCATGATCTGTCCTCCCTCTGCGCTCCATGGGGTGCGGCACGCCGTCAAATCCCGGGCCGGCTCAGCCGGTGACGGGTCGCCAGAACGGAAGCCCGACATCGTCCGCTGCCTTGAGGATCAGCACCTCGAGCGCCATGCCCACCTCGAGCTCCTCTACATCACACTCCACGATGTTGCTCATCATGCGGACGCCTTCTTCGAGCTCGACGATTCCCACGGCATAGGGGGAAAGTGCCGCGAAGGCCTCGGATCGGTTCTGGCGGATGACGGTAAAGGTGTACAAGGTGCCGCGTCCCGAGGCGTCCACCCATTCGGTCTCGCCGGCGCAGGACGCGCACAGTGCCCGCGGGTAGAACTGGTAGACGTCGCAGCTCGTGCAGCGCTGGACCACCAGCCTGCCCTCCGCCGCGCTCTGCCAGTAGTGCCGGGACGCGTTGTCCGGGGCCGGGAGTGCCCGGAGCGACAGGGTCTGGCGGAGTGCGTCGATGCTCATGATCGACCATCCTTCCCCAACACGACGGTGGCGATACAGGAGAGCGAGCCACCCGAGCCGCACGCAACGGCCACCTCGCAGTCGGGCACCTGCGCCTCGCCGCCTTCGCCACGCAACTGGCGGACCGCCTCGTTGATCAGGAAGATCCCCCGCATCCCCGGGTGGCAGGCCGAGAGGCCTCCCCCGTCCGTATTGAGCGGTTGGCGTCCACCACGTCGCAGCACGCCGGTCTCGACGAACTGGCCGCCCTCTCCCTTCTTGCAGAACCCCAGGTCCTCCAGGAGCAGCAGTACCGTGATGGTGAAGCTGTCGTACATCTGAATGGTGTCGACATCCTCGGGCCGTACTCCGGCGCGACCCAGGGCCTCGGGCCCACACTGGGCGGCGGCCGTGGTGGTGAAATCGGGCATCTGGCTGATGGTCCAGTGGGTCTGAGCCCCGGCGGCACCCAGGACGTAGACCGGTGGTTTGGCCAGATCGCGGGCTCGTTCCTTCGTGGCCATGATGAACGCCCCCCCTCCGTCGGAGATCACGCAGCAGTCCAGCTTGTGCAGCGGATCGGCGATCATGCGCGAGGTGAGGACGTCGTCGACCGTGATGGGATCGCGATACTGCGCGAACGGATTGAGGCCGGCGAACTCGCGCACGCCGACCGCGATCTCTGCCAGTTGCTCGGGCGTCGTGCCGAACTCGTGCATGTGCCGGCGGGCCGCCATGGCGTACCCCCCGGCCAACACGTTGCCCCAGCAGCTCTCGTACTGCGCGGGGCCCTGGACCCGGGTCGAACCGGTCGAGAACGTGCTGGTGCCGAGCAGGCGCCCCATCCGCGAAAGCATGTCCGAGCCGTAGGTGACCAGGACGACGTCGCACAGTCCCCACTCAATGGCGGCCGCCGCGTGCTGGACATAGAACTCGAAGGTCGACCCGCCGACCGACGTCCCGTCGATCCACCGGTGATTGATCCTCAGGTACTCGGCCATGTTCGGGGCGTCGTCGACGTTACGGCTGAAGCCGGTCCCGGCGCACATGTAGCCGTCGATGTCCGACTTGTCCAGGCCGCAGTCGGCCAGCGCCCTCTGGAGAGCCAGGGCGTGGTGGTCCATGGCGTCGAGCTGCGGGGCCACGGGGTAGTCGCTCCAGCCGATGCCGACGATGACAGGCTCACGCGATCCCACAGAGTCTCCTTCGTCGTCCCCTCGGGCACCGAGCCCCCCTGATCCACCCGTCCATAGGGCTCAGGCACCCGTCGACAGGGCGCGGCGCAGCTCCACCGACGCCCCGCCCACCCATGACGGCGCGGCGCCGATCGAACGAGCGGCGTCGGAACGCGCCGTTCCGGACACGCCGTAGACGCGCATGGCGTTGTGGCTGAGGATCTTCTCCTTCGTCTCGAACGAGAGAGCGGGATAGCCGAACCGCTCCTGGAACGACTCGGGGATCTGGAACGCACGGAAGGCGTCGATGAGCGGCTGGGGCGAGCCGTACCAGATGGAGTCGGTACCCCAGAGTATCCGATCTGGCCCGAGGGCAACCAGTAGTTTGCCCAGCACGTGTGCGGCCTCCGCCGGCCGCCGCAGCATCAGGAACCAGGTGCTCCCCAGCTCGGCGTAGACGTTGCCGTGCGCCCCTATGCCAGCGGAGTGGACCGACTCCACCAGGCGGTCGACGCCGTCGTGGTGGGCGGTGGCCTCGTAGTGGCCCTCCTGGCCGTCGGGATTCCGCTCGTAGCCCGAGTGGTAGACCACGAAGTCGATGTCGGGGAAGGCGGCGGCCGCCGGTCCGATGTCGCGGGGAGAGGCGGCGGGCACCGAGACGTTGGGGATCGGACCGCCCAGTCCCTTGTGGGTGGCCACCACCTTCGGGCCGAGCGCCCGCACCTGCTCGAGGAAGGGCATCCCGATCTCCTCGTCGTCCAGGAACCACCCGCCGGTCGGCGACGACGCGGTGGGCGGCCCGTAGGGGGTGTACACCTTCCATCCCGACGGCGAGAGCCGCGCGTGCCACTCCGGCATCTGGTCGAGTTCGGACGGGCCCAGATTCGGGTGCACGATGGTGTGCGTCAGCACCCGCCCAGAGGTCCCATAGCGCGCCACGATGTCGCGCGCCGCGGCAATCTGGGGATTCGTCAGCACGTTGTCCTCGGCCGATCCGGGTGTCGAGGTGAGCAGCGCCACCGCCGTCTCGCTGGTGCCGAACACGAGGGCGGCCCACTCGGCGGCATCGATCAGGTGGGGATCGACGCCACCGCCCCAGCGGCCTTCGTCTACCATCCGCAGGAAACTGGTTAGCGGTGCGGCGCTGGGCCGGTCCCACCTGGCGGGGTCGACGAAGTGCGTCTGGACGTCGACGACCGGGGCATGGCCGGAGAATGCCGCCGCGGCGGCACCCTCGTCGGTCTCCGTCGCCTCGTCCAGGGCAAAGTACCCGCCCCCGTGTGCGGCATCGAGCGCGCGCAGCGCGGCGGCGGTGCCCCGGCGGTCGAACAGATGATCCGTCTGGGCGAGGCCGAGTTTGGGGGCGATGGTGGCCACCTTTTCCGCCAACCGCGCCGACGCCTCGCGGACGGCCGGTGACGCCGGCAGCGGCGCATACTCGTCGGTCGACCTGGCCGCCAGTAAGGGGCTCGTCACCTCCGCGCTCATCGGGTTGGGCTCTCCAGGGCTCGGTCGGGCCTCACGATGTGTCCCCCATGGCGCTCCCTCAGGGCCGACCGACCCCGCTCGATCCGATGCCGACCTTAGCCGTTGCGTCGCCACCGCGCCCGGTTCCACCCGCAGGACGTGCAGGGATGAAGCCCGGCATTGGCCCGGCCGTCGCACCGGGACCATGGGTCGACGAGATGCGCTCGACCATGCTTATGATTGGAAAATCATGCCGATGATGCACAGTAGGTGCGGCGTCCTCGCCACGACCGCTGCGGGTTGGTTGAACCGATGGTGAAGGCGAACAGCGAGTTCTCGTTGCGCGAGTTCCGGGGGATGACCGTGGTGCCGGCCGCCCGGTACACCTCTCATGAATTCTTCGATCTGGAGATGGAGCGGCTATGGCCGCGGGTGTGGCAGGTGGCGTGTCGGGAGGAGGAGATCCCCAATCCGGGGGACTTCCTCGAGTACACGATCGGGGATCAATCGATCCTTGTGGTGCGCAGTACGACCGAGACGATCACCGCGTTCTTCAACGCCTGCGCGCACCGGGGCACTCGCTTGGCGTCGGGGAGTGGAAACTTCGCCACCTCGGAGATCCGTTGCCGGTACCATGCCTGGCGTTGGAACCTCGACGGAGAGATCATCGAGGTGGTCGACCGGCACGAGTTCCCGCCCACCCTGACCGATGATGACGTACGCCTCGGCCAGGTGCAGGTTGGCCGATGGGGCGGGTTCGTCTTTGTCAACATGGACCCGGAATGCGAGCCGTTCGAGTCCTATCTCGGCGCGGTTCCGGAGATCTTCGCGTCGTACCGCTTCGAGGACCTGCGGTTCCGTTCGTACCGGACCATTCTCTTTCAGTGCAACTGGAAGACCGCCGTCGATTCCTTCAACGAGGGGTACCACGCCCAGGGGCTCCATCCGCAGATGTTGAGCTGGTACGACGACACGCGGTTCCTCTACGCCCCTGTGGGCCGGCACAGCCTCTACGGGGAGCAGCAGTATCGTCGTGAGTTGGGCCCCAGTCCTCGTTTGGGTCTCGATCCGGAGGACTTCGACGAGGCCGAGTTGCTCGCTGATCGGATCGACGCCGTCTCGGGACTGTTCTCCCGCTCCGACCGACGCCTCCTCGAAGAGTTACAGAACGAGGGGCCGCCCGAGGGCAAGACCGCGGTCGAGGTGTTCAACGAGCTACGGGTCAAGGCGATACGGGACCGGGGTGACCTTTCCGGATTGACCGACGACCAGATCCTCCGGAACGGCACGATTCATCTCTTCCCGAACCTTCTCGGCCCGATCGTCCACGGCAACGCCACCCTCTACCGGTCCCGACCCAACGGTCTCGATCCGGACAGTACCCTCTTGGACTATTGGGCGTTGGAGTGGGCCCCTCGGGGCAGCGCTGCTCCATCGGTTGAACGCAAGTTCTACGAGGATTGGGCGACGAAGGACTGGGGCCTCATCAACAATCAGGACTTCGGCAATCTGGTCGAGATCGCCAAGGGCCTGAAGTCGCGTGGCTATCGCGGGGCCCTGCTCAATCCCGTCCAAGAGGCCAACATCATCCATCACCACCAGGTCATTGACCAGTACCTCTCCGAGTAGAGGTGCCGGGCAGGGATCCGAGGATCATCGGCGCCTCCCGCACGGTGGGCCACTGGACGCCCTGGCCGCCGTACGAGTCCTCGACCTCTCGGATGGCATCGCCGGGTCCTACTGCGCCAAGTTGTTGGCCGACGCTGGCGCGCAGGTCGTAAAGCTAGAACCCCCAACCGGACACCCGCTCCGGAAGTGGTCGGTCTCTGGAGCGGTCGGTTCCGACGGCGAAACCGATGGGGCGCTGTTCCGTCATCTTTCTGCCGGTCAGCGAAGCGTTGTGGCCGACATCGACGATCCCGTGGGGGCCGCCCGGACGCTGGAGCTGGCCGCCGCCAGCGACATCGTGATCGAAAGCTTCGCTCCGCACTACCTCGAGGTCCGAGGCCTCGGCCGCGAGCGACTTCATGACGCCAATCCGTCGCTGACGATCGTGTCGATTACACCGTTCGGCCAGGAAGGTCCCCGCCACGCCGACGCACGCGATGACTTCCTCCTGCAAGCGCTGATCGGATCGTTACACCTCCATGGCGGCGTCGGTCGTCCGCCACTGGCGGTTGGCGGCCGTTTGGGTCTATGGACGGCCGGGGCCTATGCCGCTACTGGAGCTCTGGCGGCCCGGGCACGGGTTTGGCGGACGGGAGTCGGGGAGTACGTCGACGTGTCCAGCCTGGAGTGCTTGGCGGTGACCTTCCTCTGCTATCCCACACTCTTCGCGGCGCTGCCCGGGGGAACGCGCACGCAGACCTTCACCATGGTGCCTGGCATCGAGCGTTGCCAAGACGGATTCGTCGGGTTTGCCACCATCACCGTGCAGCAGTGGCACGACTACCTCGCCATGATGGGGCGGACCGATCTCATCGAGCGCCAGGAATGGAACGACCAGAAGGTCCGTCAACGACACGTCGCGGACATCGTCGCTGAGACCGGCCCATGGCTGCTGCAACACACTGCGGACGAGCTGGTCGAGCTGGCGTCGTCGTTTCGAGTTCCGGCCGCCCCGGTCTCAACGGGCGCCACGGTCACCGCGTTGCCTCACCTGCTGGCGCGCGAACTCTTTCAACCCAATCCCCGTGGTGGGTTTCCAGATCCTCGGCCGCCGTTCCGAACGACGCGGACATCACCGCGACCTGCTGCGCCGGCCCCGCGTCTGGCCGAGCACAACGACCAGCCCTTCGGCGACGCGCCTCCCCGGCGGGAGGGCAGCGTCGACCGCTCACCGCCAGCGGGCCGCCCTCTGGAGGGTGTTCGGATCATCGATCTCACCGCCTTCTGGGCCGGTCCCTTCGGTACCCAGTACCTCGCCACCTTGGGGGCCGACGTCATCAAGGTGGAGTCCATCCAGCGACCCGACCCGATGCGCTTCAGCGTCACGGTCCCGCCGACGACCGATCGGTGGTACGAACGGGGCTCGCTCTTTCTCTCCATCAACTTGAACAAGCGTGGGATCACGCTCGATCTCTCGCGGCCCCAGGGGCGGGACCTCCTCCTTCGGCTCGTCGCCACCGCCGACGTGGTCGTCGAGAACTTCACGCCACGAGTCATGGAGCATTTCGGCCTGACCTACGACCAGCTCTGTGTCGCTCGACCGGACATCATCCTGGTCCGCATGCCCGGCTGGGGACTCGAAGGTCCCTGGAGCGACCGGGCGGCGTTCGCATCAACGATGGAACAGGTGTCGGGGATGGCGTGGGTTACCGGACGAACCGATGGACCCCCGATGCTGCCGGGTATCTGCGACCCGCTGGCCGGCGTACATGGAGCGTTCGCCGTGCTGGCCGCGCTCGAGCAGCGGCGACACACCGGGTCGGGACAGCAGGTCGAGCTTTCGATGCTCGATATGGCCGTCAACGTCGCGGTCGAGCAGGTCGTCGAATATGCCGCCTACGGCCACCTGATGGGGCGCGACGGCAACAGGGGACACAACGCGGCCCCACAAGGGGCCTACCCCTGTGCCGACCCCGACACGTGGGTCGCCCTGGCCGTGAGCACAGACGGGGAGTGGAACGCCCTGTGCCGAGCGATGGCCACACCCGCGTTGGCGGCCGACGTGACACTGGCGCACGCCGACGGGCGGCGGGCGGCGCACGACCGGATCGACGAGGAGCTGGCGGCCTGGTCCGCCGGCCGATCACTCGACGAGGTTCTGCGTATCCTGCACTCGGCGGGAGTTCCGGCCGAGCCTGTCGCATCCGCCTATGACATCGATGCGAACAGCCAGCTCTTGGCGCGCCGGTTCTGGGAGGAGGTTGATCATCCCATCGTTGGCGCCCAGCGCTATCCGGGATGGCCGATGCGACTGTCAGGCGGACCCGACACCTGGTACCGATCCCCTGCACCCCTCTTGGGTCAACACAACGAGGAGATCCTGTGTGAGGAGTTGGGGCTCAGCGCAGAAGACCTCGCCTCCCTGCGGGATGCCAAGATCATCGGCGACCGACCGCTGCACTGGTGATCAACCGGACGCGTCGCCGAGTTTCGGGCCCGTGACGAAGGACAACGAGCCCGAGAACGTGGTGGGCACCGGCGTCGCTATCGTGCGAGTGGAGCCCCTCGGCGTGCCGATCGAAGTGGCCAGGGGCGAGACGCTGATGGCGGCGGCCGAACGGCAGGGCTACCGCTGGCCGACCGTCTGCCACGGTCAGGCACTGTGCACCGCGTGCTTCATCGAAGACTCCGGGGCGTTCGAGCCACCGGAACAGCTCGAGCTCACAGGACTCGAGAGCTTCGTAGGGCGCTCCTACTACAAAGGAAGGGCCTTGCGGCTGGCCTGCCAGGCGCGACCGGTCGCCGACACCGTCGTCTTCAAACGCGGCGTGCGACGAGTCGCACCGCACGAATGAACAAAGGGCGGGCATATGCGCTCCGCAGATCAACGAGGTTAGTGTCGCTGAACAACCGGATGAGGCGGAGGAGCGTGTATGGCCGAGGGAGAGATCGAGATCAACGGTGGCGTCGTCGTCTACGAGTTCGTCGGCCCCGACGACGGTGAGGTCGTGGTCTTGACGCCGGGGGGGCGCTTCAGCAAGGACTTCGGTGGTGTCCACGAACTGGCATACGCGCTGGCCGACGGGGGTAAACGTGTCCTGTTGTGGGACCGGCCGAACTGTGGCCGGTCGGACATCCAGCTGTTCGGGCGCTCTGAGTCCCACATGAGGGCCGAGACCCTGGGCGTGATGCTGAAGGAGCTCGGGGTCCAGCAGGTCATCGCTGCGGGCGGCTCCGGCGGGGCCCGGGACTCCATCATCTTCACCATCATGTGGCCCGAGCTGGTACGCAAGCTGCTGGTCTGGGCGATCGTCGGTGGGAACTACAGCCGTATTGCCCTCGCCAACGTGTATGTGATGAACGAGCTGAGGACGGTGCGGTCCAAAGGGATGGAAGGCGTCATGGAGATGGAGGGCGGGGCGGGAAGCTGGCGTGATCTCGTCGCGGCCAACCCCCGCAACCGGGATCGTCTGCTGGCCGTCGGCGCCGAGGAGTTCGAGCGGGTGATGAACAGGTGGCTCGACGCCTTCATCCCCAAGCCGAACGAGGCCATTCCGGGCGTACCGGACTACGAGTTCGAGACGATAAAGGTGCCCACACTGATCATCCGCGGTGGGGAAAAGGACTACGACCATCCGCCACGGACTTCGAGGGAGGTCTACAGCCTGATCAAAGGATCGCGGCTGATCGAGCCGCCGTGGCGAGAGGACGCGTGGGAGTTCCATTCCCGATCCTTCCACGAAGGAACGGGGGCCATGTTCGGCTTCTGGGTGGAGGGTGCATCCATCATGCTCGATTTCATCGACGAACCCTGAGTCGGGAGGCGAGGACGCGATGACCGATCGGATCGAGTACGACGAGTTCGGGCTGTTCTACCAAAACGCGGCTGAGTACGGCCTACCCTTTGATGCTCCTCCGGTGGTTCGACGCGAGTTCGTGGAGGTGGCGCCCGGCCGAGGGCTGAGCGCACTGGTATGGAAAGACGCCGAACCAGAGTTGGTGTTCGTACACGGCGGGTCTCAGAACGCTCATACCTGGGACACCGTGGCTATGGCCCTGGACCGTCCGTTGGTGGCCATCGACCTTCCCGGGCACGGCCACTCCGACGGTCCCGGTGACCTTCGTGAGGGACAGTTGAGTGCCCACGGCAACGCCGTTGACGTCGCGGTCGCCCTTCGCCGGCTGGCCCCGGCCGCTGAAGCCGTGGTCGGCATGTCCCTCGGCGGGGTCACCACGATCGCTCTCAGCGCAGAGGCGCCCGAACTGGTCCGCAAGGTGGTCCTCGTCGACATTCTGCCCGGCATCAAGTCCGAGAGAGCGAAGCACATCGGCGATTTCGTCAACGGACCCCCCAGTTTCACCAGCCTCGATGAACTGTTGGAACGGACGGCCCGCTTCAATCCGACCCGATCACGGTCCTCACTTTTGCGGGGTATCCTGCACAACGCCGAACAGCAACCCGACGGGACCTGGGTCTGGCGGTGGGCCCGGCACCGGCCGCCGGCCTCTGATTCGGACTCACCGCCGTCGGAGGCGCCGGCCACCCGCCACGAGGAGCTCTGGGACGTGGTGTCGCAGCTCACCGTGCCGCTGCTGCTCGTGCGCGGCATGCGACCCGACTCGGTGCTGGGCGACGAAGACGAGGAAGAACTTCGGCGCCGGCTCCCTTCTGCCCAGATCGCCCACGTCGAGACCGCCGGTCACAGTGTCCAAGGCGACGCACCACTCGAATTGGCGGCGCTCATCGAGCAGTTCGTATTCGGCACCTGACGCACTGGGCGAAAGGCGCCATGAGAAAACAGGACGGGTAGCGTGCCGTCATGACCATTGCGACGCGCCCACTGGGACAGACGGGGACGGAGGTGAGCATCCTCGGGTATGGGGCCATGGAGCTGAGGGGCCAGCCCCGGGGCCCGGCGATAGACGACGAGCAGGCCGGACGTCTGCTCAACGCCGTGCTCGACGGGGGGATCAATCTGATCGACACCTCAATTGACTACGGGCGCAGCGAAGAGCTGATCGGCGTCCACCTCGGCCACCGCCGCGAAGAGTACTTCCTGGCCTCCAAGTGCGGATGCCTCCTTGGCGACCCGCCCTCCGGCGCCACACCGCCGTTTCCCCACGACTTTCGATCCGAGAATATTCGGGCCGGGATCGAGCAAAGTCTGCGCCGACTCCGTACCGATCGGCTCGACCTCCTGCAGGTCCACATCTCGCCCAGCCGCACGCAACTGGAGACCGACGGCACGGTCGAGACCATGCAGGCCCTACGCGACGAAGGCAAGGTCAGATTTCTCGGCATGTCAGGCACGCTTCCCCACTTACCCGACCACATCGCCATGGGCGTCTTCGAGGTCTTCCAGATCCCCTACTCGGCGGTCCAACGCGAGCACGAGAGCCTGATCACCGCGGCGAAAGACGCCGGCGCGGGCACGCTCATCCGTGGTGGCGTCGCCCGTGGGGCTCCGGCCGAGGACAAAGAGTGGCGACAGGGCCCCATCGGGTTGTCCGAGGGCGAGGGCCAGCGCCGCTGGGAGGCCTCGGGGGTCGAGGACCTCCTCGGAGATATGAGCCGCCTGGAGTTCGTCTTGCGGTTCACACTCAGCCACCCCGATCTGTCCAGCACCATCGTCGGGACTTCCAGCCTCGAACACCTGCGCACCAACCTGGAGATCGCCGAGAAGGGGCC
>Ga0302326_10002728_pt1 | contig 42572 bp, 34 predicted proteins | sample Palsa_T0_3_FD_202264 | JGI IMG/M metagenome (GOLD analysis project Ga0302326, IMG submission 202264) | Peat permafrost microbial communities from Stordalen Mire near Abisko, Sweden - Palsa_T0_3 | ecosystem: Environmental > Terrestrial > Soil > Palsa > Peat permafrost | place: Sweden: Abisko...
AAGTAACCCTCTTCGCTGGCGTACCCCAGAGTCTCCCTCGTTCTACCCAATTCGAGCAAAAAAATCATCCCTAATGTTCAATTGGCGCCTGCGTGGTCGCCAGCTCAAACATCGCGATGTCCACAGGAAAAACGCGTGAATTGCATCCAGGATGGTCAATTTTGACCATACCTGGTAGGCGCGCTGGGAATAGGCTGGGGAGCAAATTTCGCGCGAATGCAACAAGTCGCTCGCCCATTGGCATGATTGTGGGCACCGGCCGGAGGGTCTCTCCGAAACAGAGGAGGTTGCGATGACCTTTGACTTGGAAGAGGATTTTGAGAGCGAGCGCTGGAGACTCCTAGCCTTGGTTGACTGCAGGAAGAGCCTTCGAGACGGGTCTGAGGTTGCGATCGAGACTGATTTAGAGATCGTCGCCACGCGAGAGCTCGTCAGAACATACGAGACCCTAAAAGGATATTGGTCTCAGAAAGCATTCCCACAGGGGCCGCTGATTGTGGCCACTCCTGAGTTGAGTAGGCCTAGCCCGAGGTCTGGAAGCGCCCGCACCGGCGCTAAGGAACATTGAAAAACGGTGCGGCCGTCAGACGGACCGTCGGCAAATTTCACTTGTCTCCAACCTGCCCCTTTGTCGACGCCGCAGTTTTTTCCAGGGCATGGAAGAAGCGGTCGCGCCAGGTAAGGATGTCGGCTTGGCGAATCTGTTGACGCAGGCGAAGCATGCGCCGCCGACGCTCTTCCGGCGCCATCTCCAGAGCCTGCTTCATCGCTTCGGCAACACCCACTTCGTCATTTGGATTGACTAGGATCGCGCCCACGCGAAGTTCGGGAGCCGCTCCAGCAAATTCGCTCAACACCAACACGCCGTTCACTTCCGTCTTGGCCGCGCAGTATTCTTTGGCCACTAGGTTCATGCCGTCTTTAAGCGAGGTGATGAGAGCGACGTCGGCTGCCCGATAGATCGCCACCAACTCGTCCCGCGGCACCGACCGGTAAATGAAATTAATCGGTACCCAGCCCGGCTCACTGAACTCACCATTCACGTGAGCCACCAGGCGCTCCACCTCGCGCTTGAGCTGATCGTAACGAGGGATGCCCTCACGGCTCGGGACAACAATCTGAATCAGTTCAACCTTGCGGTGGAACTCGGGGTAGTGGCGCAGAAAGTAGCCAAAGGCTTTGAGCCGTTCTGGAATGCCCTTGGTGTAGTCGAGGCGGTCGATGCCAACCGTGATTTGAATGTCATGCGTTTTGGCCTTGATCTGCTTCACCCGTTCGAGCACCGGTTCCGACGCGGATAGTTCGGCAAATCCACGGTAGTCGATGCTGATCGGAAAGGCCTCGATGTGCGTGCGCCCGTGCTCGCTGACCACCATCCGGCTCTCCCCCTTCCCCGAAATCTTCACCGAAGGCACGAAGCAGCGAATGCAGGCGATCAGGTTTCGCTGGTCGCGCCCGGTCTGCACCCCGAGCAGGTCATGCGCCAGCAGGTCCTCGAGAATCTGTTTTCGCCAGGGCAGCTTGGCGAAAATGTCGGGCGAGGGAAACGGAATGTGAAGAAAGAACGCGAGCCGCGCGCCCGGGCGCCGGCAGCGCAGGGTCCTGCCCACCTGCATGAGCTGGTAGTCGTGGATCCAAATCAGGTCGTCGGGTTTCGAGGCCTTTTCCACCGCATCCGCGAACTTGCGATTGACCCGCTCATAGAAGTCCCAATAACGAGGATCGAAGTTGCAGCGTGATTGCAGGTCATGGAAGAGCGGCCAAACAATTTCATTGGAGAAACCCTCGTAGAAATTGCTTTGCTCCTCTTCGGTCAGGAAGAGTGGGGCGAACCGGTAGGGATTGCTCCCGCTTGCCTTATCCAGAATCTTGCGGATGCGCGGCGAGTCTTCTGTACCGCCCGAACCCACCCAGATGCCACCATGATCCTTGAGCAGCGGTTCCAGCGCGCTGACCAGGCCGCCGCTGCTGGGTTGTCCTTTGAGTTTTCCATCCTCCGTAGTGAACGTGATCGGGATGCGATTGGAAACCAGGACCAGGTTAGGAGAGTTCATTGGGAAGCCTCCACCGCGACCGGCACCGAGGGTTGATCTCGCGAAGCTGCGATCCAGGCGTCCAGAAACTCCAGCAGCTCTTTCGGGGGCCGTAGCCAAAATCGGGCGCATGACGCCCGCACCTCTGTGCGTACCAGGATAGAGAAGCCCCGATTTTTGACCGCAGCAAAGGCATCTTCATCGGTAAGGTCGTCGCCCAGGTAAGCCACCGGGATGCCGGCTGGTTCTTGCCCCAGGATTTCCCCGACCACAGTCCCCTTGGTACGGTCCGTCGATCGCAACTCGAGACCACCGTCAAAGGGTAGGAGGTGCAGTCCGTCACGATGGCTCAAGCCATCAAAGACAGACTGAATTGAGAAGCGAACCTGCTCTTGCGTGGCAGGCGCCGCGCTCCGCCAATGGATTGCTAGGGACGAGGGCTTAACCTCGAGTGCCTCGGAAAAGCCCAGCGCCGTCATCTCCCGCGCCACCTGCTCCAGAGCAGCTCGCTGCCCGGGATCGAGGGCGAACAGCTCATACGAACCGTCGGATTTCAGCAGCTCCCGGCCGTGGCTACCCCAGATTTCAGCCTTGAGGCCTTGGGGTAAGAGGTCGTGAAGCTCCCACGCCGGACGGCCGGAAATCAGCACCAGGCGTATCCGGGACAGCGCCGACAAGGCTGCGAGCCGATCTTCCACTCCAGGGTACGGCGTTGCCTGAAAACGATCGATATGGAAAGGCGCCAGCGTGCCGTCATAGTCCAGCATGAGGAGGGAGCGGGGCTGGGATCGAAGGCGCTTCCACAGAGCCGGTGCTTCTGCCGAATTTGCCCAGAGCCGAGGGAAATGATTCATATACAACTGGTTCGATGCCGGCAACGGGAGAGTTGGTGCCGGCGGGAGCACAGACCGGGTCGCCCAGCAGCATATACTGACACTAGCCCATGGATAGCCAACTTACAAAGATCCTGGCCAGCACGCGGCGTGGAATTGAGGAGCGGAAGGCCTCATCGTCAACCCGCTCTCTGGAGCAGGCAGCCGCCGCGCACCAGCCGCGGGGCTTTGCCCGCGCGCTGCGGCAGAAAGCGGCAAGTGGGCCGGCGGTGATCGCGGAGCTGAAGAAGGCGTCCCCCTCGCGGGGATTGATTCGTCCGGACTTCGATGTGGCTACCTTGGCTGCGGGGTTCGCTGACGGGGGTGCCGCTGCCCTCTCCGTGCTCACCGAAGAGCACTTTTTCCAGGGCAGTTTGCGCAATCTGGAAGTGGCCTCCCGCTGTTGTAATCTGCCCTGCCTGCGCAAGGATTTCCTGCTCGATGAATTCCAACTTCTGGAGGCGCGCGCCCATCGGGCCGATGCCATCCTGCTGATCGCTGCCGCCTTGGATGATGTGCAGCTCCGTGCACTGGCAACGCAGGCGCACGCCCTGGAATTGGACGTGCTCTGCGAGGTGCATACCGGGCAAGAGCTGGACCGGGTGCTGAATCTGGGTTGCGATGCTATCGGCGTGAATAACCGCGATCTCAGCACGTTTGCGGTACGGCTCCAGGTCTCGCTCGATCTGGCTTCCCGCCTGCCCTCGGGCGCGGTTCACGTGAGCGAAAGCGGGATCGAGACCGCCGAGGACCTGAATCGGTTGCGAGCAGCGGGGTTCCATGCCTTTCTTATCGGCGAATCCCTGATGCGACGGCATAATCCCGGCGGCGCGCTGGAAACCCTGCTCTTGGCTGCGGCGGACCGGATTTCCTGCCACGCTGCATCGGACAGAGCCGCGTGTGCGCCTTTCCGTGAAGAAAGGCGCATAGAGGTCGCTAACGCCACCGACCTCGACAGGAAATCCGGGGAAAGCGCGCCAGTGAGCAAGTGAGAGGCCGCCATGTGGATCAAGATTTGCGGCAACACCAGCCTTGAAGATGCGCGTTTTGCGGCACAATGTGGCGCTAGTGCCGTGGGATTCGTTTTTGCTCCAAGTCCAAGGCAGGTCGAGGCTAAACTGGTCCGCGAGATCACGGAAAAACTGCCTCGCCAAGTGGAGAAGTATGGCGTTTTCGTGGACGCGGATTTCGACGAGATTGTGTCTACCGTAGCTGCCGCTGGTTTGACCGGAGTGCAGCTCCATCGCTCGTCGGACGCTCTTCTCCCCCTCCGTCTGCGCCGGCATTTTGCCCGGTTCCCAGCTCGCTTGGGCATCTTACGCGTGTTGCACTATAAAGAGCAGGAGTTTGAGCAGCAATTGACCGAGTTGAGTGGGGACGATTCTCTTGACGGAGTACTGGTCGACTCTTCGAGCCAGCGAGCTGTGGGCGGCACCGGCACCAGCTTTAACTGGCTGGAGGCGCGAAGCAGCTTCCTCCAGGCCGCTCCGCATCTACGGCTGATTGCGGCCGGCGGCTTGGCTCCGGAAAATGTACAGCAAGCGATTCAGGTTTTGCGGCCCTGGGGAGTAGACGTGGTGAGCGGCGTTGAAAGCGCGCCCGGCAGGAAGGACCCAGCGCGGGTGTTGGCCTTCATCCAGTCGGCCCAACAAGCGGCAGCGGAGGTCATTGAGGCGCCGCTACCGATTCCATAAACCTTGGCGGAGCGTTCCTGGGCCTGAAGGTACATGTAAGGAACAAAAACGATGGGTTTTACAGGCTGCGGAAAACTCCGGTTTTTGAAGGGTACGGGCTTCAGCCCGTACGTAAGTGGTTGTAAACAGGTGCGGCTTTAGCCGCTGAGGGGACTCATTTCATCCCTCTCGCGGCTTTTTCCGCAGCCTGTTTAGCCCCTGAGGGGCAATGATTTTCGGCGGAGAGAAGAGGAAATCGTGAGCACAGCAGTCCACACCATTCCCGGCCGTTTTGGCGCCTACGGGGGCCGCTACGTCCCAGAAACTCTCATGGCCGCTCTGGAGGAGCTGGAGCACGCGTATGCCGAAGCGCAGGCTGATCCTGTCTTTCACGCCGAGCTTGATTTGCTGCTGGGAGACTATGCCGGCCGTCCCACCCCGCTCTACCTGGCATCGCGTCTGACCGGGCAGCTGGGCGGAGCAAAGATTTACCTCAAACGCGAGGATCTACTGCACACCGGCGCCCACAAGATCAACAACTGTCTGGGTCAGGGGCTCCTGGCGCGACGCATGGGCAAGCATCGCGTCATCGCCGAAACCGGTGCGGGACAACACGGTGTAGCCACTGCAACCGTCTGCGCGCTCTTTGGAATGGAATGCATCGTTTATATGGGCGAGGAGGACATGCGCCGCCAGGAGCTCAACGTATACCGTATGCGCCTGCTGGGGGCGGAGGTCCGCGGGGTCAGTTCCGGCTCTCGCACATTGAAGGACGCCATCAACGAAGCCATGCGGGATTGGGTCACCAACGTCCGCACCACGCATTATCTGCTGGGCAGTGTCCTGGGCGCGCATCCCTACCCAACCATGGTGCGCGACTTCCATCGCGTGATCGGGCAGGAGATCAAGCAGCAGATCCTGGAAAAGGAGTCCAAGCTGCCTTCCGCCGTGCTGGCCTGTGTGGGTGGCGGTTCCAATGCGATCGGCGCGTTTTATGACTTCATTGAAGAGCCGCATGTGCGGCTGATCGGGGTCGAGGCGGGTGGACGGGGGCAGGCGCTGGGGAGCCACGCCGCCCGCTTCAGCGGCGGGAGCCCCGGGGTCCTGCAAGGTACCTACTCCTACGTGTTGCAGGATGACGCCGGTCAGGTTTCGTTGACCCACTCCGTCTCCGCCGGGCTGGACTACGCCTCGGTCGGGCCTGAGCACGCCGCCCTCCATGACTCGGGCCGGGCGGAGTATGTTTCCGCTTCCGATGATGAAGCCCTGCAGGCAGCTCAGCGCTTGGCCCGGACGGAGGGAATAGTGCCAGCGCTGGAGAGCGCTCATGCCGTCGCCGAATGTATCCGTCTGGCGCCCCAGCTGGCGAAAGAGGACGTATTGGTGGTGAATCTCTCCGGCCGCGGCGACAAGGATATGGGCATCATGGTGCGCGAGTTGCAATTGGCGAGTGTGGCCCATGCCGATTGACTTCAACAGGAAGCCCGGGTTGAAGCCTGGCCTGGTTATTTACCTCACGGCCGGAGATCCGGATCTGGCGACCACGCGCAATGTTGCTTTGGCGGTTATCGATGCGGGCGCAGAAGTGCTCGAATTAGGGGTCCCGTTCAGCGATCCAATCGCCGATGGTCCGGTCATCCAGCGGGCCAGCGAGCGCGCCTTGGGCCACGGTACAACCTTGCATGACGTGCTCACCCTGGCTGCGGAATTGCGTATCCTGAGGCCTTCCGCCGGCCTGGTGATCTTCTCCTACTTCAATCCCATCTTGCGTTTTGGGCTGGGGCGCTTTTGCGCCCATGCCGCCCGTTGTGGCGTGGACGGCGTATTGATGACCGACGTGATCGTGGAGGAGGCCGAAGAGTATCTGACGGAAATGCACCACAACGGGTTGATGCCGATCTTTCTCGCTGCGCCGACCAGCAGCGATCACCGGCTGAAGATGATCGCCGGCGTTTCCCAGGGATTTGTCTACGCCATTTCCCGGGTAGGCATTACCGGGGCGCAGCAGAACCTGGCCGCGGATGCGCGTCTCCTGGTGGAGCGCGTGCGCCGCTTCACCCAGTTGCCGATTGCCGTGGGCTTTGGCATATCGACTGCGGAACACGTAGCCGCCGTGGGCGAGTTCGCGGACGCGGCAGTGATTGGCACTGCCATTGTCGCCTTGATAGAGAAGGCCGGCCCGGCAGCGGCGCCAGCCAGAGTGGCTGCTTTTCTTCAAGGATTGAGGCAAGCCCGGCAGACCGCCGCCAGCCTGGCATGAACTTCTCAAGGGTGGCACCGTATCATGGATAAGGCTACGGACAGAGCAAGGGAAGTGCATGGATATTGATGGCTGGCGAAAGAAGATTGATGAATTGGACCGTCAAATCGTGGCGTTGATCAGCGCCCGGGCGCAAGCGGCGCAGGAGATCGGCAAGTTGAAGCATTCCACCTCGCTGCCGGTTTATGAGCCGAACCGTGAGCGCGTGATCTTAGAGAATGTCCGCGCCGCCAATCACGGGCCGCTGCCCGATATCGAGCTGACCCATATATACGAACGCATCATTGATGTGATGCGCGCACTGCAGAAGGATGAGCTGGCTTCGCAACGCATGAACCGGCCAGGTACGACGGGAGAGACAGGAAAGCAACCATGATTGTAGCTATGCAGGAGACAGCAACCGAGGAAGACATCCAAGGGGTAATCGAACGTCTCGTTCAGGTGGGCTTCAATGTTCACCGCACCACAGGAGCTATCCAGACGGTTTTGGCGGGTGTGGGAACGCCCTCGCATTTCGACCACAACGACTTCAAATTACTGGCCGGCGTTGCCGATGTGGTCCGCATCTCATCACCCTACAAACTCGCCGGCCGTGGTTTCCGGCCCGAAGGAACCATCGTTCGTTTCCCCAATGGAGTTGAGGTAGGCGGGGATGAGGTCGTGGTGATGGCCGGCCCGTGCTCAGTGGAGTCGCGCGAGCAGATCTTTACCGTCGCCGAGCAGGTGAAGTCCGCGGGGGCCTCGTTCTTGCGCGGAGGGGCGTTCAAACCGCGAAGTTCTCCGTATTCCTTCCAGGGAATGGGTCTGGAAGGGCTCAAGCTGCTAAGGGAGGTAGGCGACCGCACCGGCCTGCTGATTGTCAGCGAGGTGATGGAGATTGCGCAGATCGACCTGATGCTGCCCTATGTGGATCTTTTTCAGGTGGGTGCGCGCAATATGCAGAACTTCAATCTGTTGCGCGAGCTCGGGCTGGTACGCAAGCCGGTGCTGCTGAAGCGCGGCATTGCCGCCACCATCGAAGAGCTGCTGCTCTCCGCGGAATACATTCTGTCGGGTGGTAACTACGACGTGATGCTCTGCGAACGGGGTATCCGCACCTTCGAAACCTACACTCGCAACACCATGGACATCTCCGCCATACCCGTGGTCAAGAAGCTTTCCCATTTGCCCATGCTGGCCGATCCCTCCCACGGCACCGGTCTGCGCGACAAAGTTCCGCCCATGGCCCTCGCCTCGGTGGCCGCCGGCTGTGACGGTTTGCTGATGGAAGTGCATCCCAACCCAGACAAGGCCTTTTCCGATGGAGCGCAGTCATTGTTTCCGGATCAGTTTGAGAAACTTATGGACAAACTGCGCCTGATTGCACCGGTCGTGGGCCGGAGCGTGAGAGCCGAAGTTCCTGTAGTCGGCTGACAGCGAGCAACATGGCTGAGAAGCTCTGAAAAAACGCTGTCTTGTGCTGGGCTATTCTCAGTCGTTCCTACGGAGTCTGTGTCATAGCAAAGTGCGAAGGGATAGGACGGGTGCCCCAGGTTCGCCAAAGCGTACCTGGGCCGAAAACGATGGGGCGTAGACCCCACGATCGCATCTGCTGATCCCGCAAATCGATTCTTGGATAGCAAAAGCATTCAACCGGATTTATCCGCTCCTGCTATGACACAGACTCCTACGGGACTTAAATGATCTTCAGAGTGCTTCGATGACCATCCAGCGCATCACGATCGTGGGCACCGGCCTCATCGGCGCTTCCGCCGGGCTGGCTCTACGCGCCGCTCAATTTCCGGGCGAGATTATCGGCTGGGACCGCAGCCCATCCCATTTGCAGACCGCGCTGGATCGAGGTGCGATCGATCTAGCCGCCGCCGATCCAATCACTGCGGCGGTCTCGAGCGACCTGGTGCTGCTGAGTGGGCCGGTTTTCACCATTCTCGATTGGATGGAGAGGCTGGCTCCGCTGCTCCAGCCGCACCAACTGGTAACCGACGTGGGCAGCGTGAAAGTGGCCATAGCCGACCGCGCTCTGCCACTCTTCGGCGCCCCGGGCCAAGCCGGCTTTCTCCCCGGGCACCCCATGGCCGGCAAAGAGGTAAGCGGCGCCGCGCACGCGGACCCGGAGCTATTCAACCGCGCAGTCTGGCTTTTCACCGAATTTGCCCGCCATCCCCTGGGCGAGGAGTGGCGCAGCTGGGTGGAGCGTTTTGGCTGCCGCACCATGGACATCCAGGCCCGGCGGCATGACGAGATCTGCGCCTGGGTCAGCCATCTGCCGCAGTATCTCTCCACCGCCCTGAGCGCCATGCTGGAGGACCGCTTTGGCGACGCCCCAGATCTCCGCGCGATCGGGGGACGAGCCCTGCGCGAGATGACGCGGCTGGGGGCCAGCCCCTATTCCATGTGGCGGGACGTTGCGCATACCAACACCGACGCGATTGCAGAAGCATTGCTGGCCCTGGAGCAGCGGCTCGCGCACCTGCGGGAAAACCTCAAGACGCCTGAACTGCGCGATGAGTTCGAGCGGGCCAATCGTTTCCGAACCAACCCTCCCGTCAACAAGTAGCTCTCACCACCTAGGCCGTTCACATAGCTGTTGCGATGACTGGAGCACAATAGACCCATGTCAATTCTCGACGTCCTCATCGGCCGGCCTTTAGCCAACTGGGAGGAACAAGGGGAACAGATCGGACCGTCTGCCGGTATCCCCATCTTTGGATTGGATGCCCTGAGCTCGGCGGCATACGGTCCTGAAGCTGCACTCACCCTGCTCATCCCACTCGGGCTGCTTGGTGTTCACTACATTCTCCCGGTGATCGCCGCCATCGTCGTGCTCTTGATCATCGTGTATTTCTCCTATCGACAAACCATCGAAGCTTATCCCCACGGCGGGGGATCGTACACCGTGGCTTCGGAGAACCTGGGGGATCACGCCGGCTTGCTGGCCGCCGCCGCGCTGATGATCGACTATGTTCTGACAGCGGCGGTAGGCATCTCCGCGGGCGTAGGAGCGCTGGTCTCTGCCCTGCCGAAGCTGCAGCCACACACGCTTGGCCTTTGCCTGCTCATTCTTTTCCTTCTCACCGTCGTGAACATGCGCGGCGTGCGCGACACCGGCGTTGCCTTCCTGGTACCGACCTATCTGTTTGTCGGCTGCCTGCTGGTCGTCATTCTGCTCGGAGTTTTCCATGTGGTCGTGACCGGCGGTCGCCCCGTCCCGGTGATGCCTGTGCCCAAGTTGCCTCCTGCCACGGCCACATTGACACTTTGGCTACTGGCCAAGGTCTTCGCCAGTGGCTGCACGGCCATGACCGGGGTAGAAGCCGTGAGCAATGGAGTGTTGGCTTTTCGCGCCCCGACCACCGTCAATGCCAAGCGCACGTTGACCATTATCATCGCGTTGCTGATCGTGCTGCTCCTCGGCATCGCCTTCATGTGCCAGGCCTACGGGATCGGCGCTACGGATCCGGAGGGATCCGGATATCAGAGCGTGCTGTCGCAATTGACCACCGCGGTCGCCGGACGGGGAATTTTTTACTACGTCACCATCGCGTCCATCCTGCTGGTTCTATCCCTTTCGGCGAATACCGCCTTTGCGGATTTTCCCCGCCTCACCCGGGCGGTGGCCAACGATGATTTTTTGCCTCACCTCTTCGCCCTCCGCGGACGCCGGTTGCTCTATTCCGCCGGCGTCTACTGGCTGGTCTTCCTCACCGCCTCGTTGCTGATTCTTTTTCGCGGCGTGACCGACCGTCTCATTCCGCTCTACGCCATCGGGGCCTTCATGGCGTTTACCTTGTCCCAAGCCGGGATGGTCATGCATTGGAAGCGCAACGGCGGACCGGCTTGGCCATGGAAGATGCTCGTCAACGGGGTGGGAGCTACGGCCACCGGCGTGACGTTGCTGGTGGTGCTGGTGGCCAAGTTTGTGGCTGGCGCATGGGTGACGGCGCTGCTGATTCCGCTCATGATCCTGCTGATGGTCATGGTGAAGCGCCACTATGCGGGAGTGGATGCGCAAACCGCCGATGATTCTCCCCTCGAACTGGCCGGCATTGCTCCTCCCTTCGTGATTGTGCCCCTCGACCAATGGAGCCGGATTACCGAGAAGGGCATGCGCTTTGCGCTGGCCCTCTCCCATGATGTGCAGGTGGTTCACGTCGACTGCGGAGAACATGACGAGACGCTCGACACCATCTGGCAACGCAATGTGGTGGCGCCGGTTCAGGCTGCCGGATTGCCAGTGCCCGAACTCATCACCTTGCAGTCACCCTATCGCTTCATCATCCTGCCCCTGGTGGATCACGTGCTAAAAATGGAGCGCGATCATCAGGGCCGCACCATCGCAGTGGTGGTTCCGGAGTTGGTGGTAAGGCACTGGTGGGAAAACCTGCTGCACAACCAACGGGCTCAGTTGTTGAAGCTGCTGCTGCTGGTCAAGGGCAACCAGGGAATCGTGGTGTTGAATATTCCCTGGTACCTGCAGCCGTAACTAAATGGCTTCTATCGCATCAAAGCAGAGAATTGGCTTTTGAACAGGATGCGCAGCAGGCTCAGGGTATCATTCGAGACAGTCTAGGGAACCGGACTCACACGATGGGAATTGAGAACGCGGGAGCCAACTTTCCTGGCCCGAAATACCCAAGCCCTCTCCGGGGAGACCCGGAAAGCCTGTTCGAGCGATGTTCGTGGTTCTACGCATTCTGTCGTGAGCACGTCTTTCGCGATCACACCGCAGCAATCTCTGATGCACTTTGGCCCGGCGCCCGGCCCGGCCCTGAAACCCACCTTCTGGAAATAGCCTGTGGTCCCGGCTTCTACGCCTGCAGTCTCGCCCAACGCTACCCTGACATTCACATTACCGGCGTGGACCTTTCCGAGCGCTTGCTCTCCCGCGCTAAAGACCGGGCCGACATTCGCCAGCTCAAGAACTGTCATTTCGTCAAAGCCAATGTCCTCGCCCTCTCCGAATCGCTGGCGCCGGTGGATGCGATTATCGCCTCCCGGCTCTTGATGGTGGTGGGGGATCGCCCGCAGGCGCTGCGTGAGATATTTTCCGCTCTGCGGCCGGGTGGCCGCTGCTTTATCGCCGAACCCACATCGGCCTTGCGTGCCACGCTCCCGCTTTCCTGCATGTGGTTGTTTGCTCGTCTCATGGGAGACTGGAGCACTCGATTCCACGAACCCGGGCGGGCAGCGGTGCTGAAACAGGACGAATTCCAGTCCCTGATCGCCTCGCAGCCCTGGGGCACGGTCAGCCTGTGGCAGGATAACTGGTATCAGTACGCGGTCTGCGACCGTAGTTGCTGACCCGGGGACCCAAATTTCCTACATCGCAGTACCGCCCCATGCGACGTATGCGGTCCCGGCCAGCCGGGACCGCATGAAGTTTGCCAATGCCACCAAGCTCGACAGGAAATCCGGAGTAGAATTTTTGCCTTACAAGATACTTCAACCAGGAGAAGCGGCAGGTGTCGGCGAGGGCTGCTGCGCCTTAGCCGTGATGGCCAAGGCTCCGCGCCCAGGCAAAGTAAAGACGCGGCTCTCTCCTCCTCTCACCCCCGAACAGGCCTCAGCGCTCAACATCTGTTTCCTACGGGACACCACGGAAAACATTCAATACGTGACACAAGCGGGCAACAGCGCTGGGCTTGTGGTCTATACGCCGGTGGGTGACGAGGCAGCTTTCGAGGGCCTTCTGCCCTCCGGCTTTCAGCTCTTGGGTCAACGAGGCGACGGTTTTGGAGAGCGCCTCTTCCATGCCTGTGAAGATTTATTTGCCTGCGGCTTCAGCGCGATGTGCCTGATTGATTCCGACAGCCCGACCATGCCCCAGCACGCGTTGTTGCAGGCAGTCTCGTTGCTTTCGCGGCCCGGAGATCGAGTGGTGTTGGGCGGCTCGGATGACGGTGGCTACTACCTGATCGGCATGAAGCAATTGCATCAAAGGCTTTTTGAGCAGATCGACTGGAGCACCGAGCGGGTGCTTGAGCAAACACTGGAGCGAGCCAGGGAAATCGGCTTAGCAGCCGAATTGCTGCCCACGTGGTACGACGTGGATGATGGCGCCACGCTCGAACGTCTGTGCCGTGAACTCCTGCCCCGCCCGCCCGCGGCGTTCGCCGGATACGATGCCACGCACACCAGGATCTACCTCGAAAGCCTGCACGCTGCGCAAAGTTTGGCCTGCACCGGGAGCAGTGCATGAGCGCGCGTTACTCCATCGACCGGCCTTGGCTGACCAACAGCGTTCTCGCGCTGCTGGGCCTCTCCATGATCGCGTTTTGCCGCCAGGGAGTGAACGAGATTCATCATTTCGTAATCGGCTTCGGCCTGGTCGCGATGTACCAGGCGCTGCTCTACCTCGTAGCCGTCTGGGTGGTGCTCAACCGGCCGGCGAATCGCTGGACCTTTGTGATCATCCTGGTCTGTGCCGCAGGCTGCAGGTTGGTCTGCCTCTTTTCCCCGCCCTTTCTCTCTACCGATATCTTTCGTTACGTATGGGATGGGCGGGTGCAGGCGGCCGGCATCAATCCCTACCGTTACATCCCTGCCGATCCTCATCTCGCGTTTCTTCGCGATCTCGATATCTATCCCCACATCAACCGGCGAAGCTACGCCCACACCGTTTATCCCCCCGGCGCCCAGATGCTATTCCTGCTCATCACACGGATCGGCGCATCGGTGCTCTGGATGAAGGCAGGTATGGTCGGCCTGGAAGCGCTCACCATATGGGCGCTGGTGAAGTTGTTGACTGCCGTTGGCCTACGCCGCGAACAAGTGCTGATTTATGCCTGGCACCCGTTGCTTCTTTGGGAGGTAGCCAGCAGCGGTCATGTGGATGGCGCAGCCTTACCCGTAATTGCTCTGGCGCTGCTCTTCTACGTCCGCAAGAAGCCGGCGGCTACGGGCATCGCGCTGGCTGCAGCGACGTTGATCAAGCTCTACCCCATCGCCCTTTTCCCTGCGCTCTATCGGCGCAGTGCCTGGCGTGATTGGAAGATGCCGGCCGCTGTGGCGGGCGTCGTTGCAGCGGGGTACGCCTGCTACCTGAGCGTAGGCTGGCGGGTGCTCGGCTTCCTGCCGGAGTATGCCAAGGAGGAGGGCCTGGAATCCGGCAGCCGCTATTTCCTGCTTACGTTAGCCCGCCACGGTTTGCATTGGGAAGGCCTCCCGACTGCGGCCTTCTACAGCTTTGCCGCGTTGCTTTTGCTCGGCTTAGCGGTGTGGGCCTGGGTCAGAAGTGAAGCCAGCCCGCTGGCTGCGATCCGCGGTTGCTTCGTGATCGCGGCGGTGTTCATGTTGCTGTTTTCCTCCCATTACCCGTGGTATTACCTCTGGCTGCTTCCCTTTCTCAGCCTGGTCCCTTACGTGACCATGATCTATTTCACGACGGCCTGCTTTTACCTCTACACCACGCAGCTTGCCAATCCCGGGCCCGCCATGTACTACATGTTTGAGTGGCTATATGCCACCACCGCATTGCTTGCGTTGTGGTGCGTGGCCAACCAGCTGCTGAAAGCCAGACCATCTCGCGGTCGTTCCGCGCACGATGAAGCGTTTGCAATGTATTCCACCACTGCGAGGAACTCATGAGCGAAAGTCTTTCTGAACTACAGCAACTGGCGGAAGACCAGCAGAAGATGCGGCGCTATTTTGAGAAGCCGGAAGACCAGCTCTCCGTAATCATGGAAGCGGATCCGGTCTGCCTCTACCTGGAAACCACCAATCGCTGCAACCTCTTGTGCACCACCTGCCCGCGCACCTTTGAAGAGCTGGAGCCGGAAGCGGACATGTCGTGGGAGTTGTTTACCAGCATCATCGATCAGTTCCCAAAGATTGCACGCGTCGTGCTGCACGGCGTCGGCGAGCCGATGCTGGTGAAGGAGCTGCCGCGCATGATCCGCTATTTGAAAGAGCGCGGAGTGTATGTGCTCTTCAACACCAACGGCACGCTGTTGACGAAGGCCAATGGGCAGGCGCTGATCGACGTCGGGCTCGACGAATTGCGCGTTTCGCTCGATGCGGCGGAGTCTTCTGTTTTTCAGATGGTGCGCGGTAAAGACATGTTCGACCGCATCGTGACCAATGTGGGCAACTTCGTCGCCATGCAGCGCGCCGGCCAGACCCAATTACCGCGGATCTCGCTCTGGCTTACCGGCTTGCGCGAGACCTTGGCGCAATTGGAGGCTTTCATCCGCCTGGCGCATCGCCTGGGTGTGATGGAGGTCTATCTGCAGCGGATGGTCTATCTCCCTGAGGGTCAGGGACTGGCGCGGCCTGAGCAGGCGTTGTTTGAGCACACCACGCGGCAGGAGGAAGAGGTTCTGCAACGGGCCGAAACGGTAGCCCGTGAGCTGGGCGTTCTCTTCAGCGCGTCGGGGGCCACCGAGCCGCAGGTCAGCATCAAGAAGCGGAAGGATGACAGCCCATGGTCGCTCTGCCGCCGTCCCTGGAGCCTGATGTACATCACGGCCAACGGGCAGGCGCTTCCCTGTTGCATCGCTCCTTTTTCCATGCGCGGCTACGACAGCTTTACCTTGGGCAACGCCACCCAGCAGACCATGCGCGAAATCTGGAATGGCGAAAAATACCAGGAATTCCGGCGCGCACTGTTGAGCCCGCAACCACCCCCGGCCTGCTCCAGTTGTGGGCTGCGCTGGAGCCTCTGATTTGGGCCCACTCGGGGTTTCGGTGGTGATTCCGGCATGGAACGAGGCGGAAAACATCGCCGCCGTTGTTCGCGAGTTGCCCTGGGACCTGATCCGCGAATGCATCGTGGCAGATAACGGCAGCACCGACGCCACCGCAGCCGAAGCGGCGGCAGCCGGTGCCAGGGTGGTGCATCTGCCGCAACCTGGATATGGTCGGGCGTGTGCCGCTGGGGCGGCTGCTGCCGATGTCGGATCCGAAATCCTTGTCTTCATGGACGGTGACGGCAGCGATGTCCCAGCCGAAATGGGGCAATTGTTGGAACCGATCCTCGCGGGCGAATGTGACTTCGTGATCGGCTCCCGCATGCGCGGTCAGCGCGAGCCGGGCAGCATGTTGATCTCGCAGATCTTTGCCGGATGGCTGGCAGGCGCTCTTCTTCGCTTGCTCTACCGGGTTAGGTACACCGACATGGGCCCATTTCGTGCCATCACGCGCGAGGCGCTCAGTCGCTTGCACATGCGGGAAGAAACCTACGGCTGGAACCTCGAGATGCAGATGCGTGCGGCACAATGTGGCCTGCGCATCCGCGAAATTCCCGTGAGCTACCGCAACCGCGCCGGTGGAGTAAGCAAAGTTGCCGGTTCGTTCAGCGGCTCCATGCGCGCCGCGAGTCGCATCGCCCAGACACTCCTGCGCGTAGCCTCAACCCCCAAGCCCTAATCTTTATTCGCGGTAGATGACGGGTGCCCCACATCTCGCTCGTTTTTCGCGAGATGTGGGATTCCGCTGCTCTACCCCAGCAACTCTTTGCCATCAACGGATTCCGGCGGAAACAAGTCGAGTGATCTTTCACTTCAATCGAGCTTAGGGGGAACCAGGACGGGTGCCCCATGTTCGCACCAGCGTACATGGGCCGAAAAAGAGGGGCGACCCGGATTTCCTGTACGCTGCACCGGAGATGACCCCGTGTGCGGCTTTCATTGAGGAAAGCCGCATGAAGTTCACCAACGCCAACAATCTGCACAGGAAATCCGGGGGAAGCCCCACGATCGCTTTGCGCTCTAACTCAACCCTTCGACTTCTCAGCCGAGCTTTCAATCGCCTTCCACTCCTCCGGCGAAAGCTGCAGCTTCGCTGCAGCCATATTCTCTTCCAGGTGCTTCACCGACGACGTGCCCGGGATCGGGAGCATTACCGGCGAGTGATGTAACAGCCACGCCAGCGACAGTTGAGCAACGGTGGCCTGATGCTGTTTGGCAGCCTTGTCGAGCGGGCCACCCGCCTTGGCCAGCTTTCCCGCAGCCACAGGAAACCAGGGAATGAAAGCCAAGCGATGCTGCTCGCAGTATTTGAGCGCTTTCTCATGTTGGCGATCACTCAGGTTGTACTGGTTCTGCACACTGACGATCTTCACCGTCTTGTTGGCTTGCTCGATCTCCGCCGGCGAAACCTCCGACAACCCGATATGCCGGATCTTACCCGCGTCCTGGAACTCTTTTAGTGCGCCGAGGCTCTCCTCTACCGGCACCTTAGGGTCAATGCGATGCAGCTGGTAGAGATCGATGCGCTCCAACTTCAAGCGGCGCAGGCTCATTTCGACGCATTGCCTCAGGTAATCTGGCCGTCCGTCCACCGCCCACTTGTTAGGACCGGAGCGTGTGAAACCGCCCTTGGTCGCAATCACCAGGTCCTTCCGGTAGGGATAAAGAGCTTCCGCGATGATGTTCTCGCTAACCTCGGGACCATAGGCGTCCGCGGTATCGATAAAGTTGACGCCGAGCTCCAAGGCCCGCTGCAACACCTTCCGTGCCTCGTTACGGTCCTTCGGTTCGCCCCAGATGCCTGGGCCGGTGATGCGCATGGCGCCATATCCAAGCCGGTTGAGCGTAAGGTCTCCACCCAGCGCGAAGGTGCTAGTAGTTTCCGTCTGCAAAGATTCCATAGCTGTTGAGATTCGTCACCCGCGCAATTGGTTTCTCATTTCGCTGTGCTATCACTGGTGTGGTCCGATGCCTCCCACCGCCAAAATCGTCGGAGCGGGTCCGAATGGCTTGGCTGCCGCCATCGTCCTGGCCAAGGCCGGCTTCGCCGTGGAAGTTCGGGAGGCGGCATCCCTCCCCGGTGGGGCCGCGCGATCAGCCGAGCTCACCTTACCCGGATTCGTGCACGATCTGGGATCAGCAGTGCACCCTCTTGCCCTAGCGTCACCCTTTTTCTCCACGCTGCCGCTGGCCGAATGCGGATTGCATTGGATTTCGCCTTCCGTGCCACTAGCCCATCCGCTGGACGACGGAACGGCAGTCATGCTGGAGCGAGATGTCAGCGAGATGGCCGGCCAGCTAGGCAAGGACGCCGCCGCCTACCGCCGCCTCTTCAGCCCGCTGGTCGCCGATTGGGACGGCCTCCGCCACGATCTGCTTAAGCCCATCGGCTGGCCTGGCCATCCGATCGCCATGGCCCGTTTTGGTTTGTTGGGATTGCGTTCGGCGCGCGCCATCGCCAATAGCTACTTCAAGGGAGCCCGGGCTCGCGCTCTCTTTGCCGGTCTGGGCGCGCACTCTTTTCTGCCCCTGGAGTCCCCCGTCTCGGCCGCCTTTGGGCTGGTGTTAGGAGTGACCGCGCACGCCGTGGGCTGGCCCATTCCGCAAGGCGGGGCGCAAAGGATCGCGGATGCGCTCCTGACCTGTCTCGAGCAGGCGGGGGGCAAGGTGACCACCAGCGCGCGCGTAGTCTCGCTTCCGGAGCTGGGAAATCCGGATCTGGTGCTCCTGGATGTCACCCCCAAGCAGTTACTGAGCATTGGTGGTGAAGAGATTCAGCCCGCCTTCCGCCGGCAGCTGCAGCGTTACCGCTACGGTCCCGGCGTCTTCAAAGTGGACTGGGCCCTGAGCCAGCCGATCCCATGGCGTGCCAGGGACTGCTTGCGCGCCGGCACAGTCCACCTGGGAGGCACCTTCGATGAGATTGCCGCCTCTGAACGGGAGCCAGGGCACGGAACAATGAGCGATCGCCCCTTTGTCCTGCTCTCCCAGCCCAGTCTCTTTGACCCCAGCCGAGCGCCCGCCGGGAAGCACGTGGCCTGGGCCTATTGCCACGTACCCAATGGCTGGTCCGGGTCCGCATTGGAGGCCATCGAAGCCCAGGTCGAACGCTTTGCGCCCGGCTTTCGCGAGTGCATTCTGGGCCGCGCAGCCTTCAGTACCGAGGCGATGCAGGCTTGGAACGAAAACCTGGTGGGAGGTGACATCAACGGCGGCTCTGTTTCCGGCTTGCAATTCTTTTTGCGGCCGACCTGGCGGCAGTATGCGACTCCGATGAAAGGCGTTTACCTATGCTCTTCGTCCACACCCCCGGGCGGCGCGGTTCACGGCATGTGCGGCTTTTGGGCAGCCCAGAGCGCGCTCAAGCGTTTTTGCTAATGGTGTAGACCAGGAAACTGAACTCGACGCGGCCATTCCGCCGAAACCGGGGCCCCCGGGGCACGCGGTCTTTGCGTGCCCGGGGTGGAAAGAACGGCCGCACATAACTGATCCCGCCGGACCACAGTATTAGCAAAAATGCGTCAGGCGCTATAAAGCACTTCGAGCATAGTGAAGTCGTCATTCGGTGGAGTGCCCGCCATGAAGGTCTCGACCTTGCTCAGCACGCCCTCGATGTTGGCTCCTTCGACCGCGATTTCCAGTCGCGCTTCTCCAAAAAACTCACCGTCGTGGCCTTCCGCCTCGGTAACGCCGTCGGTGGCAAGCACAATGCGATCGCCGGCCTTAAGTTGCAAGCGCTCCGACTGGTAGGTAGCCTCTTCGATCAAGCCCACCACCATGTTGGCATTTTCCAGCCGCTTAACACCATTGCTGTTGGCCAGGAGTGGCTGAACATGTCCGCAGTTGACGTACTCGAAGCCCCCGTCCGGATCGAGCTTGACTAGGATCATCGTGGCGTATTTCTGCACATTTTTTTCGCAGATGTAGCGATTGGCTACGTCCGCGATGTCGGCTAGCGGCTGGCCAGCAAGCAATAGCCCGTAAAGCAGGCCCTGCAGGGTGGAGGCAAGGATGGCAGCCGATACCCCCTTGCCGGATATATCGGCGATCACGACATAGAGCCCGTCCGGGGTCGCAATCACGTCGTAAAAGTCGCCCCCGACGTCCTTGCAGGCGACGCTGCGCGCGTGCACCTTGGCGTACGGCAGGTTGGGGATGGCAAACTCCATCAGCCCCTGCTGGATGGCGGCCGCGATGTTCAGTTCTTCGCGGTAGCGGCGCGAAGCCTCTTCTGCCTGGGCGAGAAAAGCGTTTTCTACCAGCGCGGCGGCTTCGGTCGCGATCGTGTCCAGAAGATCGTTGTCGACTTGGCTCAATTTGCCGGGTTGCAGCCGGCTGTCCAGGTAGAGCACGCCGAGGATATCTTTCTCATGGATATCGGCGCCCGCCGCGCGCTTGCGCAGCGGAATGCAATACACCATGCGGATACTCTGTTGCACCATGCTTTCGGTGCGCGAATTGGCCTCGGCGGACAAAGTATCCGTGACGATGAACTTTGAGGCTTTGCACGCCTGCGCAATCGCGCTGTGGGAGATGGTGGAATCGTCTTCCAGGCGATCGCCCTTGAGACTGCGCCCCGCGGCGAGGGTCAGCTTACCCTTCTCATCCCGCAGGAAGACGTAGCCTCGCTCCACCTGGGTAAGCTCCAGGGTCGCTTCGACCAGCGTGGCCAGGATCTCGTTCACCGCCCCCAGGGTATTCAAGCGCTGCGCCGCACTCAGGAACCAGCTCAGCTTCTCCAGGTCCGAAGTGGGTGCCGAAATCGCGTGCAGTTCGTCCAAAAGCTTGTGAATGGTCGAAGTGCTTTCTCTTGCCGGGCCAAAGCGCAGCGAAGGTCCGTTCAGTGAGCCGAGACGGATTTCATCCCCTGGTTTCAGAGGCTGACGTTCTACCAGGGGCTGCGCGTTCAGAAAGGTCCCGTGGCGGCTGCCACAGTCGACTACATGGAACTGCCCCTTTTCATAGAGAATGGCAGCATGGTCGCGGGAGATGAAAGCGTGCGCCAGCACCAGGTCGCGGTCCTGCAACCGTCCGATGGTGAACGGCGTATGCGTAACGTTGATCTCTTCCTGCCGGGTTTCATCGATCAGCAGCAAAGCAGTGGCTGGAGTTGGTTCGGCCATAGGGTGCCTTTCGAGATAGCTCCGGAGGTTGGTTGCGCGCTGGCCAAATCCACCGGACTGATGTTAAGAAAACTACCACATGCCTAAGCGCAAAGGACTCGCCTCCGGAGGCAAGAAATTGTTGTTGCTCTCGCCGAGCCGCCAGCCTTTCGCCGGCATCCAATACGTCCAGAAACCGGGCGCAGGTATGCGCCATGTACATTCAAAGGCATAGGAGAAAAGAAATCGTGCGAATGTCCCTTATACCGCCCCCCCACGTAGAAGGCTATGCCAGCTACCTCGCCGCCATGCAAATGGTGGATGGACCAGAGACTCTTGCCCCGGCTCTGGGGGACGAATCGATCCAGCTCCCGGCACTACAGCTCCTCAAATCCTTGGATGATCTGGATGAGGAAGAAGAGGAGGACGACGATGACGTCGAGGACCTGGACGATGAGGAAGACGAAGATGAAGATGATTTAGATGAAGACTATGACGACGATGAAGACGAGGATGAAGACGAGGAAGAGGAAGATGAGGACGACGATGAGGACGGGGGCGTACGGCCGCTGAAGATGACCTCATATGGCGCCGGCTCATCCCCCGCCCGCAAGTAGCGGGCGACAGAAGTACCGAAAAGCGACGGCCGAGAATAAGCCCGGACAGTAGTTCTCGCTCACTTCGGCCGTCAGTCAATTGCGTCCCCAGAGTTCCAGCACTTCAGCATCGAGGGTGGCCAGGCGGTTCCGGCCTCCTGGTGACCTCGGGGTAGTAATTGCCGGAAAGTGGAAGCGCTTATTTTCGGCAATTAGGTTACCTTTTGACAGGCCCCCACGTACCCGGAGAGCGACTGTGAAACGGCGCATTCTGGTTGTCGATGACGATGACGCAGCACGGCACGCCGCGGCCTCCAGTCTGCGGATGATGACCGGGTGGGATGTCGTCGAGGCTTACTGTGGAGCGCAGGCAATTGAAAGTGCTACCCTCCAGCAGCCGGACGCAATCCTGCTCGACGTGATGATGCCCGCTATGGATGGTCCTGCCATGCTGGCAAAGCTTCGGACAGCGCGCGCCACCAGTCACATTCCCATTGTGTTGCTGACCGCGAAGGTGCAAGCCGTTCACAACGGCTCCTTCGACCACCTTCCCGTTGCCGGCATACTGCTGAAACCATTTGATCCATTGCGCTTGGCCAGCCAGGTCGCGGATGCGCTGGGATGGGATCGCGGAACCCCTCAGGCCTGAGTTGGCAGAAGGGGCCGTCCGCCACGGAAAGACTGCAGGGTTCGACCGTCCGGCGATAGAGCCACGAGATTAGCCTCCCGTCCTTCCTCAAGCAAACCCCAATGACGTTCAAGGCCCATGAGGAGCGCCGGATTGCTCCCCGCCATTTGCGCGCTGACCGCCAGGCTGGCGCCGGTAAACACCGAGAAGTTCCGTACTGCCAGGTCCATCGTCAGGACGCTGCCCGCCAGCACGCCGGGGGATCCGGCCGAAGTGCAGCGCCCATGGGCAACATCTACATCCAGGTCGCCCAGCTTGTACCGTCCGTCGGGCATGCCGGTGGCGCTCATACCATCGGTAATCAGGATGGGCTTTTCTGCTCCCTTTGCTTTGAAGAAGAGGCGGACCATTGCCGGATCAACGTGAATGCCATCGCAGATGAGTTCAGCAAAGAGCGCATCGTTGTCCAGAACATATGCGGCAACGCCGGGATCGCGATGGTCCAGGCTGCGCATGGCATTGAAGGTGTGCGTGGCGCTGCGCGCACCGGCCAAGAAGCCGGCCTCGGCTTCTCCCAGGGTGGCGTTGCTGTGGCCCAGACTGCATACCACGCCCAAGGCACTGGCATGCTGGATCAACTCGAGCGCAATGGGTAGCTCAGGCGCGATGGTCATGATGCGGATGTGCCCGCGAGCCGCCTGCCAAAAACGGTCGAACAGCGATAGGGAGGGCTGCACCAGCAGGGCAGCCGGGTGGACGCCACGCTTGGCTGAGGAAAGAAAGGGCCCTTCGAGATGAATACCTAGGGGCACCGCGCTCTCGGCTGACGGCCCGCTCTCGATCACGCCGGCAATCATCTCCAGGGCGCGCAGGGTTTCCTCGGTGGATGAGGTGACCGTAGTCGGGTAATATCCTCCCACCCCATGGCTGGCCAGAGAGCTTCCGACCGCGTGGAGCGCCTCCGCAGTGCCTTCCATCACGTCGTAGCCGGCTGAGCCGTGAACATGAATATTGACATAAGCCGGGACCAGCATGGCTTCGGGAAAGCCATGACGGGAATCGTCGCTAGCTGCGCTCTTATCGCTCTCGATGGAAGTGATGTGCCCATCGTCTAAGGTGATGAGCGGGTACTCTACGATCTCGTTCCCGCGCAATAGCCGCCGCGCGGTGATTCTGCTCGTCATTCGATTGCCTCTCGTCGTCCCTGAGGAAGGATATAGCAACCGAAGAAACCGCCTTGGAGCAGTTTCGCAGTGGGAGCCCGCCGAAGCGAGAGAAGTTCACGTGGTCCCGGCTAGCCGGGACCACTCCACGCTATCTCGGTCACGCCCCGCAACTGTGAAACTGCTCTAAAACGAGTCTCGCCGCCAGGGGGCTGACCCTGGCGGCGAGAGATTGGAGAACCCTGGCAACCACTGCAAGAGCACAACAACCGCAGCCTTACCTGGCTGACTGGCGCTTCTAAACGAAAAAGCCTATCTGCTCGAGAACCTCATCGCTCACCTCGATGTCGCTCAGCTTGGCGGCATGAGTAAACTTCAGCTCTTCCCGGAACCGGTCCAGGACGGCCGCGTTGAGGTCGGTTCTCTTGTCCAGCAGATGGAGCAGTTCCGCGGCGGTGGTCGCATGCTGATAATTGGCTTTGATGCCGCGCGAATTTTCGATGGTCACGGCCACGGGGAGCGTGCGGAAATCGCTGGCTTGCTGGTGGGGCAGACGGGCTCTGATGTTGACTCGCATATTGGTGACGATATTGTCACGCGGGGGAGCCGTAGAAAATACGACCTTAAGGGTGAATGCGTACCTGGACGGGTTATCAAGCTGAGCCGCCGGGGGGGGCCAACCCAAAGGGCCAGTACCGTTGCCGCCGGGCCAGGATCAGGAAGAGACCGATTCCGCTTAAAAAGACCGCCAGAACGTAGAGCATATACCGCCATCCCTGGGGTTCGAGGGCTTGCACCAGGAAGATGTACAGCCAGCAGGCCATCGCGAACACGGCCGGCAACGGATATAGCCACATACGAAAGGGACGAGGCGCCTCCGGATGGCGCTTCCTGAGCAGCAGCAGGCCGATAATCTGGCCGACGAACATGATCAGGATCCGGGCTAGGATCAGCGCGGTGATGATCTGAACCAGGTCGAACAAGCTGGCGATGGCGGACAGAATGCCGACCAGCAGCAGGGACCGGTGAGGAAAGTCTTTGCTCGGGTGGGTCTTGGAGAAGAAGCGGAAGAATGTGCCGTCGAGCGCCGCCGCGTAGGGAATGCGCGAATAGCCCAGCATCATGGAGTAGACCGAGGCAAAGGCCGTGACCAAAACCATGACCGTCAGCCACTGCCCAGCCCAGAACCCGGCTACCCGCTCCATGAAGACCGAACCGACAGCGTCATAAATCACGGTGCCTGGCTGGATCATCTCCCGCCACGGCAAAACCCCAGTGAAGGCGACCGAAATTGCCAGATCCAGAAGCAGGACGAGAACAATAGATCCTATGATGGCCTGCGGAATCACCCGCTCCGGCTCTCGAACTTCGTCTCCCAGGTGGCAGATGTTGTAGTAGCCGAGGAAATTGAACATCACCAGCATGGTGCCATTGCCCAGGCCCAGCAGGAACGCGATATTCAAGTGAAAGGCGTTCGGCGGGAAGTCGAAAAGCAGCCCCGTCTGCAAATGCATCATGCCTTCTACGGCAACCCAGATGCTGGTTAACAAGAGGCCGCCCCACAGCACCAGCATGATGCGGGCAATATCGCGAATCTTGCGATAGAGCAGGATCATGGCAGCCAGGGCAAAGCCCGCGGCGAGCAATCGTAGGGCCCACGGCCGGCCGACCAGTCCTTTGAACACGTATCCCGTATACAACGCCATACCCACAGTGCCCGTAGCGATCTCCAGGGTTCCGCTGAAAAGGAATTGCCATACAAAGAGCCACGCCATCAAGCGTCCCAGGCCTTCTCGCCCGAAGCACTCGCGAAGGTAGTTATACGAGCCGCCGGAACTGGGGAACGTCGTGCCCAATTCGGCAAACACCAGGCCATCCGCAATGGCGATAACCGCCCCCACGAACCAGCAGATCAGGGCTTGCGGCCCTCCCATGGTGGCCAGAATCGCCGGAACCGTGATAAATGGCCCCGTGCCCACCATGTTGGACATGTTGATGGAGACGGCATTGAGTAAGCCGAACTTCTTGGGCAGCACTACCGTGTGGGAGGGGGCTGATGGAGGCATGAAATAGGGATCGAAGTTTAATCTAAACCATTGCGCAGCCCCGCAGCAGGATTCCTAAGCTCTTATGAAGCTGGCCGAGGCGCATTCAGGGCACGCCAGGCCAGCATCGAAAGAAAACTGGCCCAGGCGTAGCGGGAAGGTCTTAGCTGCTTATATGATTTCCTAAGCGGTTAGGGAGAAGCAGGAGCACCGAATGCAACAGGAAAGCGTGGTACGCGCGCGCAGTCTGCCTCTGGATCAGGCGGGAAAAATGGTTGGTTTCACCCGCGACGAAGCTGGATGGGAGTGGATGAGTTTTGAGGTCACGCGCTTGCTGCCGGGCCAATCATTGGAACTGCGTACCGTGGACGAGGAGATGGTTCTCGTTTGGTTGGGCGGACGCTGTGTTGCGAATTGGGGCGCCGGCGCACAATCCGTCGGGGCCAGAGAGAATGTATTCGATGGCCTTCCTTATTCCCTCTATCTGCCTGCTGACAGTTGGGTTACGCTAAAGGCGGAAACCGTATGCGAAATCGCGGAGTGCCGCGTGCCATCCAAAGCGAAGCTCGAGCCCCGATTGGTGACCCCGGGAGACGTGGCGACCGGCTTGCGTGGAGGCGAAAACGCCTCTCGTCAGATTGTCGAAGTGATACCGTCCTCTTTCGCAGCAGATAAGTTGGTGGTCTTTGAGGTCTATACCCCGGGTGGTAACTGGTCGAGCTATCCTCCCCACAAACACGATGTAGATCAACCGCCCGTGGAAGTGGATCTGGATGAGATCTACTACTACCGGATGCGGGGTGGCCGCGGGTTTGCGCTACAGAATCTTTATCGTTCCGACCGATCGCGGGAGTCACTGGTCAAAGTGCACGACGGCGACGTGGTGCTGGTCAGGGATGGCTACCACCCGGTAGTTGCGGGCCCGGGATACGATACCTATTACCTCAACTTTTTGGCTGGCACTTCACGCTCCATGACGGTGACAGAAGATCCTGACCATGTGTGGCTTCGCTCCACCTGGAAGCAGCCCGATCCGCGCCTGCCCCTGGTGCACGGTTAAGGCGTTTTGAAATCGCCGGTTCAAAATTGAACATCGGCGGAGTCAGTGCCCTAACAGAGCCCAGTAGGAAATGGACGGGTGCCCCACGTTCGCCTCACCTGCCCCGGCGTGCCGTGGGGCGTACGTGGGCCGAATAAGACGGGCGAAGCCCACGATAGCTTTTTGCGAAATCGATGAGTGGGAAAAGCAGTCGAAACATATCATTTTCGCTTTCGAGGGTGTTTGTGAGAACCTGAAGAGAAACCGCAGGTCCCTCCACTGCGCTTCGCTCCGGTCGGGATGACAATTCTGTGGGACCATTAACAGCCATTCGTCTGACCGCTTTTGGGGCCATTTCCAAGCAACAGAATTGTCATCCCGACCGGAGCGAAGCGTAGTGGAGGGACCTGTGGTTTCTCTTCAGGCCCCCTATCACTGTGACCTGCGGCGCGTCCTATTCACCAGAGCAGGAAGACCCGGAGCGGCATTCACAATGGAAGCACCGTTTCGCAAACCGAAGCCGCACGACTCGCGCACACAGAGATGCGGAGCAATGCGGTGAATGATGGCCGGCGTGTTCTTGCCCTCGATGCGGTCGAGAAGCAGTTCAGTCGCCAGGCAGCCAACTTCATACTTAGGCAGTTCCATTGCGGTCAGCGGCGGATCGAACAAGCGCAGCCAGGGATAATCATCCAGAGTGACGAGGCCAAAATCCTCTGGACACCGCATGCCCATCTCCTGGGCTGCCTGCAGAAAGCCAACGGTCATCAAGAAATTTGCCACAAAAACAGCGTCAGGACGATGCGGTAACAAAGACAGCCCGGCGCGGTGGCCGGAGTCGATACGGTAGTCGCCCTCGTACACCAGCTTCGGGTTGAAGCGCAGGCCGCTGGCTTTGAGCGCCTTCTTGAACCCCTGAAGCCGGGCTCTTCCGTTGCTTATGCTAAGCGGGCCGCCCACCATGGCGATGGTTTGATGTCCTATCCTGGCCAGGTGTGAAACCGCCTCAAAGCTTCCCTGAAGGTCATCGGTAATCACCGCGTCGCCCGTCAGTGCGGGGTAAGTGCGCATCATCAGCACAGTGGGGACTTTCATGCTGGAAAGCAGGGTGGTGATTTGCGGGCTCAGGTCGCCCGGCGATTTGGTAAGCAGAATACCGTCCACTCGCTTGGCCACCAGCAGGTCCAGGTAGAGCTCCTCTTTCTCGAGAAGCCCGTCGCTGTTACACAGCAGAATACTGTAGCCGCGCTTCTGCGCCGTATCTTCGGCGCCGCGAACCAGCATAGGGAAAAAAGGATTGGAGATATCGGGGACGATCACACCGAGCGTACGTGTACGTTCGTTGGCCAGGCTTTGAGCGAGGGAATTGGGCCGGTAATTGAGCTTGAGGATGGCGGCATCCACGCGCTTCTTAAGCGGAGCGCCGACATGACTCTTGTTGTTGATGACCGCAGAGACTGTGAAGACGGAGACCCGCGCTTCACGCGCTACATCATAAATGGTTGGTGTCTTACGCCTTGATGCCCGTGAACCGCGTGGTGAATCGACCATGCCTCTTTTTTCCCCGATCCAGCCAGCGGAAGGATCAAAGAATTCTAGCATCCGGGCTATGCTTACTCGACTCTGCGCGGTTGCAGGATCGTCGTCAGCAGATCTGGTTTCCCCGTGATTCTGGCGAGGTGAGGCGAGCGTAAGCCCTGGTGGTAATCCACCGAGTTATCGGCATAATAACCTTCCGTCAAGGTAAGCAGATCGAGTGGTTCCTGGCTCGTCTCTGCGTTCACAATCGCCTGGCGGAGTAAATCGGCCGAATAGACACGATGGTTTACCCCCATCAATTTCTGTGCTGGAGCCAACCCAGCGCGGCCCGCGGCCGAGTCGGGAACGAGATCAATGATGGTTCCATCCTGATCGAGGACCAGACCGATGGAGGTCGATAAGTCAACCTGCTGGGATACGGTTTCCAAATCGACAGCGGCCCCGTTTGGCTCGTCTGTATAGACCACGGTCCATCCCGCGGCTTCCAGCCCGGGTGAAACCGGCGTGGGCCGCGTGGCCAGCAGATTACTCTGGAGTAGACCGTTCCAATCGTAGCCAACGACGTGGTTCAACGCGGCGATCAGGTCGTCGTAGGTGTAAGGCTTGACTGCTATGACTCCATCGGGGGGCCCAAAGAACTCGGCGGCAAAGTTGTCCAGGCTGCGCCCTCCGTGGCTTTTCTCCCGTAGCAGGCTATCCACTTGTAACCAGAGTAGAGGCCCTTCGCGGTAGTAGTCCGTGGAGCGGCGAAGGTTAGTCCACTGCTGTCCAGCGGAGTAGAGCAGTTGTGCCGATCGCGAGTCCTCCTGCAGGTTTCGCCAGCCGCGCCCGCTGCGCGCGTCCATCTCAGCCTGGTAAAGCGCCATCCGGTCTTTCATCTGAGCGCTCGTTTCCAGTCCGGCGCGCGTGGCCAGAATCTCTGCCCAGTAGCTGGTAAGGCCCTCATAGACCCATAGCAGGTCACCAATCATAGGTTGTTGGTAATCGGGCGTTGCCAGTCCGGCGGGCCGTCTGAATTTTCCGTTCCAGGAGTGGATCATTTCGTGGGCCAGCAAATTCCCTGCTTCGGCAGAGAAAGACGGGCTCACCATGCCGAGTTCCGGTACCTGGTCATCGCTGGACTGGTGATGCTCCAGTCCATCGCTGCTCTCGCTCTGCGCTTCCACCAGAAAGTGATAGCTCGCATAGTGGTGGGAGTGGAACAAGGCTCCGGCTTCAGAGACGAGATTGCGATAAGCGGCAATTCGTTCCGGCGGCACATTGAGGCCGACAGCCGATTTCTCGAAGAGATCGAGCAGATGGCGCTGCGAGACGCCTTTCGGCGTGATGTCGAACTCGCGCATGATGGATCCACACATGAGGGGAGAATCGATCAGCGTAGTGAGCGATACCGGATCGAAGTGAATCGCCGACCCTTGCAACGAGGGATGCGGCAACGCAGTCGCGTACGACCATTTTTCGGGAAGTCTGATCGAGGCCGCGACCGTGACATTGTCGGCGATCGTGTCCGCGGGATACAGGACCAGCTGGTCCCAATTCACGTCGCCCTGTACCGGAGTCGACGTGTTGCCCGGGGCGAAATCATTTCCCGCCACATACTCCCCCACCAAACTGAAATCAGCTACCAGGAGATTGGTTCCCGCAGGCACCGGGATATGAAAGCGATACATGTCGACGGGGTCGCGCACCCAGCTAAGTAGTTTGCCGCCCGCGGTAAAACGCAGGTTCACCAGGTCGGCGATGGGTCCAGTGGGTGCATGGTCTCCGGGGATCCATTTGGGATATACGAGATCGATGGTATGTGCCGAGGGCGAAGCTACGGGAAACGATTCATGTGCGGAAAGAATCTTCCTGGAGATGGTCGTTGCGTCCACGTCCAGGACGATGGCGGATGGCGTTTCCTGGGCCACGGCCACTGAAGTTGAAAATATTAGACCAAGCCACAACAGGCCTGTGCGCGGAGGATCGTGACGGACGCGGTTCCGTAGAAGAAAGGGCAATTCGCGTTTGCTCCTGTGCCGGCCGTACATTAGCTAAGCTAGACGGCGCGATCTCGATTGCCCTGGAAGGGGCCCTGCCTTGAGCTGGAAGCGGACCCCCTCGCGCTGCTGGAGAAAGCTGACAACATCAAACAGATTGTCCGCGCGCGGGTTGCCTGCGGGCCCCAGCATTCGCATGAGGCTCTTCGAAGGAATGTGGGTCGCTTCGGCAAGCTCCGTAAAACCTAGGGTCGCATTGATATAGTCACGAAGGATGGTCTTCGCCGTGGCGATATCCCCTGTGAGCATAGCTTCGATCCCTTCGCGCAGAAGTTCTTTGCGAAACTTAGGATCTCTCGCGACGCGAGCACGAATCGTCTCTTTGAAATCGCGGGTCAGCGCCATAGCTACTTTCCTACTTTCTCCGTTTGTAGTCCTGCCAGTGGGCGACGGCGGCCCGAATATCCTGTTGTTGGCGCTTTTTCGTGCCACCGCCGAGCAAAATCACCAGGCGCTCGCCGTCTTTTCCCAAATAAACTCGGTATCCGGGCCCAAAATCGACCCGACATTCGAGCACACCAGAACCAACGCCCTTGACGTTCGAGAAGTTGCCGAGAGCCAATCTGGTGACGGCGACAGCCACTTTGGCGGCCGCCTGAGGATTCAGCCGCTCGAACCAGACTGCGTACGGGCTGCGGCCTTCGCGGTCGTTATATTCCCGCACATCAATCATTTGCTATAGTAACACATACGTTACCATCCACATAGAGATTAGGCTTCTAAACACAATGTCGATCTATCCGGAATGAGGGCAATGCGGTGAAGCATAGTCTCTTTGAGCTGTTCAAGATCGGCATTGGGCCGTCGAGCTCACACACCATGGGGCCGATGCGGGCCGCGCTTCGTTTCGCCCGGGAACTGGAGTCGACTGGGCTGACTTTTAAGACCGCTTCCGTCCGGGTCGATCTTTACGGTTCACTGGCGCTCACCGGCCATGGCCATGGCACCGACCGCGCTATCCTGCTTGGCCTCTCCGGGGAGACACCGGAAGGCACCGACCCCACAAAGATTGAAGCGAAACTCGCTGCGATTCGTACCGCCGGAACATTGGAATTACCTGGTCACCGCACGATCGCCTTCGACGAAGCAAAGCACCTGATCTTTCATCGCGATCAGATGTATCCCGTTGCTGGGGTCGCTTCGCACCCTAACGGCATGCGTTTTTCCGCATTTGATAGCGCCGGGACCCTCCTGTTGGAGCGGATCTTCTTTTCCATTGGCGGTGGCTTTATTGTCTCTGCTGACGAGTTTGCGGCCGCGCAGGATAACCGGACCGCGGTGGACGACGAAGCGAGAGACATTCCCTACCCGTTTCACAGTGCGCAAGAACTCCTGGAGAGAGCAGCCGCCGCCAACATCACTATTGCGCAACTCATGCTGGCTAACGAGTGTGCGCTGGTAGCGAGCAGCCGGCATGACGATCGTGTGTATGCCTTCACGGCCGAGGAAGAAGTTCGTCGCGGCATTCTGCACATCTGGCAGGTGATGCGCGAGTGCACGCAGCGCGGCATCGAATCCGAGGGCATTCTTCCCGGGGGCCTCAAAGTTCGGCGGCGCGCTGCCAAGCTTGCGGCTCGGCTGCGTGCCGGGGTGAAGGATCCGCTCTCCCAGCTGGATTGGATTACGGTGTATGCCATGGCTGTCAATGAAGAGAACGCGGCCGGGGGACGTGTGGTCACCGCTCCTACCAACGGTGCCGCCGGGGTCGTACCCGCGGTTGCCCACTACTACCTGGAGTTTGTCGACGGGGCGACCGAAGAGGGCATTCTTCGATATTTCCTGACCGCGGCGGCCATTGGCATTCTCTACAAGGAAAACGCCTCTATCTCTGGAGCGGAAGTCGGCTGCCAAGGCGAAGTGGGTGTGGCGTGCTCTATGGCCGCAGGCGGACTGGTTGCGGCCATCAACGCGCCGGGGGAAACTTTGCTCACCGCCGTGGAGATCAATGACCGTATCGAACACGCCGCGGAGATAGGTATGGAACATCATCTTGGCATGACCTGTGATCCCATCGGCGGTCTGGTGCAGGTTCCATGTATTGAGCGCAACGCAGTGGGAGCCATCAAAGCGGTCAACGCGAGCCGCATGGCCATGAACGAATCAGAAGGCCACAAAGTCTCGCTCGATCAGGTCATCAAAACGATGTACCAGACAGGACTCGATATGCAGGCACGCTACAAGGAGACTTCGCTGGCCGGCCTCGCCCTCAACGTGATTGAGTGCTGAACCGCCCGCACCGCCCCGCCTGCCGTGGGACCGGAGCGCAGCATCGCCCAACCAAGAAAATAGGTCCGGACCGGACTCCGGATGTTCCGGCATAGGACTTAAAATGAAAAGATGGGCAAGCAGCCGAATTCTCCCCCGAGCCGAGCCATGTTGCCCTATCCGAAGGTTAAGCGAGAACCCACTACGAGTGTTTCGCTTGCGCGTTCCTAAAACGGCGATGAAGGGTGTTTGGCTGCTTCTCGCTGCTGTTCTTGCCCAACGATCCACGGCGTTGAATCATCAGCATCCCGCGGGCGAGGCGAAGCCAAATGTCATTCTGATCTCGGTCGACACGCTACGATCCGATCGACTCAGTTGCAATGCCCCCACCGCTCCACCCACGCCTAATATCGATAAATTCTCTCGCGGAGGCACATCCTTCTCGCAGGGCACTTCCATGGTCCCCCTGACACTACCCTCCCATGTTTCGATGCTGACTTCGACCTACCCGTTCGTGAGTGGAGTCGAAGACAATGGCGACCGCCTCGCGCCGGGGACCGTTACGCTGGCGTCGACGCTTCGGTCTCACGGCTATCGGACCGCTGCATTTCTTGGCGGTTTCGTGCTCGACAAGCGCTTTGGATTGGACCAGGGATTCGATACGTATGACAGCCCCTCGGCATCGCTGAACAGTGGCAGCAGCGACCCAGGAGACATCAAACGAAAAGGAGAAGCCGTCGCCAAGGCCGGCGAGGAGTGGCTAAACGCGAATTCCGATCGGCCGTTCTTTCTCTTCCTTCACTTCTACGATCTGCACACGCCGTACAACCTGTCCGCGGAAGAAAAAACAAAGTACGGCGAAGGCTATAACGGGGAATTGGGTTATATCGACCACGTGATCGGCGGATTATGGGACTACCTGGTTACTCATGACCTGGTGAATAAGTCGCTCATCGTCTTTACCTCCGACCATGGAGAGGGACTGGGAGAGCACGGCGAGAGCACGCACGGTTACTTCATCTATCAAAGCACCCTGCATGTTCCACTGATCATTCATTGGCCTGCAGGCGGAGCCCCGATGCCCGCGCGAGTCGACGCACCCGCCAGCTTGCTGGATGTCTCGCCCACGATTCTTGATGCGGTGCGGCTTCCCGTGCCGCCGGCGATGGAAGGCAAGAGCCTGCTCCGCGCCTCTCCAGCCGACATATTCAGCGAAAGTGTTTACCCGCAGAAGCATTTCGGGACCAGCTCTCTTGCTAGCTTGCGGAGCGGGCACTACAAGTACATTGAAGCGCCGAGGCCCGAGTTCTACGATCTGGCCCAGGATCCCGGGGAGTTGACGAATCTTTATGAGAGCAAAGCCTCCATCGCCTCCGCCTATCGCGAGCGGTTGAATCAACTGCGGCTGCTTTATAAACCGCGTGTTCAGGGGACGCAGAACGCGCTGAGTCCTGAAGCCATCGCGCGCCTTCATGCACTCGGATACCTTACCGGGAGGAATTCTGCACCAACCCCCACATCGAGCGCAATTGATCCGAAAGACAGAATTGTCGATTACGAAAAGTATGGACAGGCCATTTATCTGGCTTCCGCGGGTCATCTGGATGAGTCCAACGCGGTCTTGATCGCAATTCTGGCGCGCGATCCGGACCTATCTGATGTTCACCTGACCCTGGGGCTTAACCAGCAACGCATGGGCAAAGACGCGGAGGCGGTGGAGCAGTTTCGCACCGTGCTCGCGGCCGATCCAACGAGCGCCATTGCCCACCTTGATGCCGGTCTGAGCTATTACAACCTGCGCCAGTTTGACCAGGCGGACAAAGAGTTCAACGCTGCTTTGGCAATCTCGCCTGGGTATGCCAAAGCAGAAATATTCCTCGCCAGGACGCTCGCCCAGAAGGGCCAGTTAGATCAGGCAGCTGCGGAGTTCCACCAGGTTTTGCAGGAAACACCCGATAGTTACGACGCCCACGATGGTCTCGGCACGCTGGCGGCGATGCGAGGCGACTGGGACGAAAGCGAAAGGCAACTGCAGGCTGCCCTCTCCATTGGGCCTGCCGCGGCGGGGACCCACAATACTCTGGGCGGCGTCTATCTGCGCAAAGGCGAGATAGACGCCGCGCGCAGCCAGTTTGAGGAGGCGGTCCGTCTCAAGCCGGACTATGCCGCGGCGCACTACAATCTAGGTGTTGTCTTCGTGGCGCTTAAGCAACTTGATCCCGCGCGGAGCGAATTTCAAAAGGCATTGAGCGCCGATCCTGGCTATCGTCCGGCTCAGGAAGCATTGGCTCGATTGAACCAGTCACCATAGTGCAACAGCTCCTGCGAGCCCCTGACTACCACGTCTCCAGGAATCCAAAAGTAACCTCCGAAACGATAACCGACGATTCACGAAAAGAGTCTCAGCGGCCAAATCCGATTCCGAAGCGCTGTATCCTGTTGGCAGACGATTTCGGCAGCCGGCGGATCCTCGCGTAACGCTGGCTGGCCGGCCGGTAGTTGACCGTAGTTTCGGCCTACACGCGAGCGAAGGACAGTTTTACCGCTGTCCGGTGTCACATCCGATCCCTGTCACAAATAAGGCAGTCCAAGCATCCCGCCGCGGCGGGATGCTTTTCATTCCACGCTGCTTCCCCGCGCAGCAACAGCTCGTCCAGCAAGAGGCCGACCTGTCCCGGCGTGCCGTGGAGGGACTGCACCGGCTCAGCCTGGACCGCGAACAATACGCAAAAAAGGACCCAAATTTATCAAATTTTACAAATGGCTGAACAGGCTGCAGAAAAACTCTCTGGACGAAGAGCACGGCTGAAGCCGTGCCATAATGCGCTGAGCTGACGAGGGTGTGTGAGAACCGGGGAAGAAACCGCAGGTCCCTCCACTACGCTACGCTCCGGTCGGGATGACAATTCTGTTGCAGGGTCAAGCGTTTCTAGCTGAAGCTCTTGCGGGCACAACATATTTGTCATCCCGACCGGAGCGTAGCGTAGTGGAGGGACCTGCGGTTTCTTTTTGCCAAGCGTGGGAAAGCTGACCTCAACCGGCCGGTTCTTGCGATCCGCTCAAGCTTCCTTGTCTGGACGGATAAACATCCATCTGCATGACGCACTACACTAGAAGAGGCGGCGGCTAGAGATTATCCGGAAATTATGTTGAGACGCAGATATCTTCCTGGTGTGCTGGCGCTTGTGGCCTCGCTCTGCGCTCCCCTGGTGCGCGCGCAGGATGCAATTCAGGCCATTGGCGCCCAAGGCGAGCAATTGGAGCGTGAGGGCCGATCGGCTGAAGCCGCTGAAGCATACCAACGCATCCTGGCGCAGGATCCCAAGTCGATAGCCGCTCTGAACCACCTCGGCGCACTCTATGTTCGCCAAGGCCGAATCGCCGAAGGCGTTCAGTTCTATCAGCGGGCGCTGCGCATAAGCCCGCTGGACTTCGGCACCAACCTCAATCTCGGCATCGCCTATCTCAGGGCTCAGGATTACAAACGGGCGGGCGTCCCCTTGCAGCAAGCTGTCCAGGCAAATCCGACGAACATGCAAGCCTGCCAACTGCTGGCGCTTGCCTTCGTTGGGCAAGAAGACTATGAGCGCGCCATCCCGGTGTTGGAGCGGGTTGACAAGCTAAGTCCCCGGGACGCGGGAAATCTCTATCTGCTAAGCCGCGCCTACCTGCAGACGAAGCGCCTTAACAAGGCGCTCCTGGCTTTTGACCAACTCGAAGCCGCCGATCCGAACTCGCCCTGGGTCCACATCCTGAGGGGTCAGGCTTACGACGGCCTGGCGGAATATGGCAAGTCGATCGATGAGTTTGAGGCTGCACGGCAACAACAGCCCAACGATCCCACCGTCCGTTTCTCGCTCGGGTTTATGTATTGGAAGGTCGGCCGCTTTGCCGACGCCGAGGCGGAGCTGAAAAAGGCCCTTGAACTCGATCCCAATTTCCCCGAAGCGAAGTTCTATCTTGCGCATACGTATCTCGCTGATCAGAAGCCACAGCAGTCAATTCCGCTCCTGCAATCGGTGCTTACCCAGGATCCAGGTTACGCTCGCGCCATGCGAGACCTGGGTAAGGCTCTAGACCAGACCGGTCATTATCAGGAAGCGGCGCGGGAACTCGAGGAGTCGATCCATCTCGATCCAAGTAGTGCTGAGGCACACTATCAACTCGCTCAGATCTACCGGCAACTCAACCAGCCGGCCAAGTCTCAGCGGGAATTTGAAAGCACGCAGAATCTGCTAGCGGAGAAGCGGAGCAAGGAAGAAAGCGTACTGGCAGCCGCGGGTAATAGGGGCGATGCCACCCAGCAACTGGGTCTCTCTCCCAAGAAGGATACCCCTGCCGCTCCGGATGGATCGCATTAAGCTGGTCCTGTGCAGATCAAGGCGACGCCCATTTCGAAGGCCTCGGTGCCATTTATGAAGCAGTTTTTGTCATGCTACGCCAGGTTCCAATGAGGGCTTTCCCGGGGTGGATAGCATGTATCACAGTCGCAGCGACCCTCTCTCCGGCCCAGGTGGTTAGTGGCTCTTTGCCTCTACCTGATGTTTATCTGGTGACCATCGATACACTTCGCGCCGACCACGTTCACTGCTATGGTGACGATCTAATCCAGACTCCCGCGCTGGATTCTTTGGCCCGAGAGGGCATTCGCTTTGCTCAGGCTTTCACCCCCAGTCCAATCACGAATACTGCGCACACCAGCATCCTGACCGGCTTGCTGCCCAGCGTACACGGCGTCACCGACTTCGCCGTCCCGCTGGCCAAGACATATCCGACCTGGGCCGAGTTGCTTAAGCAGAACGGGTATCAAACGGCAGCGTTCATCGGTGCGGTGGTGCTCGACTCTCGCACTCTTGCTCCAGGGTTGGACAGAGGCTTCGATTATTACGACAACTTTCCGTCAGACTCGGGCCAAGGAAAGCATTGGGGACAAGTGGAGCGCCGCGGTGACGATGTAGTACATCGCGCCGAAGCTTGGATGGCCGCGCACCCCAAGGCGCCGCGCTTTGTCTGGGTCCACCTCTACGATCCTCATGACCCGTACGAACCGCCGCCACCTTATTCGCAGATTTACAAAGATCGTTTGTACGACGGTGAGATCGCCTTCGCCGACGCAGCGCTGGGAAACTTGCTGAGATATCTAAAGCGCGAAAAACGGTATCGCAACGCGCTGATCATCGTGGTCGGTGATCATGGCGAAGGACTCGGAGAACACGGCGAGCAGACTCACGGCATCTTCCTCTACGATTCAACGACTCATGTGCCCTTGCTCATCAAGCTGCCAACAAGCGGAGAATCTATAGAGCCCGCCATGGCACAGGAAGGGAAGGTGGTTGCGGCGCAAGTAGAAACAACCGACATCCTTCCCACGGTCCTTGATCTGCTCAGCATTCCCCCTCCGTCCGCATTTGGCGGACGCTCGCTCAGTGGATACTTCAAGGAGGCAAAAGAAAGCGACAGGGTGGTTTTCGGTGAGACGGATTATCCCCTGAGCTTCGGTTGGGCGCCGCTGCGCGCGGTCCGCGAAGGCGGCTTCAAGTTCATCGAAGCACCGCGGCCGGAACTCTATGACCTGGTCCAAGACCCTGCCGAGCTCACGAATGAATATGAGCCTTGGAATGCAACCGTGAAACACCTCCGCACAGAATTGGCCTCGTCCCCGATGCGGCCTCCCCATGTCTCGTCATCAACAGGTACAGCGTCGAGCGCTACGCTCAGCCAACTTCGTGCTCTGGGCTACCTCGGCCCTGGCGATAAGAAAACCTCGACCAACGTTCCCGAGTTTTCATCGCTGCCGGATCCCAAAGACAAAATCGAAGAGCAGAACCTGCTCCATTCCGCAATGATGTCGGTCGATCAAGGCCGTTCTTCGGATGCTCGGTTATCGCTCGAGAAAGTCCTGCAGCTCGATCCCGATTTCCCTCCCGCTTTGCGGCAACTGGGAGAGTTGGAATTCAATTCCGGGGAGTATCGAAAAGCGGCCGACCATCTTGAGCGCGCGCGAAAGACGCATCCCGACGATGCATTGGCGGCCCTCTACGAGGGCCAAGCACTCGATAGGCTGGGCGATTTGCAAGGCGCACGGAAAGCGCTCGAAGCTGCGGTCACTCAATCGCCGGCGAACCTCGACGCTCGCCTTTTGCTCGCCCACATCGACTTGAAGTCCGGCGATCGGGTGGCCGCGCAAGATCAGTTCGAAGCGGTTCTTCTTCTGAACCCTGCCAACCGGGACGCATTGCTCTCGCTTGTCGAAGAGCATCTCGAGGACAAGCGATTCGCCGACGTCGTTGCGTTACTGGAACCACGGGTCAAGGATGCATCGGTAAGCGTGGACGAGCTTAAGTTGCTTGGTCAGGCTTACGAGAGCTTAGGCCGCACCGCGGACGCCAAAAAAGTGCGTGCCCAAATGGAGACCCTGCAACGCCACCGCTAGCCCAGCCCTCTGGACGGGTGCCCCATGTTCGCCCCACCTGTCCCGGCTTGCCGTGGAGCGTACATGGGCCGGATAAGATATTTTTCGAATGCTTTTACTCGATCTGTCACGGTGTAATCAGGGGAGTGAGAGCTTTGGAAGGGCTTCCCTCCGATTTCCTGTGCAGCGTGCCGGCTCCGTTGTAGTTCATGCGGCTTTCCTTAATGAAAGCCGCATACGCGGTCCTGTCGAGTGCAGCGTACAGGAAATCGGGGTCGCCCATCGTATTCAGCCCATGTACGCTCCACGGCAAGCCGGGACAGGTGGGGCGAACATGGGGCACCCGTCCAGGGGTTAGGGTCTTGCGTGGCTTGAATGGGTTCTCACACCCTTGGCACACACCGGCTATTTCTGGGCTACCGCGTCGCCGGACCCTTGAAAGATCTGAGTCAGCACATGTCCGTGCATTTGTTTTGGCTGTTCGATCCCATACAAGGAGAGGATCGTAGGCGTTATATCGTAGACGCTTGCTTCAAATCCCATCAGCCGCAGGTCGTGCTTGATATTCGGCCCCATGGCGAAGAACGTTCCTGGAACTTCATCTCCATCCGCAAAATCGTGCTTGGCGATAACCGGCGTCGTCTTTTCGTGGTCCATATGCATATGGGGGTCGGTCTCTTCGAACTCACGCAATGGCTTGATGCCGTGGTCCGATACGATGAAGAGATAGGTATTCTCATCGATGTGCTTCAGGATGCTTCCCAGCACTTTGTCGAAGGCAACATACTGGTCAGGAAAGGCGTTTTCCCGGACGGCGTTGATCTTCGGGTTATACCCCGCGTTGTAAGGTGCAATAGGATAGAGCCAGTGGCCGGTGCGGTCTTCGCAGGACTGAGCCAGCCAAGTGAACTCCGTGGGATGGTTCTGCAAAAGATAATCGAACAGTTTTGTCTGCTGTTCGCGAATTAAGTCTACTTTCTTCAGCCAGGCGTCGATAACTTCCGATTCATGACCCTGCAACTCCTCGGCCGAGGGCATCCGCTCGCAATCGACATAGTAGTCACCCACGTTTTTGATCAACTCAGGCTTGAGCGACGCTGGATATACCGCGCTCCCGCCTTCCACCTCGGATAGCTTCGGAGCACACAGCACGCCGTCCTCGCAGTTTTTCCCGCGGGTGAGCATACCGCTGACCATATAGCCATTCACCGGCATCACCGGGAAGGTCGCGGGTACATTCGCCATGCCGACGGTAATGTGATTCTTGGAGAGAATCGACCAGATCGGTTCCTCTTTCAGCATGTTCGTGTTAGCTGTGACTCCGCCAACAATAAAACCGGTGACGCCATGCTCTTCCGGCGTGGTGCTGGTGAAAAGAGTGCTGTAAACGCGTGGGCAATTCGGCGCCGACACAGTGCGCAATTTGCCGTATGCGCCACGCTTGATCACGCTGGAGAGGTTTGGCATCTTGCCCTGGAGGATGAGAGGCCGAAGGACGTCCATCTCCATGCCGTTCACGCCAATCACCACCACTCGTGGCTTCGGCTTCGCGCTGCTGGGAGTCTGGGCAAACAGCAAAGTTGTGGTGAGGAGCAACGATACAGCGATTGTTCTAGTGACTTTGACCATAATGAAAAGAACTCCGAATTGCGGGCCCGTCCTTCAATCGTACCTGAGAGCCTGCTGCTGGTTCCAACTTCAGTTCCGCCTACAGATAGCAAAGCGCCCGGTTTGCCGGGCGCTTTGCCGCTTATGGTTGCTTCGCCGATCAGAAAAGGATCTTCAGGGCGAACTGGATTTGGCGTCCATCGTTAGCGCTTGTAACCCTTCCCACAAGCGTCGGCGAGGATATGTTATTGGCAGGAGGAGCGAAGAAGGGATGGTTCCAGGCGTCGAAGAACTCTGACCTGAATTCTATGTCGAACTTATTCTCTACAGGGAAGTGACGCAGTATAGCCAAATCTGTATTGACGAGGCCCGGGGCATCGAGGATGTTACGCCGTGAATTACCGAAGGTGGGATCGGCAGCCGATCCCGCAACCGAGAAGCAGTTTTGATCGAACCAATTGGTGATGCTCTTCTGGCCGATACCGCTGCAAGTGCGGTTGGGGCGAGGTGAGTCGGAGCCGGTATTGGAGAAGTCCGGACCAAGAACGGTGAAGGGATAGCCGGTTTGCCAGGAGGTGATTTGCGATACCTCCCACCCGCCAATAATATAGCCCACGATGCCGCCCTGGTTGGCAAATTGCTTCCCTGGACCAAAGGGCAGATCGTAGATCGTGTTGACCACGATCCTGTGGCGAGCGTCGGTATAGGATCGCCCTCTCTCAAAGGGCAGGTTGTTGTCGTCTTGTGCGAGGTTACTATCGTTGGCGCCCGCACCGAAGCCTTCGTCGCCCTCGGAGTCGTCGATCGACTTAGACCACGTATAGGCGGCGAGCAAACTGAGACCATGCGTCAATCGCTTGGTCAGTTTTAGCTGAAAGGCGTTATAGTTCGAATTTCCGTCCGAGGTGGTGAACAGCATCGTCCCAAAGTCCACATAAGGGCGACGGGACTGCTGGGAGGTTGTGCCCGGCTCGGCCTGGTTACCGGCAAGATGCAGGTTCCCCAGCTTTGTGCCCTTGGTTCCAATATAGGCCAGGTCCAATGCCCAATCGGACGACAATTGGGTTTGAACTCCCAGGCTCCACTGCTGGAAATAAGGCGCCAGGTATTTAGGCTCGACATATAGCGAAATAAACTGGTTCGTCAGCTTCGGAATACCCGCGGAACCGCCAAAAACTGCCTCGCTGGTCGCCGGCGGCGGCTGTCCTTTGTTCGTAATGTAAGTCTGCGAGGGAGAAAACACCGGATTGTCATCGACGAAATGTTGGTTGTTGAAGTTAGGCAAGTCGTAGAAGACGCCGTAGCCGCTGCGTAGTATGAATTTGTCAGAGGCGGTAGGACGCCAAACTATTCCGAGGCGCGGTGCGAAATCGTGCCTTTCGGGGAAGATCAGGGTCTGGCGTGTGCGGCCGGTAAATCCAAGTTTTGCCCGCTCCGTCGAGGTTGCGATCAAACAGCGCCCATCGGTCGTCGTTAGATACGAGTAGGCTGTATCGGTGCAGAACGAGTCGTTCTGCGTGTCGGGCGCCGCCGTCACCAGAGTGGCGTTGCCTGGCCCACTGAATTTGGGTCCCGTCGGCTCCAGGGTCACGTAATTGTTGTGCTTGTCGATCGCAGGCCGGCGGTACTCCCAGCGAAGGCCGCCATTGATCGACAAGTTCTGGGTCAACTTGACGTTATCCTGGGCGAACAAGCTGATGAAGTCGCCTCCAACCTGGTTGGTATTCTCGAAGTGCAGAGAGCGATTCGCACCGTCTGGAGCGCCGAGCAGGAAGTCAGCAAAATCGGAAGCAGAGGAAACGCCGCCATTGAGTTCGCCGGCCAGCGCCGCATACTGTCCATTAAAATCCAACTCGCCGTGCGGGGAGTACGGTGCCTCCTCACCGAGGACCTGCCAGGGCTGAATATCCGCCCCAGCTATGATGGTATGTTTTCCGCGCGTGATGGTGACCGTGTCTTGATATTTCTCGACCATATCCGGGCTGATGACAGGCCGGTAGTTGGAGTCACCGATGTCACCAAAGTTGGAGAAACCGAATATCGGGAAACCTTCAAGCGAAGGCGACAGGGCGCTCAAACCCTGGATTCCGAAGCCTTCCATGAAGCCGGCCGGGCGGGGACACGAGGCGCAATTATTGATATCCGTGTCGCGCTGGAAACCGAAGAGTGCCTCGTTGAGAAGACGCGCCCCGAAGGTGTGGGTCCAGCCAATCGCCACATTCTGCCCCCGGAAATAGAGCTTGTCGCCGAAACCGGGCAACGTGCTGTACCCGGTGTTAGGCGCCACAATGTTAGCCTCGCCAAATATATAGCGGCCGAAGATCTGGTTTTTCTCACTGAGGTCATAGTCAACTCGGGCGTCGACCTGGTGGTCGTAGCGAGTCCCCGGCGTCCCGTTAACGTAGTTGGTGCCGGCTGTCCCCGACGTGTTAGGCGCAGGAAACGCATTGAGTGACAACACGTGCGCGGCCACCGAGTCGATGGCGGTGATTTTGTTGCCCGGGATGGGTGTGCCGACCAGTACGGATTGGCCGGCATTGGCGCCGGTAGCGCACGTGGTTACCGTTTCCGTCGCGGGATAGAAGAGCTGGCCAGTATCGTAGTTAAAGCCGGCAGGACCGCCGTCCCCGCACAAGTTGGCAGTGGTTCCCGTGAGCAGGCCGCTGAGGTC
>Ga0302326_10002729_pt1 | contig 42557 bp, 40 predicted proteins | sample Palsa_T0_3_FD_202264 | JGI IMG/M metagenome (GOLD analysis project Ga0302326, IMG submission 202264) | Peat permafrost microbial communities from Stordalen Mire near Abisko, Sweden - Palsa_T0_3 | ecosystem: Environmental > Terrestrial > Soil > Palsa > Peat permafrost | place: Sweden: Abisko...
TTTCGACCCTCGAATTCTGCGGCTCCAAAAAAGTGCCTCTGAACTGGACTGTTAGAGTGGTCGGGACCGGCGTCGATCCGGTGACCTCACGCTTTTCAGGCGCGCGCTCTACCAACTGAGCTACCCGACCGGGTGACCAGGCGCAATCGTCTTCCTGACCGATCGGGCCTGGCGGCGGACCTGACGGGATTTGAACCCGCGACCTCCGCCTTGACAGGGCGGCGTGCACTCCAGGCTGCACCACAGGTCCGTAACGGCTGAGCCGTGCCCCTCGCCGGTTCGATCTCTCTCCCCAGTGGGCGGCCCTTCACTGTAGCCGAACGCCGTGAAGGGCCCCACGGTGGCTTCAGGGCAGCCAGTTGGGTCGAGGAGCCTCGATGCGGTCCAGCGTGGAGGCGACCGGGGCGAAGCGCCGTCCCTTGAACTGCCAGTCGGCGTAGGCCATGGCGATCTCGCTCCGATCGCGGGCGATGAAGTTCCACCACATGAAGATCGGCTCGTCGAAGGGCCGCCCGCCGAGCAGGAGCACGCGGGCACCGTCGCCGAGGTCGAGCGCAACGGCCGCACGCCCCGTTCCGACGTAGACGAGCTGGTTGGGCGATGCCTCGGAGCCGGCGATGCGCGGCGCTCCGTGAAGGACGAAGATCCCGTGTTCGAATGTCGGGTCAAGGGGCAGGTGCACCATTCCGCCCCCCGTGATGTCCACCCCCACCAGTGGAGAGTCGACCGGGGCCGGCGAGAAGGCCGCGTCGAACGTCCCGATCAGAACCGTGGCGAGTGCCGTCCCGAGATCGACCACCGGGAGCACCGAGTGGTGGGCGAACGATGCGGGGTCATGGCGGGTGGCCTCGGGCTGGGCCACCCAGAGCTGCACGCCGTCGAGGACGCCCCCCGCCTGGCCGCGGGAGTCCTCGGCGTGGACGACGCCGGCGCCTGCCGTCATCAGGTTCAGCTGGGCGGGTCGGATCGGTTGCTGGGTCCCCAGGCTGTCGGAGTGCAGCACCTGCCCGGCGAGTAGCCAGGTGACGGTGTGCAGCCCGATGTGCGGGTGGGGACCCACGGTCATGGTCCGCTGCGGGGTCACGTTGATCGGGCCGAAGCGGTCGAGGAGGCACCACGCACCGACCATGCGCCGTCCCCGCTGGGGCAGGGCGCGGAACACCGGCAGACCTCCGACCTCGGCGAGATGGCTCTCGAGGAGGATGGCGGGGGCGGTCTCATCGACCGTTGGCTCGTCCACCGTTGGCTCCTCCATCGGTCAGGAGACGCGCTCGAGCACGAGGTCGTTCGTGGTGGAGTTGGCGCTGAGCACCGCCGGGTAGGGGCCCAGCAGTTGCTCGGCCGATCCGACCGAGGTCGGGTCGGTGAGGGCGGCGGTGGGCGACAGACGGAACACGCAACTCGAGGAGGCGGCCGCGCCACCCTGCGGGCAGACGCCCGGGCCGTCGGGCCCGGCGAGGACCAGGGGACCGGCGCCCGTGTCGACGATCTGCTCGGTCACCGACCCGGAGAAGGTCCCCATGGGCGCGAGCGTCGTGGCGTCGTACGGGCTCAATTGGGTGTCCAGGCCCTGGCCGGCCGGTGCGCTCACCCAGACCAGCCCGCCGGCCACGGCGTCGACGTTGGCGACGCCGCCCCCCGCGCCGTTGGGCGCATGGACGAGCAGCGGCCCTACCGTGGCGACGCCCGAGGTGTTCAGCGCGACCAGACGGTCGTCCGATCGTTCGTAGTAGACCGAACCGTTGGGACCGAAGGCGGCGCTGGTCCCCTGGGCGATCAGCCGTGGAGCCGCCGTCGAGGTCGAGTCGAACCGGTAGACGTTCTCCAGGTTGCCCTGCGCGATCATGACCAGGACCTGGCCGCCGTCCGCCTCCATCGACACCAGATCGGCGTTCGAGCTGTTGGCCGTGTTGATGGGGGGCAGGCTCCACTGACCCATCTGGTTTCCCGTGCTCCGGCTGTAGCCGAGCACGCTGCCGTCGCTCACCACGTAGAGGTTGGCGCTGTCGGCGGCGAGCGCACTGACCCCGCCGGCCACGTGCTCGGCGATGGCCGCCGGGGTGTTGCCGTCGACGACCCACACCACGGTCGGCGTCGGACTGTTGTGGCTCTCGGGCGCCACGAAGACCGACCCGTCGGGCGCCTCGGCCGCCGTGATCTGCACGTTGGCCGGAATGGGGACCGCCACACTGGCCGAGATGGCCAGCGGGCCGCTGGTCGGGAGCGCGGGGAGCGTCGTGGTGGGCGCCAGGGAGGTCGAGGTCGAACCCGGTGAGCTGGTCGTCGCGTGGTCGGACGCGGCCTTCCCGGGCGGGCCCGACGAGCTACACGCGGCCAGGAGGGAGGCGAGGGCGGCCGAAAAAAGGAGCGGGCCGAGGCGTGCCCGGCGCCCGCCGTTGGTTCGCTCCATGACGCTCAGTATCGCCGGTCCATGGAGCCAACAGACGGAGTGTCGACGCTCAACCCTTCCGCAAGGTGGCATAACGGGGGACGATCAGCTTCCCGATCACCAGGTAGCCCTTGGTGGTGGCGTGGATGTTGCCCATCTTGCAGTACCAGGTCAGGGTGCACACGCTGGCCACCGCCACCGGGACGGTCCCGTAGGGCGTGAGCGTCGTGGTCCGGGTGAGCGGGACGTAGGCGCCCGTCGCCTTCGTCACGTCCACCAGGACGCCCTTCGACAGCGCGTAGGCGGCGGTCAGTGCCGGGTTGATCACCGACTTGAAGGCCGGGACGGACGACTGAGCCAGCGCGATCTGCGCCGCACTGGGGGGGACCGAGGGATACACGTAGCTGCCCAGCAGGACATCGGGGTAGGTCAGGCCGATGATCGGCACCTTCGGTCCGGCGGCCGACCGGAGACCCGCGGCCAGGATGCCCACGTTCTTGGTGATGGTGACCACGGCGGTGGCCACGCAGGGGAGCGGGTTCGCCTGGGCGGCGCAGGCGGTCACGTCGTTACCCCCGATGGACACCGTGATGAGGCCGATGTGCCCGTAGTGGGCGGTGATGAAGGCCTCCGCCGCCGCCGCCTGGGGCGTGGTGGTGTAGGAGGCGGCCCCCGCCGTGTGGGGCAGGACGTCGGGGCACCCCACGGTGTCGAGGATGGAGGTGGTGGTGGCTCCGGCGCAGCCGAAGTTGACCAGCGTGAGGTGGGTCTTGCGGGCGACGTAGGCGGTGTAGCCGGCCGTCGCCCCCAGGCCCGGCTGGTAGCCCACCGAGTAGGAGTCCCCGAGGGAGACGTAGTAGGTGGGCGCCTTGCTGGCCTGGGCCGTCACGGGCAGGGCGACGATGCTCACCGCCGTCACCAGGGCCAGAGCGAGGGTGATCTGGGAGAGGGTCAGGCGGCGTCGCACCGCAGCACTCTTCCACAGCCGCCGCCAATCTGGGGGTCGGGTCAGTGGCCCCGCACCAGCGCGGCCAACGCGGGTTGCTCGGCCGGCATACCCAGGGTGCGCAGCCCGTCGTGGCGGCTCAGCCATCGCCGGTTCCGCACGTGCAGCTCGTTGCGGCTGTCGTAGCGGTTCAGCACGACGACGAGGTTGGTGCCGTCGGGCAGGGCGTCCACCGACAGCCGTACCGCGTTGAGAGCCCCCAGCCCGGCGTCCGCCACCAGCAGGACGAGGTCGGGGCAGAGCGCCCGGAGGAGCGCGACCGCATCGCCGTCATGGGTCTGCGGCGAGCGCACGCCGCCCGCGCTCTCGACCAGGCCGACGTCGACCGGCACAGGCGGCCAGGCCAACTCGTCCACCAGGTCGTCGGTTGTGAAGCGGTCCCGCCCGAGGGCGTCGGCCGCCATCGGGGGCGCCATGGCCGTCTCGTACCACCGGTGCGGTGGGCACACGGTCTGCGGGCTCTCGTCGGTGGCCGCGCCCAGAACGGCCGAGTCCAACCCGGCGCGATCGTCGGCCGGATCGAACGACTGTGCCGGCTTGCGGGCGGCCACGGTCACCCCCGCCTGGCGCAGGGTGCTCAGCAGGCGGGCGGAGGTCCAGGTCTTGCCCACGTCGGTGCCGGTCCCCACGACCAGGACGAGGCGCCGGGGACGCACGGGTCAGGGGATCCGGGCGAGCAGCGCAGACCGCAACGGTGCCAGCGCGTCGACCAGCCGGGTCACCTGGTCGTCGGTGTGGGCGGCCGAGAGGGTGACGCGCAGCCGGCTGGTGCCGGCCGGCACGGTGGGCGGCCGGATGGCGGGCACCCAGATACCCTGCGCCAACAGGGCCGCAGAGCCTTCGAGCGCCTGCTGTTCGCTGCCCAGGACGACGGGGATGATCGGGCTGGCGGGCGCGTCCACCCCGTCGGGATCGACCCCGGCGCCGGGTGCGACCCGGGCGACCAGGTCGGAGAGGCGCCGCACCAGCGCACCGCCTTCGGGCGAGCGCAACACGCCGAGGGCGGCGAGAGCGGCGGCGGCGTCGGCCGGGGTGGGGGCGGTGGTGAAGATGTACGGCCTGGCCAGGTTGACCATGAGGTCGACCACGTCCCGGGAGCCGGCCAGGAATCCGCCGAGCGCCCCCAGCGTCTTGGAGAGCGTTCCCATCCGCACCAGGGTCAGGTCGGGATCGGCCGTGAGCGCGGCGGGGAGGTGGGGGCCGAGGACGGCGTGGGCTTCATCGAGGAGGAGGAGGGCGCCGTGACGGCGACACAGGGCGGCGATCTGCTCGACCGGCGCCACGTCGCCGTCCATGGAGAAGACCGTGTCGGTGACCACGATGGTAGGCACCCCTCCGTCGGGGGTCTGGGCCAGGAGGTCGGAGAGCCGCCCCACGTCGCCGTGGGGGTAGACGGTCAGCTGCGACCGCGACAGCCGGCAACCGTCAATGATGGAGGCGTGGTTCAGCTCGTCCGACAGGACGCGCACGTCGGGACCCCCGAGCACGCTCAAGGCCGCCAGGTTGGCGGCGAAGCCGGTCGGGAAGCAGATGGCGGCGGCGGTCCCCTTCCAGTCGGCCAGGGCGTGCTCCAGCTCGCGGTGGACGGGCCGCGAGCCGGTCACCAGGCGCGACGCCCCGGCACCGGCTCCCCAGCGCTCCAGTGCGCCGGCCGCCGCCGCCACCACGGCCGGATGGGCGCTCAGGCCCAGGTAGTCGTTGGAGGCGAAGGAGACCACCGGCGTGCCGTCGAGCACACCCGCTGGCCCGCGGGCATCGAACTCCCGGGGCGCCCGCCAGCGCCCGCTCGCCACCACGCCCTCCAGCCGCGCCCGTACCCGGTCGGGCCAGGTCGCCGGGGGCCCGGTCACTGCTCGACCACCTCGCGGATCGACCCTTCGAGCGCGTCGACCATGCGGTCGATCTCCTCCTCGGTGGTGGTCAGGGGCGGCATGAGTACCACCACGTCGCCCAGCGGTCGCAGCAGCACGCCCCGGGCGACGGCGCCCGCGCAGACCCGCCGGCCCCAGCGCAGGCCCGCCGCCGGTGGGGCCAGCTCGACGCCGACCATGAGGCCCCGCTGGCGGATCTCGGCCACGCCGGCCAGCGGGGCGATGCGTGCCGAGAGCAGTCGCTCCAGGAGTGCTGCCCCCTCTCGGACCCGGGCCAGCACCCCCCAGGCCTCGAACAACCGGAGGTGCTCGAGGGCGACGGCCGCGGCCAGGGCGTTCCCGCCATAGGAGTGGCCGTGATAGAAGGTCTGCGGGCCGAGGTCCGGCCCCAGGAACGCGTCGAAGACCTGGTCCGAGGCCACCGTGGCCGACATGGCCAGGTACCCCCCGGTGATCCCCTTGCCGAGGCACAGAAGGTCGGGCCGGATGCCGCACTGCTCGGAGGCAAAGAGCGACCCGGTCCGGCCGAACCCGGTCGCCACCTCGTCGCAGATGAGCAGCACGTCGTGCGCTCGGCAGGCCTCGCCCACCGTCCGCACGTCCGTCGCCTCGGCGCACCACATGCCCGACGCCCCCTGCACGAGCGGCTCAATGACGACGGCGGCCAACTCCCCGGCGTGGCCGGCGACGGCGGCGCAGGCTTTGTCCGCCCAGCCCGGATCGGCGTACCCCGGCGTGCGCAGTACCGGGAAGCACAGGGGTTGGAAGATGGCGCCGAACACGCCGCCGTCGCCCAGGGAGAGCGAGCCCACCGTGTCGCCGTGGTAGGCGTCGCCCAAGGTGAGGAAGCGGGTGCGCCCCTCCACCCCCCGGTTGACCCAGTACTGGAAGGCGATCTTGAGGGCCTGCTCCACCGCCACCGCCCCGTCGGCGGCGAAGAGGAAGTGGGGCCCATCGACCGGCACCACCCCGGCCAGCGCCTCGGCCAGCTCGACCACCACGGTATTGCCGTTCCCGAGCATGGTGCTGTGCGCCACCTTGCCGGCCTGGGCCACCAGCGCGGCGTCGAGCTCGGGCACGTGGTGTCCGAGCGTGTTGACCCACAGGGACGAGATCGCATCGAGGTAGCGCCGGCCCTCGACGTCGATCAGATCCCGTCCCTCGGCCCGCTCGATGACCAGGGGCGAGCTGTCGGCGTAGGCGTCCATCTGGGTGAACCCGTGCCAGACCACCGAGGCGTCCCTCTCGACCCAGCCCGAGGTCACGACGTCAGTCCTTGTACCCGTAGAACCCCCGGCCCGACTTGCGACCGAGCAGCCCGGCCTCGACCATGCGGGCCAGCAGCGGCGGCGGGGCGTAGAGCGGCTCCTTGAACTCCTCGTAGAGGGAGTTGGCCACCGCCATGGTGGTGTCGAGTCCGATGAGGTCGGCCAGAGCCAGCGGTCCCATGGGGTGGGCGCATCCCTTGACCATGCCCAGATCGATGTCGTCGGCCGTGGCAAAGCCCGACTCGAGCATGCGAATGGCCGAGAGGATGTAGGGGATGAGGAGGGAGTTCACGATGAACCCGGCGCGGTCCTGCGACGTGATCACGAACTTGCCGAGCCGTCCGGCGGCGAACTCCCGCGCCGCCGAGGCCGTCTCCTCGCTGGTGAGCAGCGAGGTGACCAGCTCGACGAGGGGCAGTACGGGGACCGGGTTGAAGAAGTGGATGCCGATCACCTGGCTGGGACGGCCGGTCGCCATGGCCAGCTTCATGATGGGGATGGACGAGGTGTTCGAGGCCAGGATGGCTTCGGGGGACTCCACGATCTTGTCGAGCGCCTCGAAGACCACCATCTTCTCCGCCTCGGCCTCCACCACCGCCTCTATGACGAGATGGCGGTCGGCCAGGGCGCCGATGTCGGTGGTGAACTCTATGCGGGCCAGCGCCGCGTCCACCTCCTCGCCGGTCAGCTTGCCTGCGCTCCGGGCTCGGGCCAGCGACCGGGCCACCCGATCCCGGCCGGCCTCGACGATGGCCCGGTCGAGGTCGACGACCCGGACGTCGAGTCCGGCGCGCGCCGTCGCCTCGGCGATGCCGGTTCCCATCAGACCGCAACCGACGACGCCGACTCGCTCCATCTCCACTGGCTCTCTCCTCTGCTCGGGTCTCTGGCAGAACGAGTTGAGCACCCCGCGCTCCCACATGGCAAACACCGGCCGGTGGTGGCGCAGGCCGTCGTGGACCCGGCGGGGCTGCTCAGGGCCCTCCCACCAGCGGGTGCGAGACTGGACCGATGCCGAGGGAGCGGGGCACCAGCCCAGCCAACCGCTACGAGCTGATCACCTGCGGCCTCGGCGGCCACATCGTCGTGGGCACCGACGTGAAGGAGATCGTGCCGGCGGACGAGGCCGTCGTGCGGGAGCACGACGGCCTGCGGTGGTACCGGTGCCTGCGCTGCGATGCCTGGCTTCCCCGGCAGCCCCCGGAGCAGCCGACCCGTGACCGGCTGCCCCCTCGCGATGAGATCGAGGTGCCGCTGCGGGGGCGCGAGCTCAGGGATCGCTACGTCCTGCGGCTGATCGCGCTGGAGAGAGCGGTGCATGTGCTGGTCTTCTCCGGCCTGGCGGTGGCCGTCTTCTTCTTCATCGGCCACCGCCAGACCCTCCGGCGCGACTACGTGGCCATCATGAACAGTCTCTTCGGGTCCTCCCAGAGCTCGGCCGCCCGCCGGGGGCTGCTGGGGGACTTCCGGCACCTCCTGGTCATTTCTCCCAGCCACCTCTACGAGATCGGCCTGCTGCTGGTGGCCTACGCCTCGCTGGAGGCGGTCGAGATGGTCGGGCTGTGGCTGGCCAAGCGCTGGGCCGAGTACCTCACCTTCGTGGCCACCACCACCTTCGTCCCGTTCGAGGTGTACGAGCTGACGGAGTCGTTCGGCTGGTTCAAGGTGATCACGCTCGTCGTCAACCTGGCCATCGTGGTCTTCCTCCTGGTGGCCAAGCGGCTCTTCGGGATCCGCGGCGGGCGGAGGGCCGAGCTGGCGCGGCGGCGCGCCGACAGCGGTTGGGAGGCGATCGATCGCCGGCCGGTCGGCCGACCTCCCATTCCGCTCGAGCCCACCACCTACCCCCTCGCCTTACCTGAGCCGGGGAGGCGGCCGGCCACCTAGCTGTTCGATGACCTAGCGACCGGCCACCTAGCGATCGATGAGCAGTCCGTAGACCTTCTCGACCGCCAGCCGCACGATCATGCGGTGGTCGGCCAGCATCTCCTCGTCGAAGCCCGATCGATCGGAGAGCACACCCAGGGCGCTGTGCACCTCGAAGAGTTCGTCGATGGCCGCGTCGCCCCGTTCTTGGGCGATGGCCAGCGTGACGCCGCCCTGGGCGACGGCGAAGTGCACGAAGTCGGCGCCCGAGACGTGGAGCGCGGCCCGAGGATCGCGCCGGAGGTTGCGCCCCTTGGTCCGGTCGGTCGTTGTCGAAAACCGGATGGTGCGGCTGTCCGGGTCGCTCAGGTAGTAGATGTTCGACAGGTGCGGCGTGCCGTCGGCGTTCACGGTGGCGACGATCCCGTCGCGACCATCGGCGATCAGTCGCCACAGGTCCTCGGAGGTGGGACCGGTCACGGCTGCCGGCCGCCCAACGCGCCGAGGCAGAAGGCCCAGAGCCGTTGTGCGACGTCCTCGCCCCGTTCGTCGCTCGGGGCGAACGCGTAGTGGTGGTGTACCGCCACGACCAGCTGGTTGATGAGCCAGGCGTCGTTCTCGGAGTCGTACGGCCTGATGACCCCGGCCTCGGCGGCGGCGTGGATGTCGCCGAGGAGCAGATCGGTGAAGGGCCGGGTGGCATGGGCCAGCTCCTCGGGATAGAGCTGATGAAGCCGCCAGTGCTCGGCCGAGATGAACCGCGCCGCCTGGGCCGCCTCGCCGAAGGAGCCGGCCGCCGTGGTGATGTAGTACCGGAGGCGGTCCAGCGGATCGGGCAGAGTCCGCGCCTGCTCTCGATACTGCAGGCAGGACTCGGTGACCATGTCCTCGATCACGGCCAGCAGCAGTTGGTCCTTGCTGGCGAAGTAGCGGTAGAAGGTCTTGAGGGCCACCCCCGCGTCCTTCACCAGTTCCTGCGTCGTGAAGGTGGAGCCGTTGACCATCAGGCGGCGTGCCGCGTCGACGATCACCTTCGCCTGCTGCATGCCCCGGTTGCGCGAGCGCTGCACGGCCGGCGACCGGTCAGCGGCGCGCTCGACCCAGGTCATCGGGAGTCGGCTCTCGTGGGCATCGGTCCAGTATGGCTCTCTGTTCAGAAGGGCTCGGCGCTGTAGACGACGGCTCCGCCGAAGTGCGGCGAGGCATGGCACGCCAGCCCGACGGAGACACGCTCGCGCTGGCGCTCTCCGGCCCGCCCGGACAGTTGCAGGTAGCACTCGAGCATCTGCGGCACGCCGTGCATGCGCCCGTTCCCGAGCGCCCCGCCACCGGAGAGGGCCGGGATGCTGCCCGGGCGGTCGCTGTCGATGCCGCCGTCCGCCACGAAACGGTGGGCGTCCCCGACGGGACAGAGCCCGAGCACCTCCAGCCAGAAGTAGACGAAGGGGGAGAAGCCGTCGTAGACCTGCGGCAGGTCGACCTCGCCCGGTCCCACGCCCGCGGCGGCCCACAGGCGCCGGGCGGTCTCGGCGCCCACCCCCATGACGTCGTCGAGCGGCCAGTGCATGGGGAGCCGTCTGGTGGTCGGCGAGCCGGTGGCGTAGCCCGAGACGTACACCGGAGGGTGGGGGAGGTCGCGGGCCCGCTCCGCCGACGTGAACAGAAAGGCGGCGACGCCGTCCACCGGGATGTCGCAGTCGTAGCGGCAGATGGGGTCGCAGATCATCGGGGCGGACAGGTAGTCCTCGGCCGACAGCGGCCGGTCGTGCCAGTAGGACCAGGGGATCCTGGCCCCGTTCTTGCGCGCCTCCACCAGGACTGCCGCCATCGCCTCACGGGTCGCCCCGTAGCGCTGGACGTACTCGTTGTAGGTCAGGGCGATCATGGCCAACGGGCCGAAGTAGCCCTGCGGCGCGGTCCACTGCTGCACGCCGCGCACCTCTCGCATGTCGTTCTCGTGATACCGGCCGCGCGGATTGTGCAGCGCCCGATGCATGAGGACGTAGTCGGCCGCGCCGCTGGCCACGGCGTTCACCGCCATGGACACCGCGCCGGGGATCTGTCCGAACCCCTGGAACCCGGCGGCGTATCTGGGGTTGACGCCCAGCCGTTCGGCCAGCCAGTTGGCCGTCACCAGGCTCACGCCGTCTTCGGCCGCGTGGGACCCCGAGGTCGGAAAGAGGCTGCCCGTGACGAACCCGTCCACCTGACCGTCACCGAGCCCGGCGTCGGCCATGGCGGCGCGGGCCGTCTCGACGGCCAGGGCTCCGAGGGAGGTGGAGGCGTGGCGCTCGACGGCGCTCTGGGCGTACCCGGCGATGGCCACCCGGTTGCTGGCGGCCATCCGGCCGCTCATCGGGGACCCTCGAGGGTGAACGCCGGCACCGAGATACCCGCGGCGACGTCTTCGAACGCCAGGGTCACGGCGTCGCCGATCCCGAGGGGCGCGTCGGGCCCGTCGAAGAGGCGGCCGATCAGCCTGAGGTCGGCCTGCTCGACCAGCTCCACGTCGACCAGGACGAAGGGCACGTCGAAGCCCTGCAGGAAGGACTGGTGCATCACCGTCCAGGACCGCACCGTCCCCCGGCCGCTCACCGGCGTGAAGACGAACCCCGGATCGGTGCTGTGACAGTTGGGGCAGACCAGGTCGGGAGGGTGGCTGAACGATGCGCAGCGCGAGCACCGGGCCAGGGCGAGGACGTGGGTGGAGGCGGCGTTCCAAAAGGGAGCCGACTGCTCGTCGGCTACCGGTAGGGGCCGGACCGTGATGGTGAGCTCCGTACTCATCATGCACCCTTCGGGTCCGGGCTCACCGTGCACCCTTCGGGTCCGGGCTCACGGGATGACCCCGGCCTCTTGGAGCCCCACGATGTCCTCCCACGCGTAGCCCAGCTCGGTGAGGATCGTCTCGGTGTGCTCGCCGTGCTCGGGCGCCCGGCGCAAATCGGGCGGCTGCCCGTCGAACTGGACCGGCACCGCGGGGAGCCGGTAGGCGGGCCCTCCCTCGATCACGACGTCACCGATGTAACCGTTCGCTTCCACCTGTGGGTCGTCGAGCAGATCGATGACGGACTGCACCGGTGCCCACGGCGCGTCGATGCCGCTCAACAACTCCTTCCACTCGGCGAAGGTCCGTCGGCCGAACTCCTCGTCGAGGAGGGCGACGCACTCGGCGCCGTTGGCCCGACGAGCCGCCATGTCCACGAAACGTGGGTCTGCCGCCAGCTCCTCGCGACCGATCAGCCGGCAGAAGTCGGCCCAGTAGCGATCCGCCTCCAAGAACACGAGCTGTATGTGGCGGCCGTCCTTGGTCCGGTAGGAACCGACGACCGGGTTCACGACGGGGCCCCGGCCACCGGCCGGGGCCGGCGTGTCGCCGCCCAGGGCGGCCAGCAGGTCGGAGGAGAGCGTCCACATGGCCGTGGCCAGCAGGGAGACGTCGACCACCGAGCCGGTTCCTGTGCGCTCCCGCTTGAGCAAGGCGGCGGAGATCCCGAACGCCAGGGCCATGGCCCCGTTGCGGTCGCCCATGGCACCGCGCTGGCTGATCGGATAGTCGCGGTCGGGCGGCGTCAACATGTAGGCCAGGCCGCCCCGCGCGAAGAAGGCCGACGCGTCGTAGCCGGCCTGGTTGGCGTCGGGCCCCCGGGCGCCGTAGCCGTGGCCACGGGCGTACACCAGTCGCGGATAGCGCTGGGTCAGCGTCTCGGGATCGAGCGTGAGGCGGGCCAGGGCGCCGGGCCGCAGGTTGGTGAGAAAGACGTCGGCCGACTCAAGCAGCCGGTGCAGCACGGCCAGCCCCTCCTCGCGCTGGACGTCGAGCGCGATGGAGCGCTTCCCCCGGTTGGCCAGAGCCATGGAGAGGTTGACCCCCTTGTTCTCGCTCCCGATGCCCTGGGTGACCAGGCCGCGGTAGGGGTCACCTTTGATGTGTTCGACGTGCACCACGTCGGCTCCCCAATCCGCCAGCAGTGCGCCGGCCACCGGCACGAAGACCCACTGGGCCAACTCCACGACGCGCACGCCGTCGAATGCGTGTTCAGACACGGGCACTCCTCATCAGACCTCCGTTGGTAAAAAGTGTGGTGAAGTTCGTGGTGGCGACGGCCGAGGTGGCAGGCCGATTCGTCAAGCGGAGGCGCGACCGCCGGCGATCGGGCGGAGGGACACCAAGGGAATGGGCCGTTCGGTGCGGGTCTGGTAGACGTCGTAGTTCGGCCACTGCTCGGTCATGATCTTCCACAGTCGGGGCTTCTCCGCGTCCGAGGCGGTGTGGGCGGTCACCGCGATGTGCTCGGCGCGGACCTGAATCTGGGCTTCGGGGTTGGCCACCAGATTCAGGTACCACAGGGGGTGGGTCGGAGCCCCTCCTTGGGAGGCGATGATCAGGTAGTCCTCGCCGTCTTGTCCGAAGATGAGCGGGGTGGTGCGCAGCACACCAGTCTTCCGTCCCGTGGTGGTCAGGAGGAGGATGGGAACGTCGTTCCATAGGTAACCGACCTCCCCGTCGGTCTCCTGGTAACGACGGACGTGCTCCTGTCCGAGCAGCGTGACGTCCGGCTGCTGATAGCTCCCTGGTTCTGCCATGTGGTGATCTCCTAACCGAACAGGACCGGTATGGCGGTGGCGCCGCGCTCGTAGAACCCTATGTAACGGGGCGGTTCGGCGTCGGGATCGAGGCGGAGGTTGGGGAGCCGGTCGAGGAGGGCGCCGATGCCGACGGTCATCTCGGCGCGCGCCACGTGCATGCCGAGGCAGATGTGCGGTCCACTCCCGAAGGCGAAGGTCGGCTTGAGCGGCCTCGTGATGTCGTAGTCGTCCGGCCGCTCCCAGCGGGCAGGGTCCCGGTTGGCGGCACCCAGACAGATGTGCAGGACGGAGCCCTTGGGAAGGTGGACACCTTCGAATTCGATGTCCTCGGTGACCCAGCGCGAGAACATGGGGTCGGTCGGCATCCATCGCAGCGACTCCTCGATCGCCGGCCGGAGCAGCGCGCGGTCGTCGCGGACGGCTCGCAGCACGTCGGGGCGCTCCAAGAGCGCGGTGAGGGTGATGCCCATCTGCTTCCAGGTGGTCCCCGAGCCGGCCGCCAGCAGCAAGAGGGTGAACGAGTAGATCTCGGGATCGGTGAGACGGTGCGTCTGGCCGTCCTCGTCCTTGATCTCGGCCTCCACCAATATGGAGATGAGATCGTCCTGGGGCGACTCCCGCCGGGCGGCCACGATCGGCGCAATGATCTCCACGACTTTCCCCGGCTCCCGCAGCGCCTCGCGGATGTCGAGAGCCTGTTCGACAGGGACGCCGAAGCTGCCGGTGATGGTGAGGACCGGGATGGCCGCGCAGAAGTCGACGTTGAGCTCCGCCCGCCCCTGGTCTTGGAAGCTGTTGATGAGGAGGTCGACGGTCGCCTCTATCCAATTCCTGATCCACCATTGGGCCTTGGACGGCACGAACGACGGCTGCACCAGTGCCCGGTAGCGGCGGTGCTGGGTCCCGCCCATGGAGAGCATGCTGTTGAGGATCTCTGCCCCGCCGGCGGTCAGATCGATCTGCCCCGGCGACGAGGCGAAGACCTTGTCGTTGCGGTAGACCTGGTCGCATGCGGCGTAGCTGAAGACCGAGAAGTGGGGCGACTCGGGGAAGGGCAGGCCGTGAAAGGTGGCTTCCTGGTCGAAGCCGGTCAGCTCGTGCACCACTCCGGCGTGCACGGGCGCCTTCTCCCGCAGCGCCGCCCAGATCGGGTAGGGGTCGTCGTCGTAGGCCCCGCCGAGCTGGGTCAAGAAGCTGCCGCGCAGGTCGAAGAGCTGGCGTACGCGATCGATGTCCAGAACGGTATCGGTCATCGGGCCACGTATCCGCCGTCGATTGCCGACGTTTCTTCCAGTGGCATGTCGCCGTTCACGCTCCTTGTCCTTGTCCTTGTCCTTGTCCTTGTCCTTGTTCGTGTCCGTGTCCGTGCTCCTGGGTGGTCACCAGGCTCAGCGCCCCGGTCGGGCAGGCCTCGATGGCGATCCGGACGCTCTCGATCGGGTCGCCCACCGGGTCGACGACCATGGCTTTCGCCTCGTCGTCCTGGGCGAAGGTGCCCGCGGCGTACACGACGCACAGGCCGCTGCCGATGCAGACGTCGCGGTCGATGGAGATGGCCGGCCGCCCGGCCGGTTCAGCCACCGGAGGGGACGGGAGGCTCGGCCGGCGTGAAGCGGTAGAGCCTCTCGGCGTTGCCGCGCAGGATCTTGTACTGGACCTCGGGGGCGAGATGCCCGATGCGCTTTTTGACCATGCCGATGCAGTCGGGCCAGGTGGAGTCGGAGTGCGGGTAGTCCGTCTCGCACATGATGTTGTCCTCGCCGATCTCGTCGATGCTGGCGATCCCGTGGGCGTCGTCGATGAAGCAGCCGAACACGTGGTCGTGGAAGAGCCTCCGGATATCGAGAGTGTCCAGGTCGACGTCCGTGCCGGCGTGCTCCATGAACGTCACGCCGCGCTGCACCCAGAAGCGCTGCTTGTCGATCACCTGCTCGGCCCGCTCCAAGAAGTAGGGCATCCAACCGATCTCTCCCTCGGACAGCGCGATCTTGAGGCCGGGGAACTTGGTGAACATGCCGCTGAACAACCAGGACAGCATGGCACCCGAGGTGCGGACCGCCCCCCACGCCAGGTTGGCCATGAAGGGTGAGTCCGGGGCGATCTGCGGGACCTGCGACGAGGAGCCGACGTGCATGCACGCCACCATCTCCAGCTCCGATGCGGTCGACATGACGGGGTCCCAGTAGCGGTTCTTGTCGTGAATGGTCGGCAGGCCCAGCGGGGCGGGATTCTCCGAGAAGCAGAACGCCGTCGCGCCCTTGGCGGCGCAGCGCTCCATCTCCTTGGCGGCCAGCGCCGGGTCCCACATCGGGATGAGGACGAGCGGGATGTAGCGCCCCGGTGCCGCGGCGCACCACTCGTCGATCATCCAGTCGTTGTACGCCTGCAGGCACGTGAAGCCGAACTCGCGATCGCTCGCCTCCATGAAGAGCTGCCCGGCGAACCGGGTGATCGTCGGGAAGCACAGCGACGCCAGGATCCCGGCGCGGTCCATGTCGTCGATGCGGGCCACCGGGTCGTAGCACCCAGGCCGCATCTCGGCGTAGGTCACGGGTTCGGGGCTGAACTCCTCCTTGGACTTGCCGGCGACGGCGCTCAGACCCGAGCTGGGGTAGCGCTTGCCGTCATAGACCCAGAAGTCCATGTCGCCCTCGATCTCCATGTGCGGCGCCCGATCGCGGTCCTTGGCCGCCACCCGGTCGACCCAGACGTTCGGCGGCTCGAGCACGTGGTCGTCCACCGAGATGAGCCAGTTCAGAGACTGGTCAGATGCCATGATCCCCCCTTTCGGTGAGTGTTTCGTTGCGATGTCAGGTTCAGAGAACGACGGACGGGCTCAACGTGGGAGCTCGCCGATGGCCATGTGTTTCACTTCCTGGAAGGCGCGGATGCCGTCCTCCCCCCGCTCCCGCCCCAGGCCGCTCTGCTTGTAACCGCCGCCGGGGGCATAGGCGCTGAAGACCGCTGTGTTGACGTTGACCGCGCCGGTCCGGAGCCGTCGGGCGACCGACGTGGCAGCCGCCACATCGGCCCCGTACACCTGGGCCGACAACCCGTAGACGCTGTCGTTGGCGATCCGCACGGCGTCGTCCACGTCCCGGTAGCCGATGACGCCCAGCACCGGGCCGAAGATCTCGTCCTGGGCTGCCGGGTTCGAGTTGTCGGGGAGGTCGAGGACCGTGGGCTCGAAGTAGTACCCCCGCGCCAATGCGGCGGGGCGGCCTCCGCCCACGACCACCTTGCCGCCGTGCTCCTCGGCCAGGGCGACGTAGCGCTCGCAGCGTTCCCGCTGCGCCGCGCTGATGACCGGCCCCATCACCGTGTTCGGATCGGTCGGCGGCCCGACGACGATGGAGCCGTAGGCCCTCGAGACCGCCTCAATCACCTCGTCCTTGCGCTCCTCGGGGACGAGCATCCGGGTGGCAGCCACGCAGGCCTGTCCAGCGGTGGCGGCCACCACCGCCACGGCCCCCGCGACGGCGCGCTCGACGGCGTCGGGGAGGTAGATCTGTGCCGACTTGCCGCCCAGCTCCAGCGCCACCCGCTTCACCGTCGGCGCGGCCTGGACCAGGATCTGCTTGCCCACCGCGGTGGAACCGGTGAACGACACCATGTCGACTGCGGGGTCGCTCGTCATGATCTCCGCGCCCTGTTGGCCCCGCTCCACCACGACGCTCAACACGCCGGCCGGCAGGCCGGCGGCGTCGGCGGCGGAGCCGAGGACCAGCGAGGAGATCGGCGTCAGCGGGCTCGGACGCAGGATCACCGAGTTCCCCGCCATGAGGGCCGGGATCAGCTTCTGGAAGGCCATGAGCAGCGCGGCGTTGTAAGGGGTGATGGCGGACACCACGCCTACCGGTTCGTAGCGGCGGAGGCTCAACGCCACCCGGCCTCGCACCAGGTCGTCCACCGGCACCGGGTTCGACTCCTCGTGCGGCAGCGACAGGTACAGGTCGATGGTCGTGCGGGCCAGACCCAGACCCATGACGAACTGGCTCAGCTCGGCGAAGCGCGTCGGCTGACCAGCCTCGGCCACCAAGGTGTTGACCAGAGGTATGTGGGCGGCCTGGACGTAGTCGAGGAAGGCGTGAAGGATCTTTGCCCGCTCACCGGCGGGGAGACCGGACCACACCCCTGCGTCGAAGCTTCTCCGGGCTTCGGCGACGGCCCGCCGGATCTCGTCGACCGGGGTGACCGACACGTCCGCCACGTGCGACTCGTCGGCCGGGTTCTCTACCGCAAGGGCCTCGTCCCCCTCGATCCACCGCCCGCCAACATAGGAACGGCGCTCGGGGATAATGTCTCTGTCGGTCATGCCGCCGAGGGGTGGTAGAGCACGCTTCTACCTAACCAGCATATTGACTATTCTGTCAAGCGTTGTGCCGCACGGGGGGCAGGTCATGCGCTCCGGGGACGTTGGTAGAACGTAGTTGTTCGCAATGGGAGTGCCTGGTATGTTGCAACGCCTCAGGCACACACATAGGGGGGTAGTTCACTGTGGTCCGGACCAAGAAGATGCTCGTAGGCGCCGCTCTGGCGACCTTGGTGGTTGCGGCAAGTTTCGCCAGTTCGTCGGCGCCGAAGGCCGGGGCGTCCGGATCGGAACCCACGTACACCATCGGCCTCATCTCTGATCTCACCGGTGGTCTTTCCAGTGCCGAGCAGTCGACGCCCGCGGGGGTCAAGGCCGGAGTGGGGTACGAGGACGCGCACGGCTACAAGATCAAGTACGTGGTGGCCGATGCCGGATCCACGCCGGCTGGAGCGCTCACCGCGGCGCAGAAACTGGTCGAGCAGGACCACGTGTACGCCGTCATCGCCGTGTCCGGTCTGACCTTCGCGGCTGCCCCGTACCTCCTCGCCAACGGGATCCCGGTCATCGGTTCGGCCAGCGACGCCAGCGAGTGGACGACGGACCGGAACATGTTCTCGGTCTTCGGCACGGCCGACTACTCCAAGGTCGAGACCACCGACGGGCTGTTCTTCAAACTGGTGGGCGCCAAGAACATCGGGACGCTCGGCTACAGCATCGCGCCCAGCTCGAGCGAGACTGCCGAGGCGGTCGCCGTCTCGGCCGAGGCAGCCGGTCTCAAGGCCGGGTATGTGGATGCCGCGTTTCCCTACGGCAGCACCAACGTCGCGCCCACTGCCTTGGCCATGAAGAACGCCGGCATTGACGGTTTTGTCGCCGCCACGGACGAGAACACCGCCTTCGCGCTGATCACCGCCCTGCGCGATGACGGCGTCACGCTCAAGGCGCCGTTGCTCTCCGTGGGATACGGAGGCGATCTCTACTCGGCCGGGCCGTCCGCCGAGAGGAACGCCCAGGGCGACTACTTCACCCTGTCGTACGAGCCGATAGAGATGCACACGGCGGCCACCGAGAAGTTCCAGGACGCCATGAAGACCTACGCCGGCATCAAGGTGGACCCGACGCTCAACCAGTACATCGGATTCTTGTCGGTGGTCGGGTTCGTGGACGGGTTGAAGGCGGCCGGCGCCGACCCGTCCCAGGCGAAGTTCATCGACGCCATGCTCAAAATCAGGGACTGGAATGCCGCCGGGCTGTTCGGCACGCATTCGATCGGGTTCGCCATGAACCAGCGCGGACTCGGGTCGGGCGCCGACAACTGCATCTGGGTCACGCGGTTCTCCGGCACGACGTTCCACCTGGTCCCCGGTGCCGATCCCATCTGCGGCAAGATCATCCCCGGCAAGACGGTGTCTCCCGCCTGATCGAACCGGACACCCGGCCCCGGCTCTCAGCCTCCCTGGAGGAAGCCGATGATCTCGGGGAAGGCCGTCGGGTCCTGCACGATGAACAAATGGCCCCCGTCGAAGAGCCGCAGCTGGGCGCCGGGTATCTGCGCGGCGATGGCGGCGCCGTTGGCGGGGGGTGCGACGCCGTCGTACGTCCCCGACGCCACGAGCGTCGGGCAGGTGACGAGGGGGAGTCGCTCGTAGACGTCGTGTGCCCCGCGCGCTCGGTACTGCAGTGCCTCCCCCCGCCGCACACTCTCGGACTTCTCCACGGCCTGGCTCTGCGCCAGCACGCCGGCCAGCGCCCGATCGCCCTCGTGCTCGTCCAGCCACCGCGGGGTGAACCGGGTATCGAGGACCGTGGCCGACACGGCGACCCGCTCGGTAGGGTCCATGTCCGCCAGGGTGCCGAACGCGTAGGACGATCCCCCGGCCCCGCCCGACGACGTGCAGAGCAGTGCCAGACGGTCGACCCGTTCGGGGGTGGTGACCGCCAGTTCCTGGGCGACCATGCCTCCGAAGCTGAGGCCGACGAGGCGGAACTGCTTCCATCCGAGATGGTCGACCAGGGCCAGGGCGTCCGATGCCAGGTCGGCCACGGAGTAGGGATCCGCGGGGAGCGCGCTGCGTCCCAGGCCCCGTTGGTCGAACGCCGCCACCTCGAAGGTGGCGGCCAGGGGGGCGACGAGGGCTCCGGTGGTGGCGAGGGTCGCGCCGGAGCCGTTCAAGAACAGCAGTCTCGGCCCGGATCCGGAAACCTCGTAGTAGAGATCGATCCCGTTGAGCGTCGCGGTCGGCATGGCACATTGTGCACCCGCGGGGTCGGGTTCGACCGAGACCGGACGTGTCGCACGGACCGGGGTGGGACGCGGCGTGCGAGAATGCGCCGGCGGAGTGGGATCCTGCTGGGAGCTCGACGTCGAAAGGATGCGAATGACATCGTCCCGCCGGATTGGTGCGACGACATCCAAGACGCGAGCGGTACTGCTCACTGCGACCGAGCAGCTCATGCTGGAGGAGGGCTACGCCGCGGTGAGCTCCCGTCGTGTCGCGGCGAGGGCGGGGGTCAAGGCGTCCCTGGTCCACTACTACTTCCCCACACTGGACGACCTGTTCATCTCCGTCTACCGGCGGCGTTCGGAGGCAAACCTCCAGCGGCTCGTCGAGGACCTGCAGAGGGATCGACCGCTGCACGCCATCTGGGAGTACGCCAGCGACCCGACCGGGACCGCCCTTACGTCAGAGTTCCTGGCGCTGGCGAACCACCGCAAGGCCATTCAGGCGGAGATCGCCGAGGTGGCCGACCGCTTCCGCAAGGTGCAGCTCGAGGCCTTGTCCGGGGTGTTCGAGGGTTACGGCATCGACCCGGAGCTCTTCCCCCCGGCCGCCATCGCGGTTCTCATGGCGGCCATCCCCCGGGTCATCGTCATTGAAGAGGCGCTGGGGATGAGCGCCGGCCATCCCGAGGCCCGGGCGCTGGTGGAGCGCTACCTCGAGCACTTCGAAGGCCCGGTCCACCGCTCGGCCGGCGGTTGACGGCGCGTCACCCGTCGCGCCGGTCGAGCGGGACGCCGTCAACGAACGGGGCGTCGCGTTCCTTGAAGGCGGCGGCGAGACCCGACTCCCGCGCCCGCGCCGTGAACGCCGCCATCTGCGGCGCCTGATTGGCGATGGCGTCCATGGGCGCCACGAGCTCCTGCAGGGCGGCCCGCCCCATCAGGTCGAGGCCCTTGTTCAGCACGAGTTTGTTGATGGCGAGGATCTCCCGGCCCATAGCGGCGATGCGCGCCGCGAGCCGGAGCACGTGGCCGTCGAGTTCGCCGACGGGCACCGCCTCGAGGGCGAAGCCGATGTCGGCGGCGAACCTTCCGGTGAACGTGTCCCCGGTGAACAGCAGCCGCTTCGCCCACTGCGGCCCCACGTTGTAGAGCCACATGTTGGTGGGGGGCGACCCGCCCATCCGCAACGCCGGGAAGCCGATGGTGGCGTCCTCGGCCGCCACGATGAGATCGCAGTGCTGTGCCAGGTCCGTGCCGCCGGCCAGGCAGTGCCCGTGGATCTGGGCGATTACCGGGAGCTGGGCGTTCCAGATCCTCGACCAGCCCCGCGAGATCGCCAGCGTGGCCATGGCCCGTTCCGGGAGCGAGGGGCTCTCGCCCTCCGCCACCGTGGTCGAGCCGATGTCGTAGCCCGAGCAGAACGACGGCCCGGCGCCGCGCACGACGATGCAGTGCACCGTTGCGTCGGCCGCGCACCGCTCGACGGCATCGACGAGCTCGGCCTGGAGCACGCTCGAGATGGCGTTGCGAACCTCGGGCCGGTTCAGCGTGATGCGCGCCACCCGGTCGTGCTGTTCGATCAGGAGCGTTTCGTAGTGTGCCTCGGCGAGAGCCATGCGTCAGACGGCCCGGCCGGCCCCGCTCCAGTACGGCTCGCGCAGCTCACGCTTCCGGACCTTGCCACTCGGGTCCCGCGGCAGCCGTGTCATGAACTCGACGGTCTTGGGGCACTTGTAGTGGGCCAGGTTGGCGCGACAGTGCTCGATGATCTCGCCGGCGGTGACCGGCGCCCGCGGCTCGACGATCGCCTTGACCGACTCGCCCCACTCCGGATCGGGCACGCCGATGACGGCCGCGTCGCCCACGGCGGGGTGGTTGAAGAGGACGGCTTCGACCTCGGCCGGGTACACGTTGGCGCCTCCGCTGATGATCATGTCCTTCTTCCGGTCCGCCAGGAACAGGTAGCCGTCCTCGTCGACCAAGCCTACGTCGCCGAGAGTGAAGAGGTCGCCCCTCCACGTCTCGGCGTCGAGCTCGGGGGCACCGCGGTAGTGGAAGCGCGTCATGATCGGTGACCGGCCGTACACCAGGCCGAGGCTGCCGGCGGGGAGCTCGTTGCCGTCGTCGTCGAGGATGTGGAGCTCCGTGCCCGGCGGGAAGGCGCGCCCGACACTGCCGGGTTTTTGGAGCCACTCGTGCGGTGAGATCATGGTGAGCGAGCCCTCGGTGCCCCCGTAGACCTCCCACACCGTGTCGGGTGGGAACAGCTCCATGATCCTGGCCTTCACGTCGCGCGGGCACGGAGCGGCCGAGTGGAACACCGCCTTGATCGAGCTCAGGTCGTAGCGCTCGACGTCGGGCACGGCCAGGATCCTCACGAGGTGGGTAGGGACGCAGGTCATCCACGTGACGCGCTCGCGCTCAATGAGGCGGAGGCAGTTCTGGGCGTCGAACGAGCCTTCCATCATCACCACACGATGGCCGGCAGAGAGCGCCGATGTCGCGAACCCGATCGGCTGCGAGTGGTAGAGGGGCCCGCAGAAGAGATGGACTTCGTCGGGGTCGGCCACGCCGAGCATGCCCAGGAACCCCAGCTTGCGCGTATCGGGCGGCTTGTCGTCCGGCTGGATCTCGGCCGTCAGTTCTCGTTCGATGGCCTTGGGCCGGCCGGTCGTCCCCGACGAGTAGAGCTCGAGGCGGAACCCCGCGGGCGCGGCATCGACGTCGGCGGCCGGCTCGGCCGTGGCCAGCAGACGTTCGTAGGCATCGAGGGCGAGTCCGGGCAGGCCGGCCGTCGCCTCGGCCGCTTCGGGATCGAACACGAGGAGCTCGACGCCCGAGTCCTCGGCGAGGTAGCGCACCTCGTCGCGCTTGAGCCGCCAGGCGATCGGGACGGCCTGGGCGCCGACCGCCGTCGCCGCGGTGAGGAGCTCGAAGAATTGTGGCCGGTTCCGCAGGGCGATGCCGATACATCCACCGGCACCGATGCCGCGCTGGCGCAGAACGGTCACCGCACGGGCGACGCGGTCCTCGTACTCGCCTCTGGTGACGCGCCAGTCACCGGCGACGAAGACGATCGCATCCGTGAGTTCCCTCGAGCGGACAGTGTGCACGGTGATCTCCCCCCCGGTCTGTCGGGTCAGTCCCGCGGTGACGGACCGACAGAGGCCGTCCGGCGTCCGCGTCGGTGTCGGCGTCGGCCGAGGAGCGCCACACCGAGCACCGCCGCCACGACGGCGACGGGCCAGAGACGCTTGAAGGCCGAGCCGCCGGCCACGGCGAGCAGGTCGAGCGGCTCTGCTTCGGGAGCGTCGATGCGGCGGGGCCCGAGGCCGGGCGCCGGCTCCTCGACGCCCTGGGCCATTGCCGGCTCGGCGGCCGGCTTGGAGGCCGGCTCGGAGGCCTCACCGGCCCCGGCGCCGGGTACCGGCGCCTTCTGGGCCTGCCCGCCGTCGCCCGACGCCAGGTCGGCCTCGAGCGTGTCGACGAACTGGCCGATCAGCTTCGAGCTCACATCGGCCAGCGCGCCCCGACCGAATTGGGCGACCTTGCCGCTCACCGTCAGGTCGGTGACCACGGTCACCCGCGTGCCGCCTTCGTCCGGCACCATGGTGGCGGTGATGACCGCATTGGCGTTGCCCTGGCCGCGTGTGTCGCGGCCGCTGGCCTTGACGACCACCCGACCGCCCTTCTCGTCACGCTCGAGGAACGAGGCCACCCCCTTGTACTGGGCGGTGATCGGCCCGACCTTGACCTTCACGACGCCGCGGTACTCGTCGCCCTCGACCTCTTCGAGTTGGGCGCCGGGCAGCATCGGTGCGATCCGCTCGAGGTCGGTGAGCACGTTCCACGCCTCTGGAACAGTGACCCCGACGCGGAACTCGTTGTTCAACTCCATTTTTGCAGGTCCTCTCTGGTGTCGATGTCAACCGGGTCGCCACTGCACGGTACCTCCTCGACGAGATCCGGCCGCGTCCGCATCAGCGTCCGGGCCCCCTCGTCCCCCGAGTGCGGCAGGAGGTCCCACACCCGGGCGGCGAGCTTGACCGGGTTGCGACGGCGGCCATCGTAGGTCGCCACCGCGATGGCCCCTTCGGCGTCGGACACGGCCTGCCAGGCGTCGGGACCGACGAGGGGCTGGTCGCCCAGGCCGACCACGATGGCGGAGAGCTGCGCCGCCCGGGCGGCCTGGACGGCGCATCCCAGCGACGTGGCCTGCCCGGCGCTCCACTGCGCATTGACGAGCACGGTGATCCCGTCGGGTAGCTCGCCGTCGAGATCGACCGCTCCGGTGACCACCCAGGTTGTGGCAAACCGGGCGTCGAGGGCGTGGCGAGCGGCCCACCAGACGACGCTCCGACCCCGGAAGGGGGCCAGCAGCTTGTGGGCGGCATCGGGTCCGGTCTCGAAGCGCGAACCGCCGCCCGCGGCCAGCACCGCCGCCGCCACCGGCCTCATGGTGCGGCCCCCTTGTCACCCGGCCCGTGGTCTCGGTGGATCGGTCCAGGATGGTCGCGTAGCGACGGTGCCGTCCGGCCGGTGCGCAGGGCGATGATCTCGGCGCAGATGGCCACGGCCGTCTCCTCGGGTGTTCGGGCCCCGATGTCCAGGCCTATGGGGGCCATCACCCGGGCCAGTTCGGTCTCGCCGATGCCCGCCTCCCTCAGGCGCGCCGCCCGCTTGTCGGTCGTGCGGCGTGATCCCATGGCGCCGATGTACCCGACCCCGGTGGCCAGGGCCGAGACGATGGCCGGCACGTCGAACTTCGGGTCGTGGGTGAGCACGCAGATGGCGTCGCGCCGGCCCAGGTCGGGCCCGACCTGGGCGAGATGGGCGTCCGGCCAGGCCACCACGACCTCGTCCGCCATGGGGAACCGGGCGCGGGTGGCGAACACCGACCGGGCGTCGCAGACGGTGACCCGGTACCCCAGGATCTTGGCCACCTTGGCGAGGGCCGAGGTGAAGTCGACGGCCCCGAAGATGATCATCCGCGCCGGGACGGCGAACGACTCGATGAACACCGAGACGTCCCGCTCCCGGGCCTCGCCGTGCCGGCCGTAGTGCCGGGTGCCGGTGAGGCCGGCTGCCAGCTCGCTCTGGGCGTCGTGTGTCACCACCCGGTCCAGGTCGGGGTCGCCGAGGGAGCCGTGGACCTCCTGGGGCGGACCGGGCCGGACGAGCAGTTTGGCTCCCAGCGACTCGGCCGGACCCTCCACGATCTCGGCCAGCACGACGGGCTGCTCGGCCCTGATGTCGTCGGCCAGGATCTCAAACAGGCTGCTCACCAGTCGAGCGGCTCGACGAGTACCCGGATCGTCCCTCCGCAGGTGAGCCCGACCGCGAACGCCTCGTCGTCGGAGTACCCGAAGCTGCACAGCCGCGGCGTCCCCGGACCGGACAGCACCTCGAGCGCCTCGGACACCACGGCCCCCTCGACGCAGCCGCCGGACACCGACCCTGCCACCTCGCCCGCCTCCGAGACGGCCATCGTGGCCCCGGGCAGCCGGGGCCCCGAGCCCTCGAGCGCCACCACACGGGCCAGGGCCACCCGCTTGCCTTCCGACCGCCACCGCTCGATGTCGGCGAGGATCTCCCTCATGCGGTCACCTCCTTGGGTCTCCCCCCGGCGATGCGGGCGGCCAGCCCCTCCAGCGAGGACACGGAGTGGCCTTCCACGAAGAGATCGACGTACGGCAGGGCGGCCGCCATGCCGCGGGCCAAGGGAGCGTAGCCCGGCGAGGCCTTCAGCGGATTGACCCAGATGACTCGGTGGGCGACGAGCGACAGGCGCGCCATCTGCGCGGCCATGACGTCGGGATCGCCGCGGTCCCAGCCGTCAGAGCAGATGACCACGACCGCGCCCCTCGCCGTGCCACGCACCCCCCACGTCTCGTTGAACTCGCCGAGACCCGACCCGAGGCGGGTGCCCCCCGACCAGTCGTGCACGGCGGCGGCCGCCGCGGCGAGGGCCGCTTCGGGGTCGCGCCGGCCCATCTCCCGCGTGACGCGGGTGAGTCGGGTTCCCAGGGTGAAGACTTCGACCCGGCCGGAACGACGCGAGGCCACGGCGGCGTGGGCGAAGCGGACCAGCGCCCGGGAGTAGGGCTCCATGCTTCCCGAGACGTCGAGCAGGAAGACCATGCGCCGGGGCCGTTCGACCGGCTCACGCCAGGCCCGGTTGAGTGGGATCCCCCCGTAGCGCACGTTCCGGCGGAAGGTGCCGCGCAGATCGGGCGGCCCGCCGGAACGCCGTCGGGTAGGTCGGGTCCGGCGCGATCGTTGAAGTTGGGCGCTGACCCGGAGCGCCGAGATCAGCGCCTTCGCCTCGGCCCACTCGTCAGCCGTGAGGGAGCCCAGATCCCGCGTCGAGAGGACCTCCGCCGGCGACCAGCGCACGGCGAGGACGTCCCCGCCGCCGGGTTCCCCCTCGAGCTCGGCGTCGACGTCCTCGGTGTCCACCGCGAGGGTCAGCGGCCGCTCGCGGCCCTCTGCCCCGGCGAAGGTGGTGACATCGGCCCAGAACGATGTGAACACCCGGTTGTAGGTCCCGACGTCCTCCGGGCGGCATATCAGCGTGGCCCGGCCGGCCCAGTACACGCGATCGGGATCGTCGAGGCCGACCAGCCCCAGGGCCGAGGCGAACGTGACGACCGACGTGATGGGCACCGCCACGCCGTTCGCCCGCAGCCGCTGGGCGAACGCCACCACGATCCGCTGCGGCTGCGCGTCGCCCGGGTCCCGGGTGCCCTCGGTCATGCCCCACGCTGGCGTGCGGCGCGCACCAGGTCGCCGAGGCCGGCTTCCCGCACGCGGTCCTGGTCCTCCCGGTATTTGAGGACGGTTCCGAGCGTGAGCTCCACGGACCGCTCGTCGATCTCACGCCGCCCGAGGGCGGCCAGCGCCGCCGTCCAGTCGATCGACTCGGCGACCCCCGGGGGCTTGTAGAGGTGCATCTCCCTCAGCTGCTCGACGGCCGCCGCCACCTGGCGGGCCAGATGCGGAACCGCCTGGGGGGCGCGCAGGCCGATGATCGCCACCTCCCGCTCGAAATCGGGGTGCTCGACCCAGTGGTAGAGGCAGCGACGCTTGAGGGCGTCGTGCACGTCGCGGGTCCGGTTGGAGGTGATGATCACCAGCGGTGGGACGGCGGCCCGGAAGGTCCCGAGCTCGGGAACGGTCACCGCGTACTCGGAGAGGAACTCGAGGAGGAACGCCTCGAACTCGTCGTCGGCCCTGTCCACCTCGTCGATCAGCAGGACCGGCGGCTGGCCGGTGCGACCGTCGATGGCGGTGAGCAGCGGTCGGCGCACGAGGAACCGCTCGCTGTACACCTCCCCTTCGGCGACCGGCCCGACTGCGCCCTCGGCCGCCCGCAGGTGCAGCAGCTGGCGGGCGTAGTCCCACTCGTAGACGGCCTGGGACACGTCGATCCCCTCGTAGCACTGGAGCCGCAGGAGCTCCCCCCCGGTCCACGCCGAGAGCACCTTGGCCACCTCGGTCTTGCCGCCCCCGGCCTCGCCCTCCAACAGCAGCGGCCGGCGCAGCGCCATGGCGAGGAAGATGGACGTGGCCAGACCCTCGTCGGCGAGGTAGCCGTGCCGGCTCAAGGCGTCGGTGACATCTTCGACGCTGAGATCCGACGGCTCGCTCGTTTCGGCTGGCGTGATGCTCATCCCCGCAGGTTAACGTGGACATTTGGGCGGCGGCGCCATCAGCCCGAGGCGAGCTCGACGCGCTCCTTGACCGGCGCCGGCGCCCTCCGCTAAACAGGTGTTCAGCAGGGGACCTATCTCGAGCAGACGTGGGGACAGTCGATGGCCGTCGTTGAGGGGAGAGCGTGACCGACGTCGCGCGCAGCGCGGCCGGCACGACCCGCTACGCGGGCAGCCGCGTGCACCGGGTGGAGGACCCCCGGCTCCTCACCGGGCACGGCACCTACGTCGACGACATCTCCCCGCCGGGCATGCTGCACGCCTGTTTCGTGCGCAGCCCGCACCCGCGGGCGCGCATCCTCGGCATCGACACGGCGCTGGCTACGGAGCTCGACGGTGTCCACGCCGTCTTCGTGGCGGCGGATCTGAACCCGGGGATGCACGAGCAGTGGCACGGCATGTTCGGGCCGGACGGCCCGGAGACCCCCCGGCCACCGTTGGCCGAGGACGAGGCGCGGTTCGCCGGCGACCCGGTGGCGCTGGTGGTGGCGGAGAGCCGTTACATCGCCGAGGACGCCTGTGACCTGGTTGTCGTCGACTACGAAGAGCTGCCGGCGGTCGTGGACTACACCACCGCCGAGTCGTCCAGCGTGCTCGTGCACGAGCGGCACGGCTCCAATCTCATCGGCGAGATGGCCGGTGCGCCGGCGTCGGCCCTTCAGGAGGTGTTCGCCTCCGCCGCCCACGTCGTGCGCGACACCATCTACCAGCAGGCGCAGGCGGCGGTGCCGATGGAGACACGCGGGATCGTCGTGCAGCACTCGCAAGGCGACATCACCATCTGGGCGGCCACACAGGCGCCGCACGAGGTACGGGCGTTCTGCGCCCGCCTGCTGGGGATCCCCGAGCACCGGGTCCGGGTCATCATGAAGGACACCGGCGGGGGGTTCGGCCAGAAGGTCATGGTGCAGCGTGAGGAGATGTGCATCATGCTGGCGGCGCTGCGGCTGCCGGTGGCGCTCAAGTGGATAGAGGACCGTCGCGAGAACCTGATGACGGCGGGGCAGTCCCGTCACGAGCACGCCGAGGTCGGCATGGCCTTCGACGATGAAGGGACGATCCAGGCCGTCCAGATCGACTATGTCGAGGACGACGGGGCCTATCCCACACCGTGGCCGGTGGGGGTCACCTTCTCCGTGGGTGGCCTGTTCCCCGGCCCCTACCGGGTGCCGAAGGCGAGTTTCACGACGAAGTGCATCTACACCAACGGGCCGGGCCGCACGGCGTATCGGGGGCCCTGGGTCTTCGAATCGGTGGCCCGGGAGATGCTGCTGGACATCGCCGCCCGCCAGATGGGGATGGACCCGGTCGAGCTACGCCGGCGGAACCTGCTGCGCGAGCAGGACATGCCCTACACCAATCCCAACGGGATGCCGTTTGACTTCATCACCCCGCTGGAGAACTTCGACCAGGCGCTCGAGGCGCTCGACTACGAGGCGTTCCGTCGCCAGCAGGCCGCGGCACGGGGCGCCGGGCGCTATCTCGGTGTGGGCACCTGCAGCTATGTGGAGCCGACGACACCCAGCTTCGGTATGTTCGCCACCGAGGGCGCCACCATCCGTATAGAGCCGTCGGGCAAGGTGAACGTGTACGTCGCCGGCGGCTCCACCGGCAACAGCCTCGAGACCACGGTGGTCCAGCTGACCGCCGACGCCCTGGGTGTCGATATCGAGGACGTTGCCACCATTCAAGGCGACACCGCGCTGACCGGGTACGGGGGTGGGACGGGCGGTAGCCGCAGCGGCTCCATGATCGCCGGGGCGGTCGGAGAGACCGCCCCGGTGCTCCGGGATCGCATCGTGGCCATCGCCGCGCATCGCCTCGAAGCCGCCCCCGAGGACATCGAGCTCGCCCACGGCCGGGCGAGCGTGCGCGGCACACCTACGGCCAACGTCTCGTTCGCCGAGATCGCCCAGATCGCCTACTTCCAGCCCAACACGCTGCCCGAGGGAGTCCCGGCCGGGTTGGAGGCCACCGGCCGCTACAAGGCGGTGACCAGTTCAAACTGGACGAACGCCACCCACGTCAGCACCTGCGAGGTCGACGCCGCCACCGGGTCGGTGCAACTGCTGCGCCACATCGTCAGCGAGAACTGCGGGGGCATGATCAACCCGAACGTGGTCGAGGGCCAGATCGCCGGAGGAACCGTCCAGGGCATCGCCGGGGCCCTCTTCGAGCACCTGGCCTTCGACACCGACGGCAATCCGATCGCCACCACCTTCATGGACTACCTGGTGCCCACGGCGACCGAGGTTCCGGCTATTGAGTACGCGCACTTCGATACGCCCGGCCCCGGGCCGGGCGGCTACAAGGGCGTGGGAGAGGGCGGCGTCCTGGGCGCCGTTGCGGCCACGGTCAACGCGGTGGCCGACGCCCTGTCCGCCTTCGGGGTCAAGGTCAACCGGTTGCCACTCAGCCCCACGGCGGTCCTCGACCTCATCCAGAGCGGATCGGGCGGCGTCGCCGCGACGCCTGAACCCGACCGGTGATCCGGCTCGGATACGCGTTCGGGGCCTATACCAATCCGTACGGGGACGACCGGCTGTTCGACGCCATCGCCGCACAGGTCACGGCCGCAGAGGACGCCGGCTTCGACTCGGTGTGGGTGCCCGACCACCTGATGCACGCCCCGGCGGTCGCGCCGAGTGACGATCCCCACCTCGAGTGCTACACGACCCTGGGAGCTCTGGCCGCGCTGACGTCGAAGGTCCGGCTGGGCTCCTTCGTCGCCTGTGCGGCGTACCGCAACCCCGCCCTGCACGCCAAGATGGTCACGACGCTCGACGTCATCTCCCATGGCCGGGCCGTCTTCGGCATCGGAGCGGGCTGGTTCGCCGCCGAGCACACCGCCTACGGCTTCGACATGGGGGCTCCCGGTGCGCGGTACGAGCGCCTGGCCGAGGCGGTGGCGATCGCCAAGTCGATGTTCGTCAACCAGACGGCGTCCTTCCACGGCGACCATTTCCGGGCCGAGGAGGCCCTCAACTCACCGAGGCCGATCCAGCAGGGCGGCCCGCCGATCTTGATCGGTGGCAACGGCGCGCGCCGGACGCTCAGGCTGGTCGCCGAGCACGCGGACATCTGCAACGTGTTGGGCAATGCCGACGTCGTCCGGCACCTCATGGGTGTCCTCGACCGCCACTGTGAAGCCGTCGGCCGCGATCCCTCCACCATCTGCCGCACCGTCACCTGCATGGCGATCGTGCGGGACACCGCCGAAGAGGCGGAGGGTGCCATGCCCGCCATCTACCGGAACAACCCGTCACCGCTGCGGCCGATCGCCGGCACCCACCAGCAGGTCGTCACCCAGTTCCGCGACCTGCTCGCTGCGGGCGCCGACGGGCTGATCTTCACCTGCGTGCAGGGAGACGGGACACCCGACTACATCGCGCTGCTCGCCGAGCTGGCCGCAGAGGCACGCGCCTCGCTCTAGGGGCCCGGGCGCACCACTCTCAGCGGGCGCTGAGCTCCGCCGCCGCCTGGCGCACCGCCTTCAGGATCCCCTGGTAGCCGGTGCAGCGACACAGGTTGCCCGAAAGGCCCTCCCGAATCTCATGCTCTTCCGGGTGGGGATTGTCCCGCAACAGCGCGGTGACGGAGATCACGAAGCCCGGCGTGCAGTACCCGCACTGCAGTCCGTGGCAGTCGCGAAAGGCGGCCTGCACCGTCGACAGCTCACCGTCGGGCGACCCGATGCCCTCAATGGTGGTGACCTCGGCGTCCTCGGCCTGGACGGCGAACATGAGGCAGGACCGCACCGCCGCCCCGTCGACGAGCACCGTGCAGGCCCCGCAGACGCCGTGCTCGCAACCGAGGTGCGTGCCGGTGAGATGGCACCGCTCGCGCAGGAAGTCGGCGAGCGTCAGGCGCGGCTCGACCGTCGCGCTGCGCTGCTCGCCGTTCACGCGCATGGTCACCAGCTGCTCAGCCACTCCGTGCCTCCTCACTCGCCGAGCGCCATGCCCGTTCCACCATGACCGCGCCGACGCGGGTCCGGTACTCCGATGAGCCGTGCAGATCCGCGGGTATGGCATCGAGCGCCGACACCGCCTGGTGACCCACGTCGGCCGGATCGATGTCGACCAGCGCCTTCCCGACGACTTCCGCTTCGGCGGTGCGGGCCCGTTCGGGTGTCGACCCCAGACCGATCAGGCCGATGGCGCAGCGCCGGATCCGGTCGTCGCCGTCGAGCTCCAGGCCGACTACCGCGCCGGCGATGGCGAAGTCACCGTGGCGCCGGGCGATCTCCTCGACGGCGAAGCCGCAGCGGCCGCTCCACACCGGGAAGCTGATGGCGGTGAGGATCTCGTCGTCGGCGAGTTCGGTGCTCCACAGGCCGGTGAAGAACTGCGCCGCCGGGATGGTGCGCCGACCCCGGGAAGAGAAGGCCTCGAGCTGGGCGTCGAGCGCCAGTGCGACGGCGGGGTACTCGGCGGAGGGATCGGCGTGGGCGATCGATCCGCCGATCGTGCCCCGGTTACGGATCTGAAAGTGCCCGATCAGAGGGGTGGCCCGGGCGAGGAGCGGCGCTCCCGCGGCCACCTCCGGACTCCTTCCGACCGCCGCCTCGGTCGTTCCGGCCCCGATCCACAACGAACCGTTACGCCGTTCGATCCCCCGCAGCTCAGCGATGCGCCCCAGGTCGACCAGGTGATCGAAGACGGTGAGGCGCAGGGCCAGCATGGGGATGAGGCTCTGGCCACCTCCCAGCAGTTTGGCACCGTCACCCAGCTCGGTGAGGAGTGCCGCCGCCTCTTCCAGGCTCTGGGGCGCGTGGTAGTCGAACGGCGCCGGCTTCATGGACGTGCCGTCCGAGCGATACTGCATCTCGAGCTGATCATGGGTAGTGGAATGGTCTCATCTCCAGCCGAACGACCCCCGGCCGCCGGCACCACCGAGGCTGAGCATGTGTTTAGCAGAAATATCCCCCGTGCCGCACCGGATCGCTCGCACCGTGGCCGTCGGCGGTCAGGCCAACCTGGCGGCCCAGCCTCCGTCGACCGGGACGATCGCTCCCGTGACGAACGAGGCTCGATCCGAGACGAGGAAGGCGGCGACCTCGGCAACCTCGTGCGGCTGACCCGCACGCTTGAGCGCCGCCTTCTCGAACATTTCGGGAAAGTGCTCGGCCCCGGCTGCGCCCATGATCTCGGTGAGGATGAAACCAGGGCAGATGGCATTGACCCGAATGCCGTTGCCGCCGTGTTCAACGGCCGCCGTCTTGGTGACGGCGATGACACCGGCCTTGGCCGCGGCGTACACCGAGGTGGCGCGGCCGGCGTTGAGGCCGCCGACCGAGGACCAGTTGACGATGGCCCCGCCCCCGGTTTCGAGCATGGCGCGGATGCCGTACTTCATGCCCAGCAGGACGCCGCGTAGGTCGACGTCCAGCACCTTGTCGTAGTCGTCCATGGACAGATCCGTGATGGGTGTCGGATAGCCGATGCCCGCCACGTTCAGCACGGCGTCGATCCGCCCGAACTCGTTCACCGCCTGCTGCATCATGGCTTCGACATCGGCCTCGGAGGTGACGTCGGCGTGGAACGGGACGACGGCGCCGCCGATCTCGGCTGCGGTGTCCTTCTCGGCGCCACTGATGTCTGCGGCCAGCACCCGGGCGCCCTCTCGTACGAACACCCTGGCCGATGCTTTCGCCATCCCCGATCCGGCGCCGGTGATGACGGCCACCTTCCCTTCCAGCAGACCCACTGGCTCCCCTCCCTCGCTGAACCCTCCCGCACCATCGTGACCCCCAGCCGGGTCGCAACGAAACGAATCACACGGACTCGTCGTCGTCACGCAATATGACACGAATATGGGGAGGCCGTCCACGGCTATGGGGAGGCCGTCCACGGCGCCAGAGGACCGGGCGACCCCGCCGGCATTGTCGTCCTAAGCTCCGCCGGGTCACGCCCAGACGCCGGGCAACCGTCGCGAGAGAGGGGGACCACCGTGCTCGATTTCACCCCCAGCGATCGGGTGTCGCAGATACGCCGTCGTCTGGCGCATCCGATCATCGATGCCGACGGCCACCTCGTCGAGTTCATGCCGATGGTCATCGACTGCATGCGCGAGGTGGCCGACGACGAGGTGGCGGAGCGGTTCATCTCCTACCGGCGCTCGCCGTTCACCTCGGGCGGGGGCTATCTGCCGACGCGGGTGTTCTTCGGTAACCCGCTCGGGCTCGACCGGATGACCGTCCTGCTGCCCAAGCTGCTCTACCGGCGCCTGGAGGAGATCGGCCTCGACTTCGCCCTGCTCTTCCCGACCTCGGGGCTCTCCGTCCTGAGCAATCCCGACGACGAGCTGCGTCAGGCGGCCAGTAGGGCACTGAACACGTACTACGCCCGGGTCTTCGCCGACTACCGCGACCGCCTGGAGCCGGTCGCCGTCATCCCCACGTTCACCCCTGACGAGGCGGTGGCCGAGCTCGACCATGCCGTCGGCGTCCTCGGCTTCAAAGCGGTGGTCATGAGCGGGGTGGTGCCGCGCCGCGTGCGGCCCGACGGCGTGACCGCCTCGTGGATCGACACGTTGGGCCACGACAGCCTGTACGACTACGCACCGCTGTGGGCGAGGTGCGTGGAGCTCGGGGTCGTGCCGGCGTTCCACGGGATCGGCTACGGGTGGGGCAGCCGGGTGTCGCCGCGGAACTACGTCTACAACCATCTGGGCAACTTCGCCTCCGCCCAAGAGGCGGCGTGCCGCTCGCTGATCATGGGAGGGGTGCCCACGCGCCATCCGGGACTGCGCCTCTCCTTTCTCGAAGGGGGCGTCGCCTGGGCGGCCCAGCTCTACGGCGACCTGCTGGGCCACTACGAGAAGCGCAACCGGGACGCCGTGCAGCGGTTCGACCCGGCCCGCTTCGACGTCGAGCTGGCCGGGGAGCTCTTCGCCGAGTTCGCCGACGGCCCGCTGCGCGCCTACGCCGGTCGCGTCGAAGAGGGTGCCAAGCCGTTGGCCGATCCCCACGCCTCCCTCTACGGCATCGACGATTTCGCCGAGTCCGGGATCACCGGGCCCGAGGACATCGTGGACATCTTCACGCGCCAGCTCGGCTTCGGATGCGAAGCCGACGACCCGATGAACGCTCTGGCGTTCCACAACAAGATGCTCCCTCGCGGTGCCCGTTTGAACGCCATGTTCGCCTCCGACATCGGCCACTGGGATGTGCCCGACCTACGCGGCGTGCTGCCCGAGGCGTGGGAGCTCGTCGAGGACGGCCATCTCAGCGAGCACGACTTCGCCGAGTTCGCCTGCGGCAACGTCGTGCGGATGCTCACCAGCATGAACCCCCGGTTCTTCGAGGGCACGGCGGTCGCCGACGCGGTGCGTCGCTACCTCGGCGCGCCGGGCTGACCGCACCTCATGATCTCTTCTTGCCGGTCAAGCCGCTCCATAGAAGGGCGCGCCTTCGGCGAAGACTCCGCCGTCGGAGCCCAAAAGCCAGTAGCCGCCCGTCGAATTGTTTGCAGCCATGCCGACGATCGGCGCATTGAGCTTGATGTTGCCGGTCGACCCGTAGAACAGGGCATCACCGAAGGAGAAGATCCCCCCATCGGAGGCGACCAGCCAGTAGCCACCCCCATCGGGTGTTGGCGCCATACCGTTGACCGGCTTGTTGAGTTTGAGACTGCCGGTCGACCCATAGAACGGCGCATCTCCAAAGGCGAAGATGCCGCCATCAGTCGCCACGAGCCAGTATCCCTTGCCGTCCGGGGTCGGGGCCATCCCCACTACCGGTTTGTTGAGTTTGAGGCTCCCGGTCGAGCCGTAGAACTGGGCATCTCCGAAGGCGAAGATGCCACCATCGCTCGCCACGAGCCAGTATCCCTTGCCGTCCGGGGTCGGGGCCATGTCAACGACCGGCGCATTGAGATGTTTTCCGCCCATGGAACCGTAGAACTGGGCATCTCCAAAGGAGAACGTGCCGCCGTCTGCTGCAACCAGCCAATAGCCCCTGCCGTCCGGTGTGGACACGATGTGTGTGATCGGGGCGTTCAGAGCCACTCCCTGCGTGCCGCCGAACTCCGTGGCGTCGCCATGAGTGTGAACCGCTCCGTCTGAGTAGGCGATCCAGTAGCCGCCACCATCGGGGGTCGACGCCATTCCCACCGCCGTACCCTCAACCGGCGAGCCCATCCGCCCGATCGTGGAATTGCCGTAGTTGGTGAACCAAAGGTCGCCGTCGGGGCCGGTGATGATCGCGTCTGGTTGCGAGATGCCGGCACCGGTGTAGTTGGTCACGACTCCCGCGGTGGAGATCCGGCCGATCGAGTTGTTCCCGTAGTTGGCGAACCACAGGGCACCATCGGTGCCGGCGGAGATTCCTTGCGGGTCAGAGATGCCGGTACCGGTGTAGTTGGTCACGACTCCCGCGGTGGAGATCCGGCCGATCGAGTTGTTCCCGTAGTTGGTGAACCACAGGGCACCGTCGGGGCCGGCGGCGATCGCGTCCGGAGCAGAGACACCGGTACCGGTGTAGTTGGTCACGACACCCGAGGGCGTGATCCGCCCGATCGAACTGTTCCCGAAGTTGCCGAACCAAAGGGCACCGTCGGCACCGGTAGTGATCCCGAACGGTTCGTCGATGCCGGCACCGGTGTAGTTGGTCACGACTCCCGCGGTGGAGATCCGGCCGATCGAGTTGTTCGCGAAGTTGGTGAACCACAGGGCGCCGTCAGGGCCGGCGGCGATGGCGTTCGGATGAGAGATGCCGGTACCGGTGTAGTTGGTCACGACGCCCGAGGTCGTGATCCGGCCGATCGAGCTGTTCCCGTTGTTGGTGAACCACAGGGCGCCGTCAGGGCCGGCGGCGATGGCGTCCGGTTGAGAGATGCCCGTACCGGTGTAGTTGGTCACGATGCCCGAGGTCGTGATCCGCCCGATCGAGCTGTTGAAGTAGTTGACGAACCACAGGGCACCGTCAGTGCCTACGGCGATTGCGTTCGGTTGAGAGATGCCGGGACCGCTGTAGTTGGACACGACCGGGGTTGCACCCGACGCCGATGGAGCCGCCAACGCCATCAACCCCATCATGGTGACCAGCGCGACCACAAGCGGCCCATACCTGTGCTTCAGATTCCGCGAACCGTTCGTCATGGATATCGCCTTCCCCGCTCGGTACCGGTGGAGGCGTGATGTGCCCCCTACCCGTGAATCGCACCGCACATTACTCGCGCAACGTGCCCGCCAAATGGGATCACGCTCGCAGAGCACCCCCAACGGGATTCGAACCCGTGTTGCCGCCGTGAAAGGGCGATGTCCTAGGCCGCTAGACGATGGGGGCCGGTGGCCCGGCCGAGCAACGGCGCACAGCTGCTGCCGACCGGACGAAGAGGTAAGCCTACCTGGCGCCGATCGGGACACCGGCTTCGGCCGGGAGCTTCTCCTCGGTGACGGGCACCGCCTCGGGACCGTGGAAGGTGCAGGCCAAGAAGCACTGGACGGCGCCGATGACCAGGATGGACGCGCCGAGGAGGTGCACCTCGACGAGAAGGGCGGGGAGGTGGGTGAAGTACTGCGTGTACCCCACGGCGGCCTGGGCGACCATGACGGCGAGGAGGATGCGGCCCGCCCGGCGCACCCGCTCGGGGACGTCGACCATGTGCAGCCCGACGACGAGCCCGATGGTCAGGCCGACGAGGAGCATGACGAGGCTCGCGTGCAGCTCGGCCAGGTCGCGTAGCGAAATGGGGATGCGTTTGGCCACCTGCCCCGAGGTGCTGCCGGCGAGGGGGCCGGCGCCCGTCGCCGCCGCGCCGGCGGCGATCACCGCGGCCAGGAGGACCAGCATGCCGTAGTGCAGACGCAGCAGGGGCCGGGGAACGAGGAGCCGGGCCGAGCCGGGACGGTAGTCGCGGGTGGAGCGGTGGACCAGCACGACGGCGTCGGCCAGCAAGGCCATGGTGGCCACGAAGTGCACCATGACCAGGTAGGGATTGAGCTTGGTGTAGACGACGATCCCGCCCAGCACGGCCTGCGCGAGTATCCCCACGACCAGGCCACCGCTCAGGTAGACGAGGTCACGGCGGCGCGGTCGACGGAAGACGGCGGCCAGGAACGCCGCGGCCACCGCCAGCGTGAGGACGACGGTCACCAAGCGGTTGCCGAACTCGACCAGCCCGTGGAACTGAAGAGCCGGGGTGAGGTGCCCCGTGGAGCACTCGGGCCAGTCGCTGCAGCCGAGCCCCGAACCGGTCAGGCGGACGGCGCCGCCGGTGACCACGATGAGGGTGACCAGGACCAGGGCCAGCACGTTGAGGCGGTGGCTGAGGGAGGCGGAGACGCTGAAGGGCCGGCGGGGCGACACGCGGGCTAATGGTACCGGGACCTCCCGCTTGGTCAGGAACGGGTCCCTGGTCGTAGGCTCGGCGAAATGACCACGCAGGCTCCTTCTCTCCAGGTCCAGCCGACGGCGTGGTCGACCGTCAGCGCCTACGTGGCCCTCACCAAGCCGCGGATCATCGAGCTCCTGCTGGTCACCACCCTTCCCACGATGGTGGTGGCGAAGCACGGGTTGCCGTCCGTACGCCTCATGCTGGCCACCCTCGTCGGGGGGACGTTGGCCGCCGGCGGGGCCAACGCCATCAACATGGTGGTCGACCGGGACATCGATCGGGTGATGCGGCGCACCAAGAACAGGCCCCTGGTGACCGGTGCGATGGCACCCCGGTCTGCGCTGATCTTCGCCCTCTCGCTCGAGGTGGTCGCCTTCTTCGAGCTCTGGCTGGCCGTGAACCTGCTCTCGGCCGCGCTGGCCGTCTCGGCCACCCTCTTCTACGTCTTCGTCTACACCTTGTGGCTCAAGCGGCGCTCCTCCCAGAACATCGTCATCGGCGGCGCCGCCGGCGCGGTGCCGGTCCTGGTCGGGTGGGCGGCCGTGACCGACCGCTTGGCCTGGGCGCCGGTCGTCCTCTTCGCCATCATCTTCATCTGGACGCCGCCGCACTTCTGGTCGCTGGCCGTGCGGTACAAGGAGGACTACGCGGCCGCCGACGTGCCGATGCTGCCGGTCGTGGCCTCCATGAAGCGCACCACGAAGGAGATCGTGCTCTACACCGTGGCCCTGGTGGCCGTCTCCTTGGTCTTCGGGCCGGTCGCCCATCTGGGGGCCATCTACATGACCGCCGCCGCCGTCCTCGGTGCGGGATTCCTCTTCATGACGACCCGCCTGTGGCGGCTGGCCCAGCTCGACCGGGCCACCGGACGTGAGGCCATGCGGGTCTTCAGCTACTCCATCACGTACCTGACCGTGCTCTTCGTGGTCATGGCGGGTGACGTGCTGATCACCAACCGCATTCACTAGGTTGCCCAGCTGATGACGATCGCCGCACCCGAAGCGCCTCCGGCGGCCCCCGCGCCGCGTAAGCCACGAAAGGTCTTCCTTCTCGTCGGGCTGGTGCTGGCGGTCGGCCTGGGCATCGGGCTGTTCACGTCGATCGGGACGCCCGCCAAGTCCGGGATTCCCCAGGTCGGCGGGCCGGTCCCCTCGTTCTCCGCCCCCCGGCTCAACGGGTCGGGCACGGTGCAGGTTCCGGCGGACGGCGGCGGAGGGGGCACGCCGGCGGTGTTGCTCTTCTTCGGCGACTGGTGCACCGCGTGCCACACCGAACTGCCCCCGCTGGCGGCGGCCGTGCGCCACCAGGAGGCCGCCGGGGGGCCGCTCGCCAAGGTGCGCGTCATCGGGGTGGACAGCGAGGACACCAGGCAGGATGGCATGGCCTTCGTCACGGCGAGCGGCATCGAGTTCCCCGTGGCCCGTGATCCCGACATCGCCATCACCAACGGTGACTTCTACTTCGAGGGGGATCCCTACGCCGTCTTCGTCAAGGGGAACGGCAGCATCAGCGCCATCGTGCCCGGACCGCTGTCGGTGGCCCGGTTCACCGCTGATGAGGAGAAGCTCGTCGCCGGCCACGGCTGAGCGGCGGCGACGACGGCCGGCGCGGGGAGGGCTCCGGCGGGAGTGGCGCCGCAGGCTACGTTGAGCAGGCATGATCGACATCCGGCTGCTGCGCGACGATCCTGAAGGGGTCACGGCGGCACTGGGCCGCCGTGGCGTGGACGAGTCCGAGATCGTAGCCCTTTTGGCGGCCGATGTGGCCCACCGGGCCCTCCAGACGCGCTCGGAGTCCCTCCGGGCCGAGGTGAAGGCGCTCAGTCGGCTGGTCGCCGAGGCCCGGCGAGGCGGCGACGACACCCGGGCCGAGGAGCTGCGGGCGCGGAGCCGGCTCCTGGGGGAAGAGGAACGTGCGCTGGCGGCCGAGGCCGAGGTGGAGGGGGAGAGGGTCCGCCAGGCACTCCTCTACCTCCCCAACATCCCCGCCGACGAGGTGCCCGACGGTGAAAGCGATGGCGACAACGCCGAAATTCGCCGGTGGTGGCCCGGCCAGGATGACGGCGCCCCCGAGCCGCTCCGGGCCGCCCATCAGCAGGTGCCGCACTGGGAGATCGGCCACGCCCTGCGCCTGCTCGACATGGAGCGGGGCGCCCGCCTCTCGGGCTCCATGTTCCCGCTCTACCGCGGGGCGGGCGCACGGCTCTTGCGCGCCCTGACCGCGCTCGCCCTGGACCGCCACACCCCGGTCTACGAGGAGATCCGTCCGCCGACGGTGGTCCTGACCGAGACCATGGTCTCCACCGGCCACCTCCCGAAATTCGCCGACGACGCCTACCACCTCGAACGCGACGACCTGTGGGCGATCCCCACCGCCGAGGTGCCGCTCACCTCCCTGCACCGGGGCGAGATCCTCGAAGAGTCCGTGCTGCCGCTGCGCTTCACCGCCGCCACCGCCTGCTACCGCCGCGAGGCGGGGTCGGCCGGGAGCGACACGCGTGGGCTGTTGCGGGTGCACGAGTTCGACAAGGTCGAGCTGTTCGCCTACACCACGCCCGACCAGGCCCTCGGTGCGCAGGCCGACATTCTGCGGCGCGCCGAGTCGCTGCTGCAGGAGCTCGGGTTGCGCTACCGGGTCATGGACCTGTGCACGGGGGATCTGAGCGGTGCGTCGGCCCGTACGTTCGACCTCGAGGTCTACTCCTCGGGGGTCGACCGGTGGCTGGAGGTCAGCTCCACCAGCTGGTACCGGGACTACCAGGCCCGCCGGGCCCAGGTGCGCTACCGACCGGCCGGCGGGGCTGCGCCGCAGCTGGTCCACACGGTGAACGGGTCCGCCCTGGCCTGGCCCCGGATCTGGGCCGCGCTGATCGAGAACGGGCGTCAGGAGGACGGAGCCGTGCGGCTGCCAGACTGCCTGGCGCCCTACCTCGGGGGCGAGCTCGTCCTACGGGCTCCCTGACGCCTCAGGTCGCGGTCGAGCGCCGGCGGAGCATCTCCTCGGTCCCCTCGGCGTCGAGCGGCACGGCGAAGTGGTAGCCCTGGGCCAGGAGGCAACCCAGCTGGCGCAGGCGCGTCGCCTGCAGCGCACTCTCCACCCCTTCGGCGATGGTCACGTGGCCCAACGTCTCGGCGATGTGGATGATGGCCTGCGCCAGGCCGACCGGGTACTGGACGTCGTCGAGCGCCACCACGAACGAGCGGTCGATCTTGAGGACGTCGATGGGGAACTGCTCGAGGTAGGCCAGCGACGAGTAGCCGGTGCCGAAGTCGTCGAGGGCGATCCGCACCCCGAGCTCCTTCAACGCGTGCAGGTTCTGGACCACCACCTCGGTGTCCTGCATGACCGCGCTCTCGGTGATCTCGAGGACCAGGTTCAGGGGGTCGATCTTCGTCGTGGCCAGGGCCTCGGCCACCATCGCCACGGTGGCGGCATCGGCCAGCTCGTGCGCCGAGAGGTTGACGCTCATCGCCACGTCGGATGAGACCAGTTCCCGCTGCTGCCAGCGGCGCAGCTGGGCACACGCCTCGGCGAGCACGAAGCGGTCGACCACGTCGATCAACCCGACCTCCTCGGCGAACGGGACGAAGGCGGCGGGTTGCAGGAGCCCCCGTTCGGGATGCTGCCATCGCACCAGTGCCTCGAACCCGACGATGGCCCCGGTGTCGAGCTCGATCACGGGCTGATAGTGCACCACGAGCTCCAGGCTGGTCACCGTCCGGCGCAGGTCCGCTTCGAGCTCCAGACGTTCCACGACGGCGGTGTGCATGTCGTCGCGGAACTCCTCGTAGCGATCCTTGCCCTGTTCCTTCGCCATGTACATGGCCAGGTCGGCGTTGCGCAGGAGCTGCTCGCCGGTGCTGCCGGGCACCCCGAAGGTGATGCCGACACTGGCGGTCACCACCACTTCGGTCGTGCCCAGGATGACGGGTCGACGCAGCGCGGCCAGGATCCGCTCGGCCAGCATGACGATGTCCGAGTGGCCTTCGATGTACTCGATCAGCACGGCGAACTCATCCCCGCCCAACCGTGCTGCGGTGTCGGTCTGCCGTATGCAGCCGGTGAGCACACCGGCGACGGCGCGCAGCAACTCGTCACCCATGGAGTGGCCCAGGCTGTCGTTGACCGTTTTGAAGTTGTCCAGGTCCAAGAACATGACGGCGATCGGCTTGCGGACGCGCTCCATGCGGGCCACGGCCTGATTCAGGCGATCGGTGAAGAGTGACTTGTTGGCCAGGCCGGTCAGCGCGTCGTGGAACGCCTGGTAGGACAGCTCCGATTCGAGCCGCGCCTGCATCGTGCTGTCGCGGAAGCTCCAGACGCGCCCGACGATCTCGCCGTCGACCATCTGGGGCTTCGTCACGCGCTCGAAGACCCGCCCGTCCTTGAACTCCACGGTGTCCGTCGCCTCCAGCTCGGGGTGGTTGAAGAGCTCGTTGACCTTGGCCAGGTATCCCGGCGCGTCCACCAGCTGCTCGAGGATCCTGGAGAGGGCCGGCGTCAACCGACGGGGGAGCTCGGTGGACGCCGGGTAGCCCCACATTTCGGCCAGCCGGCCGTTCATGTTGGTGACGTTGCCCTCGAGGTCGACGACGACGACGCCGTCGGCCGTGGAGTCGAGGGTGGCCTGCAGGAGCGACAAGGTCGTGCGCAGCTCGAGCTCGGCCGCCTGGCGGGCCGAGATGTCGTGCGCCGTCACGACGTAGCCGTCCACCGTCGGGTCGTGCATCAGGTTCACGAAGGAGAGCTCGAAGGGAACCGTCTCCATCGCATCGTGGCGCAGCAGGCCCACCTCGACGATCACCGGATTGGCGGCCGTCGCACCCGACGAGGCGCGCGCCATGGCCACACCGAGCGCCGGCCGGTCCTCCTCGGCCACGAGGTCGGCCAGCGGGATGTTCTCGACGAGCTCGGGGTCGTAGCCGAGCATGCGGGTCAGTGCCGCCGACACGGAGTCGATATGCCCGCTGGAGGAG
>Ga0302326_10002736_pt1 | contig 42484 bp, 40 predicted proteins | sample Palsa_T0_3_FD_202264 | JGI IMG/M metagenome (GOLD analysis project Ga0302326, IMG submission 202264) | Peat permafrost microbial communities from Stordalen Mire near Abisko, Sweden - Palsa_T0_3 | ecosystem: Environmental > Terrestrial > Soil > Palsa > Peat permafrost | place: Sweden: Abisko...
CCGCTTGACCCCCATCGAATACGAGATGATCATGACCCCAAAGGCCACCCAGGCCGCCTAACAAAACCTGTCACCAGATAACGCGGCAGTCCCAGATGGCCATGGCATCGCTGGACGGCGAGCCGAAGTTGGTCAACCGCACGGAACTCATCGGCGGTCGGCTCGACTAGTCGGACATCTTCGACGAGTGAATCCGTACCCTCACCGTTGGAGTTCTCGCCCGAGCCCTCCTGCGTCTGAGCCCCGGTCTCCTCGGCCGGGGCTCCGTCGTGGGCGGTCACGACCGGCCCTGTGACTTGCGGGACTGCCGCCTCACACGACGTGCCTGGGCGGACTTCAACGCCAGAGTCGTGAAGTACGCCTTCCGGGCGCACTCAGCACGCCGGAGTCGCTCAGCCTCTGGAAGGGTGCGCTCGGGATCGACCTGGTCGAGGAAGCGTGCGTCGAACTTGTCCCGAGCAGACTTGGTGAGCTGCTTCGAGTCGTTCTTGGCGTGGTTGGCGTAGGCGGCTGCACGGGCTTGCTGCGACCGCTCGCTGGGGGTCCTCATGATGACGTACCAGTCCTAACGCCACCTCCTTTTTGGTCACTTCGGCGGCATCGATCTGGACACGTCCGTCTTGGCTATGGGTCGTGCGCTCGACGGAGGCGCACAACGCTTGTGCAGTGTACGAAGGTCGAGCTGGAAGGTGGCCGACTCCCCTAGAGCCGATCGCCGAAGGACAGGCGCCGATGAGCGTTGCGGGCACGCTCGTCGGCGGCGGATGCCCCGTACCGGGCCAGCATCTCCCGAGTCCGCCAACCGGCGAGGCGCATGAGGTCACCCTCGTTGCCTCCTTCGTTCAACCAGTCGTGGGCGAAGGAGTGGCGGAACTGGTGGGCATGGACCCCCTCAATACCAGCCTCCTCCCCCCGACGCTTGAGCATCGTGCCGAGACCCGACACCTGCATCGCCCCCCTACGGGTCAGCCAGAACCGGCTCAGCCCGCTGTACTGGTGTCTGGACCGCAGCCGGTCGTAGCGGTCGAGGGCTTTGGCCGTCCGGACCCCGAAGGGGACGTCACGGTGCCGCCCACCCTTGCCGAGGACGGTGACCACTGACTGGTCGAGGTCCAGGTCTTCAACCTCGATGCCGAGCAACTCACCCCGGCGCAGGCCGGTGTCCGCCAGAAGGCGAATGATGGCCTCGTCACGGGAATCCTCGAATCCCCTGCTGCGGCAGGTGGCGATCATGCTCTTGATCTGGGTCTCGGACAGGAGACCGACCGGGTCTTCGGGGATGTGGGGGGCCTTCATCTTGGCCATCGGGCTTGTGGCAATGTGCTCCTCCTCGACCAACCAGCCGAAGAACTGCTGCAACGCCCGGAAGCGGTTGTTGGCGGTCGCCGGGGAGCGATTCTCCAGCAGATGGGCGATGAAGCCCTCCACGTCACCTCGGGTCACAGCCGCTACTTCGTCGATGCCGACGCTGTCGAGATACCCCGCCAGCTGACTGACCGCTTCGCCGTACGTCTCGACGGTCTTCGTCGACTTGTTCTCTGCCTTGAGGTGGCGCTCGAAGGACTTCGCCAACCGCTGGAACTCACCTAGCCTGTCCATTTCAGTCTCCTGTGATCCCTCGAAGCATGTGCGCTTCGGGCGCTGTACTGGGTGACTACTCAGGGCTGAAAGGACGGACCCGCAGGTCAGACAGCAAAAGACACGGGGAGTGGCGCAGTTGGTAGCGCGCCTGCTTTGGGGGCAGGAAGTCGGGGGTTCGAGTCCCCCCTCCCCGACTCGTTGGGGTTGGTTGGGCGGGCCGGGCCTTCGGCTCACCAGGATCACCCTGGCGTTAGGAATCACCCGCCTTTTCGCGCTGATCCCTAACGCCACGATGATTCTGCTTCTGCACCCAGCCCCCCGGACTGGGGCCAGCGCGCTCGACCGGGCCCTGCCGGGTTGTGATCCCCACCCCCGGCTGGGTGGCTCGGGTCGCTCGGGGGTCGTGGCGGATACGCTCTGGGCGCCTTGCGGGTGTAGCTCAATGGCTAGAGTCCCAGCCTTCCAAGCTGGTCATGCGGGTTCGATTCCCGTCACCCGCTCTCCCTGTCGGCGACGCCGCTTCGCGGCGGCTCGCCCACCAAGGGCGCAGAGGGGGCTTATTCGCCATCATCCAGGCGACGATCCTCATGCACGACGAGACTCGTGCGGCCGAGCTCACGGAAGTTGGATTCGCCAAGAGCCGCGATCACCTGGTTGCGCTCTCACAGCGCGAGCAGGTCTCGGTTGCTGATGTTGCCGGTCGTCACGATCAGGAGGCGGCCCGGCAGAGCCCGTAAGAGATGACCGTCGCGAAAGTCACGGTCCTTCGTGACCAGGACTCGATCCTCGGTATCAGCCGCCAGCGCCAACTCCACGTCCGTGCTCTTGTTGCCGTGCTCTAACGCGACGAGTGGACAGCATCATGACCGTGTTCACGGAGGAAACGGACGAGGCGCTCCGGGAGCTGCGCGTCGATCAGAAATGTCACGCGGCGTCGAGCGGCACCGCTCTGCGGGGCGAACGCCAAGGCGGCGTACTCCAGTGTCGCCAGCAAGTCATCACATCCGCCGACTTCCGGGGGTGTCCGAGGGGGCGGCGCCGTTGCAGTCACGGTCTATACCCTCCTCGCCGAGCTTTCGGCTCAGCGTCTTAAGGCCACAAACACCATGAGGTGGACACTGCCGGGCCGTCCCACGGCTTTCGAGTGCCGGCAAGTCTGAACGCACAGGTTTCGGCGGCCGCCGGTAGGGGTACGGTCAGTGTTCGGTTCGCGAATGGCGTGGCACGTTCAGGGGGGTCGACGCCTCCCGGCTGTTGGAGGCTGTCATACCGCCTCACAGGGCCCGGCGCGCAAGACACGCGCTGGGCATGAGACGACGACGAGGGTGGTCGGAATGGCTGAGACAACTTTCACGATCGGAGCCGAGGCCAGCTGCACGGACTGCGTTTGCGGGGACGTCATCCGCGTCGTCGTCGACCCGATCGCACGGTCGGTGACTCACCTGGTCGTCGAGCCCAAACACCGCGGCGGGCTTGGCCGACTTGTTCCGCTCGAACTGGTCGATGCGTCCAACGGTGAGATCCGGCTCGGCTGCACCGCCGCCGACTTCGAAAAGCTGGAGCGCGCCGAGGACACGAGGTTTCTGCCTGGAACGATCGGCTCTCTCGGATATGGCCCGGACCAAGTGATGTTCTGGCCGTACTACGGCATAGGCGCCGGCAACGTCTCCGAGCCGGTCACCTACGACACGGTGCCCGATGGCGACGTGACCGTGCGCCGAGGCGAACATGTCCACGCCACCGACGGTGATATCGGCCGCGTGCAAGGCCTCGTTATGGACGCTGGTGACCGCCACATCACCCACGTGCTCCTGCAAGAGGGGCACCTTTGGGGGCGTAGGCAGGTCGCAATCCCGATCGCCGCGGTGTCGGAGGTGCGTGAGGGGATCCGCCTCAACCTCACCAAGCAGGAGGTCGGGGACCTCCGCCCCGTGACCGTCGAGCAACTCAACGGGTAGAGCCCGGTCGGTGTCGTAGTTAGCGAGTTGGGTGTGGCCGACTGGCCTCGGGATCAGACCGATGACCGAGTTTGGTCGGGGCAACCGGACGCGGCGGGCGCCTCCTCCACGTTGGCGGCCCGGTGTACTCTCGTCGAAAGGGATCAGCGTTGCTCCGGACCTCGGTAGCGCACTCAACGGCGCCACCGAGGAGGGCTTGAGGACATGGTCTTCGCGTTAGATGTTGCCGGCGACTCCGCGCCCGACGAGAGTCGACGTTGAAGGCCTCACCGACGATGAGCCTGGCGGCTCTGTATCCCCTGCGGTTCGAGCCGATCTACCAGTACCGGTTGTGGGGTGGGCGCCGCTTGGCCGAGGTCATCGGCGAGACGCTCCCTGGCGAGGGCCCCATCGGCGAAGCATGGGTGCTCAGCGACCGTGAGGACCATCCGAGCCGCGTGGCTGACGGACCGCTAGCCGGGCGGACCATCGCTGAGCTCGTTGAGGACTATCCCGAGCAGCTGCTCGGGAAGGTTGCGCCGGATTACGGCCGGTTCCCGCTCCTGCTCAAGTTTCTCGACGCCAGCGACGTGCTGTCTGTGCAGGTGCACCCGTCCGATCGGCAACCGGGCTATCTCCCCGACGGGGAGACCGGGAAGACCGAAGCGTGGGTGGTGCTGGAGGCGGGGCCGAGGAGCCGCGTCTACGCCGGCCTCGCACCAGGCACGACGCCCGACCGTCTCCGCCGGGCTGTCGCCGACGGCACTGTGCCCGCCTGTCTCGCATCGTTCACACCCAAGCCGGGCGACGCCGTGTTCGTGCCGGCGGGAACGGTTCACGCTCTGGGCGGCGACGTGGTGGTGTTCGAGGTTCAGCAGAACAGCGACGTCACCTTCCGCCTCTACGACTGGGAGCACCTCGATCCGGGCACAGGCAAACCCCGAGCGCTGCACGTCGACGAGGCGCTCGCCTGCACCGACTTCGACCAGGGTGCGGTGACGCCCGTGACGCCGGTCGTCGAGGCGGGGCCGGAGGGCCGCGAGCGGCTCTTCGACTGCGCTGCCTTCAAGCTGTGGCGGCTGAGCGGGCGGTCGCCGTTCATGGTCGGCGCCGCCGGCGTGGCCCGGGTCGTGGTCTGCGTCGACGGGGTAGGCAAGATCGAACACGAGGGTGTCAGTTTTCCGGTCCGAGAGGGGGACGTGTTCGTCTTGCCGTCGGTCATCGGCGTGTGCTCGTTCCAGCCAAACGGTGCCGTGACCGTCTTGGAGCTCGCCCTGCCCCAACGGCCGATAACCGATGACGGCGGATCGGCCGAAGGATGAAGCGGCTGATCGTGTTCGATTTGGACGGCACCCTCGCCGAGAGCAAATCGCCGCTCGATATCGAGATGGCCCAGCTTGTCCACTCGCTTCTCGCCATTGTCCGGGTGGCGGTCATCTCTGGCGGTGGCTGGCCGCAGTTCGGCAAGCAACTGCTCGCCCACCTGCCTGAGGACGAGGCCCTGGCGAACCTGTCTTTGCTTCCCACCTGCGGCACCAAGTTCTTCGCCTACACGGGGTTGTGGTCGAAGGTTTACGAAGAGGACCTGACCCCCGATGAGCGGACAAAGATCGTGGCCGCGCTCCACGAAGCCCTCGGGGGGTTGCACGAGGGAGGCAGGAAGGTCTGGGGGGAGGTCATCGAGGACCGCGGAAGCCAGGTCACGCTGTCCGCCCTCGGCCAGGAGGCGCCACTCGAAGCCAAGGCCAGATGGGATCCCGATCTCGCGAAACGAACCAAGATGAAAGCGCTGCTCGACACGCTCATCCCGGACTTCTCCGTCCGCATGGGCGGCGCGACGTCGATCGATGTCACCAAACCCGGTATCGACAAGGCGTACGGGATCCGGAAACTTCGCGAATTCCTCGGCATCCCGATCAGCGAGATGCTGTTCGTCGGTGACGCGCTGTTCGTCGGAGGGAACGACTACCCAACCGAACAAGCCGGAGTCGCGTGCATCCCGGTTCGAGGCCCGGCGGAGACGAAACGAGTGATCCAGACGCTCCTCGCATGTCTGGGTTGCGATCCGCCATGAAGCAACTTGCTAAGCCAGAGGCGAAGCAGGCAGGACCTAAGCCGAGCGCGAGCGACGACCTGAAGTCGATGCCCCTGGCGCAGGTGCAGGAACGCTTGGGTTACTCAGCGGCTGGCCTCACCGAGGCGGAGGCCCAGAAGCGGCTCGCCCAGTACGGGCCGAACGAGGTCGAGGAGCACAAGGAGAGTCCGCTGCTGAAGCTGCTCTCCTACTTCTGGGGGCCGATCCCGTGGATGATCGAGGTGGCGGCGGTTCTGTCGGGGCTGCTGCGGCATTGGCCGGATTTCTTCATCATCTTGGTTCTACTGGCGGCCAACACGGCCGTCGGGTTCTCGGAGGAACATCAGGCCGGCAAAGCCATCGACGCGCTGAAGGCGGAGTTGGCGATCAGGGCGAGAGTGCGACGGGACGGCAAATGGGTTACCCCCGCGGCGCGCGAGGTCGTACCGGGCGATGTCATCCGCCTACGACTGGGCGACATCGTGCCAGCCGACGCGCGTCTCCTCGAGGGCGACCCGGTCGCGGTCGACCAATCGGCCCTGACCGGGGAGTCACTGCCCGCGACGGTTGCATCCGGCGGGGCGGTGTTCTCCGGGTCGATCATGCGCCAGGGCGAGATCGGCGCGTTGGTCTATGCCACCGGGGGGAACACCTACTTCGGCAAGACGGCCGAGCTCGTCCAGGACGCCAAGACCGTCAGCCATTTCCAAAAGGCCGTGCTGCGAATCGGCACGTTCCTGATCATCCTCGCCGCCGGGCTCGTGGCGGTGATCGTCGCCGCCTCGATCATTCGGGGCGACCCGACCTTGACCACCCTGCAGTTCGCCCTGGTCCTGACCGTTGCCGCGATCCCCGTCGCCATGCCCACGGTGCTGTCGGTGACGATGGCGGTCGGAGCGCGCCTGCTGGCCAAGAAGAAGGCGGTCGTGAGCCGGTTGGTGGCCATCGAGGAGCTCGCAGGCGTCGACATTTTGTGCTCTGACAAGACAGGCACCCTCACCCAAAACAAGCTGACACTGGGAGATCCATTCGCGGTGGCCAACGTCACCGTCGAACAGGTGATCTTGAGCGCTGCACTGGCGTCGCGGGCGGACAACAACGACACGATCGATCTTGCTGTCCTCGCGGGTTTGACCGACGAGACGGCACTCACCGGGTACAGGGTGGTCCACTTCCAGCCCTTTGATCCCGTGCACAAGCGAACCGAAGCGACGGTGGAGGTCGCAGGACAATCCACGTTCAAGGTCACGAAAGGCGCACCGCAAGCGATCCTCGCGCTGTCGGCGGATGGCGGGCAGAACGCCGCGGTCAACAGGGCCGTGAACGAGTTCGCGCAGCGCGGGTTTCGCTCATTGGGCGTGGCCCGGGCCGATGCCGACTGCCCATGGAAGTTCCTCGGCGTGTTGCCCTTGTTCGACCCGCCACGCGAGGACGCCAAGGCGACAATCGCGACGGCCAGAGAGCTGGGGGTCGACATCAAGATGGTGACCGGCGATGCCCTCGCAATCGCCCAGGAGACCGCCAAGACGCTTGGGATGGGCACCGCGATACTCGACGCGGCCGGGCTCGGGGACTCCAAGAAAGATGCGACGACGGCCGAAGCGAAATCCGTCGAACAAGCCGACGGATTCGCGCAGGTGTACCCCGAGCACAAGTTCCACATCGTCGACATCCTGCAGAAGCGGGGCCACATCGTCGGGATGACCGGCGACGGAGTCAATGACGCCCCGGCACTCAAGAAGGCTGACTGCGGCATCGCCGTCTCCGGTGCCACAGACGCGGCACGCGCGGCGGCGTCGATCGTGCTGATGAGCTCAGGTCTGTCGGTGATCATCGACGCCATCAAGGAGAGCCGCAAGATCGTCCAGCGGATGAACAGCTACGCCATCTACCGCATCGCCGAAACCCTGCGCGTCCTGCTCTTCGTGACCCTGGCCATTCTGATCTTCAACTTCTTCCCGGTCACGGCGATCATGATCGTCATGCTGGCGCTGCTCAACGACGCCGCCATCCTGTCCATCGCGTACGACAACGCCCGGTACAAGAACGAGCCCGAAGCGTGGAACATGCGCCTCGTCCTGGGCATCGCCACGGTGCTTGGTGTGGTCGGACCCCTTGCCGCGTTCGGCCTGTTCTACCTCGGGGACCGGGTGTTCGGGCTCCCGCGTGACCAGCTCCAGACGATGATGTACCTGATGCTGTCCGTGGCCGGGCACCTCACCATCGTCCTGGCCCGTACCCGCGGCCCGTTCTGGTCCACCCCCCCCGCCAGGATTCTCTGGACGGCCGTGCTCGGCACCCAGACACTCGCCACCCTCATCGCCGTCACCGGGATTTTCATGACTCCCCTCGGATGGGGATGGGCGGCGTTCGTCTGGGGTTATGCGATCGTCTGGTTCTTCATCACCGACCGGGTGAAGCTACTCGGGTACCGAATCCTCGACTCGGTGAAGGACAAGCAGGCGAACACGGCCAGCCTCACCGACCGCGACCCACTGCCGGGGGCAGAGGCTCAGCGGCCGATCTTCGGCGCAAACAAGGGTCGAGGGCACCTTGACTCTCGATGACGCCCCGAGGCGGAGGGTGCGCTCGTCCCGAGCCACCGATGGGCCCGAAGACTCCGAGCAGTCCGAGCGGGGCCCGGGTATTGGCAGGTCGCCGATGCTCACCATTCTGGGAGGTTAGCGATGGACACAATCGTCGTTGGAGTCGATGGATCAAAGGGTTCTCAAGCGGCGGTGCGATGGGTCGCCCGGCAGGCGCAGTCCGACGGCGGGCCTGTCATCGCCGTGCATGTGGTCCGCAGGACCGGGTTATGGACCCTCTCAGCGGTACAGATCAACATCGACACCCTCCTCGCTGAGCTTCAGACGAGCCTCGACGGAAGGTGGGTCGCCCCGCTCCGCAGCGCTGGCGTTTCCTATTCGACGAAGTTGGTTCGTGGTGATCCTGCGATCGAGCTCCTGCGGGTGGCCGGCCGGGCTGCGCCATCCATGCTTGTTGTCGGGTCGAGGGGGCACTCCAACCTGACCGATCTCGTGGTAGGTGGCACGGTCCACAAGGTCATCAACCGCAGCGAGATTCCGATTGTCGTCGTCCCCGCGGGGCCTCCCGCGGCGAAAGTGCCATCGTCCCGAACGAAGACAGCCCCTCCGCGGTCGGCCTAGCCCCCCGTCGGCGCCAAGCTCGGAATCCATGGTCGCTCGCCTGATCCTCGCCCCGCTGGTGGAGGATGCTGCTGACACGGGGGACCAGCCGCGGATAGGGCGGTCGGGCGCGACAGGAGGGAGCCGTGACTGGTGAAAGCGATGGCGATCCCGGGAGTGGCGGATCCGCTCCGTTCTGGCGCCGGGCGGAGCTGGGTTTCCTCGGGCGTCGGTCCCGTCAGGTCCTTCTCCTGGCAGCTTTGACAGGGCTGTTGACGGCTGGAGTCGTCGCCGGATTCGAGTACCTCGTCAACGAACAGATGCTCAGCTGGGTCGAGTCCTGGCCTCTGGCCCTTCAGGCGGGGGCGCCTGCGGTCGGTTTGGTCGGCGCAGCTCTGGCCCTTCGGTATCTGGCGGGCGGTGCGTCCCCGGAGATGAGCGAGGAGTACATCCACAACTTCCATGACCGTCACCACCGCTTGGACCGCGGTCCTGTCCCGGGTCGTGTCGTTGCCAGTGCTGCGACGCTTGGGCTGGGCGGAACCATGGGCTTCGAGGGACCGTCGATTTACATCGGGGCAGCCATCGGGGCAGCCATCCAAGCTCGTTTGACCCGGTACTTCTCACGGGAGGACGCCAAGACGTTGATGGTGGCGGGCGCCGCGGCTGGCTTGGCGGCAGTGTTCAAGGCGCCGGCCACCGGAGCGGTGTTCGCGCTCGAGGTTCCCTACCAGGATGATCTCGCCGGGCGGATGGTGCTCCCTGCGCTCTGCGCTTCGGCGGTCAGCTACACGACGTTCGTCGCTCTTCGCTCGACCGCGCCGTTGCTGCCAATCGGAGGCTCGTCCGCTTTCCACCTCGTCGATCTCGGCGGCGCCATCGTCGTCGGGTTGGCGTGCGGGGTCGGGGCACGGGTGTTCAGCTGGGCGCTTCGTTCCACCAAACGGATCGCCCGATCGGGTTCGATCGCGGCGAGGGTGACCAGCGCCGGCGTGCTCCTGGCCGCGCTCGCCATCGTGTCGCACCTCGTGACCGGCACGGCCCTGACGCTTGGGCCCGGGTACCGAGCCGTCGGTTGGGCGCTCGACCAGCACCACGGCCTCGCCGCCGTAGGCGCGTTGCTGATGCTGCGGGCCGTTGCAGTCCTGGTCGTGGTGGGAGGGGGCGGCGCCGGAGGACTGTTCATCCCCCTCGTGGTCGAGGGAGCCTTGCTCGGGCGAATACTCGGCGGGTTGCTCGGCATGCCAGCCAGTCCGCTCTACCCGGTGCTCGGGATCGCCGCCTTCCTGGCCGGCGGATACCGCACGCCCCTGACCGCGGTGATGTTCGTCGCCGAAACGACAGGACGACCAGGATTCGTCGTGCCCGCTCTGTTGGCAGCCGTCGTCTCCCAACTCGTGATGGGCAGTCACTCGATCGCGCCCGACCAGGTGGCTGCCCGGGCCGGTCATCTGGAGAAACGTCTGCGGCTCCCAGTCTCCGCCGCCGTCGCTACCGACGCAACCACCGTGCCATCCGCCTTGAGCGTCGCCGACTTTGTCCGCAGCTACGCCGTCGGTCGTCACACTCTCGTCGCACCCGTCGTCAACGACGGTAGACTCGTCGGCGTCATTGACCTCTCAGGCGTGGAAGCTGTCCCGCGCAACCGTCGCAAGCGCACCCTCGTAGGCGATGCCATGCGCGGCGACCACCCAGTCGGACGCATCGCCTGGACCCTTCGAGAGGCCGTCTCGATCATGGAGGCCAACGACGTCGACGTCCTCCCCATCGTCGACGCGAGCGACCACTACGTCGGGCTACTCACTACCGCGGCCATCCTCGCCCTCGGCGACATCCTCGACGAGTCCGACGACTACGGCCCATCGCCCTCAGGTGACGTCTGAGGCCGTTCGAACTGGCAGCTGACACAAACGAGGACAACGGCCACCGCGGCGGCCCGGCCGCGGCCGCTCACGCGGGTCGCCGGCGCGGCCGGTCACCCTCGGTCGTGGCCGTCTCTCGACGTTACGCCCGCCGCCCACGCCCCAGCCGGCGCGGATCAGGGCACCTCGATGTCATGCTGGCCGACGTGCGAGACCGACGAGCGGCTGCGGCCATAGTCGTCGCTGCCTGCCTCGCCGGCTGCGGCTCGACCTCACGTTCGAGTCTGAACCACCGGCCCTCGACGAGCACGTCGGCTGCCCAGACAACCACTACGACCACTGTGCCCGTCACCTCAACAATCACGGGGTCCCGCGGCGCCGCTCAAGCACCCAACGGGCCGCTGCCGTGCCCTTCATACAGTCCGGTCCCGAGCATGGCGACGGGGTCCTATTGCGGTCCAACGCCGGAGCCCGGGAACGGCCTCGGACCAGACGGGGTGTGCACCGGCAACGAGTCGGGCCCACCCTGCGGGACGGGAGTAACCGTCGGCACGTACTACGCCTACACCGTGCCCGGGGCGTGCCAAGCGCGGATCGTCTTCGACGGTCGCGACTGGTGGTCAGAGCTCCCCGACCCCGGCAGGCCCCTCTACGTGTGGATGAGCGTCGCGACGGACGGAACCGTCAGCTTCATCGCCCCTACCGGCTCGGTCGAATTCGACGCCACCGAGCAGCACCCGGCACAGGCATGCGGATGACGGGCCGCCACGCCACAGCGCGGCCGACCTCATCGTCTCTCGGGAACGGCTTTTCGCGCACCTTCGCGCTGGTCACGGTCATGGTCTTCGTCGCATCGACGACGACGGCAAGCGTGATGGTGGCCTCGGGCGGCAGGACGTCGCACCCGGAGCCGCCAGCTTGCTGGACCGCCGTAGATGCCTGTCGTCCGGCAACGCCGACGGAAGCGACGGCCCCATCCCTGGAAGTGACCAAGACCTTCATATCAAGCGCGTCCCCCGTCGGTCCGATGTTGGAGATGAGCGACGTCACCTTCGCTGACGCCGCCCATGGGTGGGCGTCCGGGAATCGCTGCCCGGCCACGACAAGCGCGCCGTGCGACGGTGTCGTCGAGGCGACATCAGACGGCGGTCGCGACTGGGCGACGGTTTGGAATGGCCCGGTCGCATTCAGCGATCTGCAATTCTTCGATGACACGCATGGCGTAGGGCTCGTGCGGGACGAGCGCTGCCTGCCGGAAGCCGAGATCTCCGCCGGCTGCCCCGAGTCGGTGATGGCAACTGCCGACGCAGGACGAGAGTGGACCCCGTTGTATACGACGATCTCCGGCATCGGCGGCATCCGTTTCGCCACTGCCGACATCGGCTGGATCGCCACGTTGGGCTGTCCCAACGCCACCCAAACCCAAGTCCCGAATTGCGTCGGCCACGTCCTGGCCACATTCGACGGCGGCCGCCACTGGGTTTCGGAACTTCAGGTGAACGGTGCCGTATTGGCGGTGACCAGCTTCGGGGACGTCGTGTGGGCGGCTGCGTCGAACCCACCACCACCCGGGGCGTCCATCTCTACATTCACTCCCGTCACCGTGTGGTCGTCGGTTGCGGGAAGGCGTTGGGTCAGGACAGGAACCATCCCAACTCAGGGCGAATTCGACCCCCTCGCCATCGCTACGATCGCCTTCTCGAGTCCGGCGAACGGCTGGTCCACCGTCTTTGAGCAGGTCACGTGCGCCATGCACGGGTGCGGTGTCGCTGCGTCATTTCACACGACCGACGGCGGGCGCAGCTGGACGCTGCAACCGCTACCGGTATCCGACGGCCAGTGCGGTGGCGGGAGCCCCACCGTGTCTCTCAAACCCGGGGGGCAAGCCGTGGGAGCTATGGGCGTCAACCTCGGCGCCTGCGCGCCTCCGGAATCCGTGCTCGCCACCTACTCCGCCAGCTCTTGGCGCCCGGTCCATGACTTCGAGCTCGAAGGCATCGGCTCAATGGCGTGGACGTCAGAAGACGCCGGATGGGCCACGACCAACTCGGCCATCATCCACACCGACGACGGTGGTCGGACCTGGGATCAACAGTTCCCGGCCCCACGACCGACGGTCAGCATCGCGTTCACCAGCGCCCTCGATGGTTGGGGTGCTGCGACGGTCTCCGACCCGAGCGCCGTCCTGCGCACGACCGATGGGGGCGACACATGGACAGTGATCGCCGAACTGTCCGACATCATCCAACAGTTGAGCGTCGCAGGCGACGACGTCTGGGCGGCCGAGATCTCCCCTCCCGACGGCTACTCCTCGGTCGCGAGGACTACCGACGGTGGGAGGACGTGGACCACCATTTACCGACTCCCGACGATCGCACCACCGCAGGGTCCCATCACCATCGGTGACCTCTCGATGTTCGGCAACACTGGCGTGCTGGTCACCACTACTGGCGTCGGGCAATGGCAAGAGCTCGGCGAGGTGCCGCCATTCTCGTACTTCGCGACGACCGATGGCGGGCAGACCTGGCGTCCCCGTGGTATCGGCCTCGATGTCGACAACGGTCTGGCCCTGATCGATAGCAGCAGCTTCGCTGACGCTCTGCAGGGCTGGCGCATCGTCACCGCCTCCATCGACGCGGTCGAGGCAACCGACGACGGGTCCACCACCTGGCACCCCCTCGGCGCCCTCCCGTCCGACATGACATTCGGCCCTGTCGGCGTCGAGCTTTCGAACGACACCGACGGCTACGTCTGGGCCGGCTCGCCCGCCCTGAATATGTCCCTGGAGATCCTTGCCACAACCGACGCCGGGCGCACGTGGACGAGCGACTACGTCCCCAACGTGCGTGCCGCATCGACGAACGGGCAGGTCGACTTCGTCGACGCCCAGCACGGCTGGATCCTCGCGAGCGGCCTCTGGGCTACGACCGACGGCGGCCTCATCTGGACCCAATTGTGAGGTGACCCGCTGGCCCTTAGCGTCGGGATCGCGCTCGCAACATGAGCCAGATGAGAGTGGCGACGAGGACGAGCCCCACAACGATGGCGACGCTGCCGGCGATGACGAAGACGTGGGTGGCCGAATCGTGGTGACATCCCGGCAGGCTCGGGTCACACGCATCCGCCAAAATGTTGATCATGGGCTCACCTCCCGCACCACGAGCGGCGCAAACGATCGGCCGCCGACCGTGCGGACAATACTCGACAGCACGGAGTGGATGAGCTGAGCCTCGCCTCGTACGCCGAAGCATTCGCCCTCACCCAGATCGTCGAAGCGCCGGTCTACGCGACTGTGCTCGTCGTGGCCTTCGGGGCGCGCCTCTCCCGTGCCCTGGGGGCCTCGATCCTTGCGAATCTCGTGAGCCATCCGTTGTTCACGTTCGCGTTGGCACCGGCAGCAGTTGCGCTGATGCCGCCCATCCCCGGCGTCGTCGTCTGCGAGACGCTCGTGTGGCTGCTCGAAGCCGGCTTGCTCTACGCCTGGCTGCGCCGTGACCTCCCGCTCCTGCTAGCCGTGTCGCTGCTTGCCAACTGCTGCTCCTTCGTTGTCGGCTTGCTCGTGCTCTAACCGAGCGTGAGGCCCCCTCCCGCGTCCTTGTAGAATGTGGCCGGTGGGCGGCGTAGTCCGGGCGAGCGGTTGGACCGCCGGTAGCTGATGGCCGACACCGGCGAGCCAGACGCCATCGGCATCACTCCCGACGGTGCCCTGGCGTAGTGGCCAACGGCGACAGCAACACCGTCACCCGGCTCGAGTTGTCCTAGCCCCGGCCGTTCGCAGCCCGGCGATATTCTGACGAGCTCGACGGTTCGGGATGAGGGGTCGCATGGACGAGTTGGGGCCGAGGTCAGGAGCGGTCATCCCCTTTGTCCTACGGATCGGCGTGACCGGCCACCGCGACCCGGCAGAAGCGGAGCTCGTGCAGTCGATGGCCACGGCGGCCGCGGCGCGACTGATGGACATCATGGATGAGATCGTCCGCGGCTCCGACTCCGACGATCTCCTGTGTGGCGCCGTGACACCGAGGTGGATCCGGGTGATCTCCCCGCTGGCCGAGGGAGCGGACCGCATCGTTGCCCAAGCCGTTTTGGACGCGGGCGACGCGCACGAGCATTGGACCGGCGAGCTGACCCCCGTCATCCCGTATGACATCGACCACTACCGCGAACACGACTGCTCGACCGCCGAGTCAAAGGACGCGTTCACGAGTCTGCTCGAGCGCGGTGGGACGCCGCGGATGCTCCATCACAGCGTTCCGGAAAGCGAGGTGCAGCGGGACCGGTGGTACCGCGACATCGGCCGCCACGTCGTTGACCGGTGCGATGTGCTGATGGCGCTGTGGGATGGGACCGACAACGGGAAGCCCGCGGGGACGGCGGCCACCGTCGAGTACGCGCTCGGCCAAGGCACGCCTGTGCTGTGGATTCCTACCGGTCGCACCGCCAGCGGACCGGCCGTCCCGGCACCAGGGTGTGACCGGGTCGAGCCCTCGCTCATCCTGCGACGGCGACGAGGCGACCCATCGACGCAGAAGGGGCACTCGCTGGCGGCCAACTCGGACAACGCCGTACTGCGCAGCCGCCTCGTCGGGTACTTCGCGAAGGTGAAACGCAGGTCGGACTTCCTCGAGCGGCTGGTGCGGCTCGAGAGCTACAACCGTTACGCCCTCCGCCAGGAGGCTCGCCTCGTCCGGATGGTTGAGGAGGACCTAGGGCAGCCGGCGCCACCCGATGCCAACCTCGGCGCCCTCGAGGCGGCGACGTCGTACTTCGTGCCCAGACGGGCGGCAGCCGAAGGGCTGGCGGCGGACTACCGACGCTGGTTTCGTCAACTTGACGTCTGCGTCTACCTGTTGACCGTGACGGCGGTGACGGTTGGCGCCGTCTCACTCTGGCTCACCAGCTGGGACTGGGTACCGGTCGCCATAGAAGTCGGTGCCCTCGTCACCGTGTCCGTCGTGACCTGGCAGGACTGGCGGCGCCAGCTGCACGACCGCTGGGTTGGCTACCGCGCGGTGGCCGAGTACTTCCGCAACGGCCAGTTCGTCTTCCTTGTCGCGCTCAGCCCGCCGCATGCAGCATCGGACCTGCTGCCCCTGGTGGAGGGAAGCCTGACTCGCGCTCGCATCGTGCCGTGGTTTTTCCCGGTCATCGAAGACGTGTGGGAGCAACGGCCGCCGCATGACCTGTCCGACACAGACCTTGGATGGGTCCGGGACGTAGTGCTCACGCGGTGGGTGGCCGACCAGCAGGGATGGCATGAGACCAAGGCCGCCGACCACGAGAGGCGGTTTGGTCGCTACGAGAAGGGCATCGTCTGGGCCTTCTTCTCCTCGGTCGTATTCGTGATCATCCACCTCGTCCTCTCCATCCCAGCGATGGGCGTGCATGCCCACTGGGTCGAGGCGGGGCTCGCCACCCTCGTCATCGCGCTTGCGAGCACCGGAGCGGCGCTCAACGGGCTGGCCGCTCACCTCAACCATCGCGGCCACGCGGAGCGCTACACCGACGTCGCCTATGAGCTGAGCCAGGAGCAAAAGGGGATCGCGGCGGCGACCACCTTCGGTGAGCTCCGGGAGGGGATCCTGGCCGTCCGCCGCATCATGCTGGGCGAGACGCGCGAATGGTTCGAGGGCATGTACGAAAGCGATATCGCCGTCCCGACATAGCCCGTCACCCGCTCACGTCCGGCGCGATCCGCACATAGCCGCCGAGTGTGCCTTGGTACATCACCCCGGCGGGTGTTGTCGTGCCGACGAGCTGCAGCATGTCGAACGTCGGCCCACTCCCGAGGTAGGTCCGCTGGACAATGCGTCCCGTGGCCGCGTCTATGACGGCGTAATAGGCCGCGTCGCCATACACGCTCGTCTCCGCTGTCTCGAGCCGAGTGGCGACGACCGTCTGAATCATGTCGTCCGCCAATGACAGCCTCGGCAATGCGGACGAGCGGGCGCTGCTGTTCCAGACCGTGCGGCAGCCACGCCCGGTGGTCCACAGGTCGACCCGCGTCAGGCCGCCGACGAACGGCGCACTGGTCGGGCTGGCCCGACCGACGGTCCCGCTCGGGTAGGGGTAGCCGTAGGTGTCCGTGACGATGACGGTGCGGTCGTAGGCGATCGGCGCGTCCTCGGTGCCGCTGTTGGTCAGCTGGGTCAACACCGGCACGTCGCACACGAGCGTCGGCTCAAAGGGCTCGGTCCTGCCCGGCGGAACGGCCCACACCAGCAGATGCTCGTGCGGGCGGGCGTTGTCAGTGATGGAGACGTAGCCGGCGGCGGCGTGCGGTCCGAAGAAGACGGGGGTGGCGCCGGTGCCGTCGGAAAGCTGGCCCGGCTTGCGCGGTCCGCCGCGGTCGTAGGGCTCGCGGAAGAGCTCTTGTGGCACCGCCTTGCGCCCGGCGCGGAAGAGGTACAGCGCGTGGTCGGTGGCGACCGCGGTGTAGCCCAGCTCGGTGGAGATGCTGTTGGCGATCAACTCGCCTGCCGGAAGCGCGACCGTCTGCACCCCGCCCGTCCTCGGATCGACAGTCCCCACCAGGCCGTGCAGCGTGGCAAACCACACCAGCCCGCTGGCATCGGGCGTGAGTCCGACGACGACGTCGCATCTCGCGCTGCCGCACTCGCGGATGACCGGGGCAGTGAGAGAGACTGACGAGGCGACCACCAACTTCCAGCCGGCCTCGGTCCGCTCGTGGGCGATGCGCAGGAGGTCGTTGGTCCCGGAGACGATGACCACCCGGTCGTGGTTGTCCAGATAGTCGTACACCCCGCCCAGCACCGAGGGGCCTGCCGGCAGGGACAGCGAGGCGAGAGGCAGCCCGCTCGTCGGGCTGATGAGCACCACCGTCGGCTCGCGAGTCGTTATCTCCGTGCAGGTCGCCAGCGGATAGCCGTCGGAGCCGACCATGACGCTCGCGCACGCGGCGCCCAGAACCACCGGGGTGACCCGTACCCGGCCGGGTCCCGGCCCGGATGCCGGGGTCGTATCTGATGACGCCGGGTCGCCGTGCATCATGGCGAAGCCGTTGGCCGCGGCGGCCGCAACCTGCGGGGGCGCCGGACCCCCGGCGGGAGCGGCGAGCGCGGGAGTGAGGAGCGTCGCCAGCAACAGGGCCGCGCCGAGGGCGACCCCGTGAGTATGTCGAGCGACCCAACGCACCTTTTCCTCCAAAGACCACTACTTCGATCGGAGTGATCATAATTACCGGGCGCGGGCGCGGGCGCGGGCGCGGGCGCGGGCGCGGGCGCCGGGGCGCCGGGGCGCCGGGGCGCCGGGGCGCGGGGGCGACGCCCAAGCCGGGAGGCTGGGGCGGGCGCGCTACTGGGACGTATCGTTTAGGGGTCGCCGAGGGCTAAACCGCACCTCCCAGTAGCGCTCGGGCGCCAGCCGCGCCGACGTGCGAGCGGCGCGGCAGCCGGCGCGGCGGCCGGCGAGCGGCGCGGCGACCCACCAGGGGCGCGGCGGCCGGCGAGCCCGACCGCCCGCCGAACGCATCACACGGGAGGGAGCGGCTCCCCGAGCAGGTGCTCGACGAAGTAGTCCCAGCCGGTCCGGGCCATGTAGGCGCCGGACTGGGTGTAGTGGTTGGCGCCCGGCCAGAGCTTCATGTCAAAGCGCTTGCCGGCGGCGATGAGGGCGGAGACGAGGGCCAGCGTGTGGTCAGGGGTGGCGTTTTCATCGAGCTCGCCGAAGCTCAGCAGGAGTTTGCCCTCGAGCCGGTCGACGAGGTGCAGGTTGCCGCGACGCACATAGAGGTCGGAAGCGTGATCAACCTCGGCCCCGGTATGCCAACTCCAGGAGCCGTGCGGCATCTTCGGGGCCGCGTGCACGCCAGCGCCGCTGACGGCCACCTTGAAGAAGTCCGGGAAGAGGAGCATCGACCGGGTCGAGTTGTAGCCGCCGTAGGAGAAGCCGGTCACCCCGACACGGGTCAGATCCAGCTGCGGGAACTCCCGACCGAGCGCCTTGATGGCGGTCACGTGGTCGACCAGGCCGCGCGTCTCGTCCACCTCGCCGTGGGTCCACTGACGGAAGTCGCGATGACGACCGGGCGTACCCCGCCCATCCAGCACGACGGTCGCGAAGCCGAGCGCTCCGTAGGCAGCACCTGGCGCCGCCGACTGACCGCCGACGCCCGGTCCGAGGTAGCCGCTCGGTTGCCAGGTCGCCTGGTAGCCGGCGTACATGAGGTCGATGACGGGGATCGCGGCCTCGTCGACTGGCTCGGGGGGGAGCGTGAGGACGCCCCAGAGGTCGGTCAGGCCGTCGTCGGCCTTGACGCAGAATTGGATGGGTGGGAGGTACCCGGTCGCCCGGAGGGCCGAGTCGTCCGTGGTCTCCAGCTCGCAGACGACGCGGCCGGCCTCGGCCAGGTCGCGCAGCACGATGACCGGCGGAGTCGAGACCGTCGACATGTGGTCGACGCAGTACCGCCCGCTCGGGCTGATCGAGTCGACCGGTATCGCGTTGGGCGAGAAGACGAGGGTGAAGAAGGCCGGCTGCGGCGCGACCAGCTCGTGGTCACAGTGCTCGGGCGTCAGCAGCTCAGCCGGAGCGCCATCGAGGGAGAGCCTGTACAGGCTCCGCCAGTAGGGGTTGCGACCCTCGACGCTGGTGCCGGCGAGGACCAACAGCGTCCCCGCCTCCGCGCCGATGCGCAGGATGTCACGCACGACGAGCTCGCCCGAGCTCAGCGCCCCGAGGTACTCCCCCGTCGTGGCGTCGTAGTGGTAGAGGTGTCCCCAGCCGTCCCGCTGGGAAAACCAGACAGCCGCGTTGCGGGACGGGATGACCCTGACGAGCGGCAGGCTGTACAGAAACTGGTTGGGCTCGTAGAGCCGCTCTGCCGTCTCGGTGATGACGACTCGCTGGCTGCCTGCGGCCCGGTCGACTTCCACGAGTGAGGCCGTCGCGGTCCCGGTGCGGTGGGACAGAAGCCAAAACCGCGACTCGTCCTCACTCCACGTGAGCCCTGTCGCTCCGGTCATGACCAAACCGAAGACGGCCTCGGAGGCCAGGTCCAATTTGGTCGTTTCGCCGCTGACGAGATCGATGACGACGGCCTCGGTCGCCGGCGTGTGATCCTCGTCGTCCAACGCGACCCGGATCGTGTGCAACACGGGCCGCGCGCCTGTCGCCGGGACGTGCTCGACAAAAGGCCAGGACTGGAGGCCGCGTTCGTCAGTGCGAGCTGTGAACAGGTAGCGGCCACTCGGCGAGAATTCGGTCAGGACCGGCGGCACGACCATGCCGGCCTGTCGCATGGGAATGCGCACCATGCAGTTGTCCCACAACCCTCCCCACGCGAAGCCGTCCTCCCCGCCCGCCGTGAGCTGACGCTCCGACCCCGTGGCTACCGTCCGCGCCCAGAGGTCGTGGTCACGTGCGAACACCTCGAGCGAGCCATCGGGCGAGCGCAATGCGCCGGGGCTGGTGGTGGGGGGCGAAGACTCGGGCGGAGGGATCACCGACACGGCTCCCGTCGCCGGGTCGACCTCGACGGTCTCTTGCGTCCCGTCCATGGCGGTGCGCAGATAGCGGAATCTGTCGGATTCGCCGGTCCAGCGCGGCTCGATTGTTCGGTTGCGCAGCAGGGTCATGGGCGCCATGAGCGCCCCCGCACGCTGATACCGCTCCTGCATTGTCGTCATGATCACACGCTAATGGGCAGGGCCGGCCGGTAGGATCGGACAGCTATATGACTATGGCGAGCGGTGCCAGGGGCTGCGGGCACCGCTCGGCGTCGGCCATCCCGGCCACCGAGGCCTAGCGGCATCGGGCCTCGACTCCTCACGTGACAGAGATCGAGACCAGCCCTTCGGGCTCTGAAGCCCCGGCGGACTTGGCCCCGATTGCCAGCGAGGTGCTGATCGCGCCAGCCGTTGACCCGCCCCACCCGACAGAGGGCGAGGGCCAGCGCGAGACCGACGGCCAGCCCGAGACCGAGAGCCGGCCCGTTACCGACGGCCAGCGCGAGACCGAAGGCCAGCGCGAGACCGACGCCGCCGTCGACGACCCGGCGACGTCGACGTCGACGGCGCCAGCGCCCGTGGCGCGGGTTGGCGCCTGGCTGGCCCAGATCCACCCCCTCCGACGAATCAAACGGACGACGCCCGATGGGCTGGGCATGATGGCCGCCCTCGTCCTGGTGTTGATCCCGGCAGCGCTCGCGCTCGTTCCGATGCTCACCTACGGCGGGAGCTACTCCAACTGGGGCGACGGAGCCGCCACCGAGCTCAGCGTCCAACGAGCCACCCATTTCGCGCAGGTCCTCGGTCCGTACGATCGATTCGGATGGCAACACCCTGGCCCGCTGGCCTTCTACGTCCTCGCCATCCCCTACTCCTTGCTGGGCGGCCGGAGCATCGCCATCCCGATCGGCTCCGTTTTGGTCAACCTCCTCGCCGTCGTCTTTGTCGTCACCTTGGTATGCCGGCGCGCCGGATGGGCCGCCGGGCTCGGGGTCGCCGGCCTCGCGTGTACGTATGAGTCCTTCCTCGGCGCGTCCAACCTCACCAATGTGTGGAACCCGGTCCTGATCACGCTGCCCGCCTTCTTGGCTCTCGTCCTGTGCGCCGACGTCGCCGCCGGTGGCACATGGACCATGCCTGCTGCCGTCGTCGCCGTCAGCTTCGTCGTCCAGACTCACGTCGGCACCGCCGCGCCAATGCTCACCGTTCTCCTCCTCGCCCTTGTGACGCGAGCCATCTCGTGGTTGCGGTCGGGTGGCGCGCGGAGGCGCGTGACACGAGCCGCAATCGTGACCGCAGTGACCATCGCTGTGGGGTTGATCGTCTGGGCGCCCCCGCTCCACCAACAGTTCACGGCGCGACATCCCAACATGACGGCCATCCTCAACTTCTTCCAGAAGCCCAATCGGGCTCACTCCTGGCGCGACTCCTACGCCGCCCTCGCCAATGGTCTGATGGTCGGCCGGGCCGTGACGCGCAATGCCTTCGACGCCGGCGCGACGAAGGGCAACGTCGTCTACCTCATCCCCCTGGTATTGGCCGCCCTCATCGTCGCCGGGTGGTGCTGGCGGCGGCACCAGTGGTTTGGCATGGCGCTCAGCCTCGGAAGTCTCATCGCTGGACTGGTCTTTCTCATCACGCTCCTCCACGTGGTCGGGCCCATCAACGGGTACCTGCTCTGGTGGTCGAGCGCCCTGACGGCCAGCCTCGGCGTCGCGGCAATCGCTTGCGTCCTGGCACCAGGCGACACCCAACGGACGATGGCCCAGTGGACCCCCGAGGGCCGGGTTGTCGGTCGGGTCGTCCTCGCCGCGTTCGCCGTCTTCGCCTGTTGGCGGCTGTCGGGCCAGGCCAGCCATTTCCGAGTGGGTGACGGCTACGGCGATGTGACCATCGCCGCCCGGACGGTCGAGCATCTGTTGCCCAGCCGCAAGGCGCCCGTCCTGGTGTGCATCACGTCCAGCGCACCGGCACCGACGAGCGACGGGGTCATCGCCGACCTTCGCCGCGATGGCTTCGACCCTCGGGTCGAGCCCCGTTGGGACTTCGTCGTGGGTGACGATCTCAAGCCTCGCGGCAACGAAAAAGTCGTGCTCTTCATCGACTCGATTGTCGGCATCCCCCCTCAGCTGACCGTCGGCCCGGTGATTGCCCTCCAGGCCGGGGGCGTCGGCCTTCGCCTGTATGTGTCGCCCGCGCCCCTGACCGCCGCCGCCGTCTGCCCCACCACGGTCTGAGCCTCAGGCGGTCAGGTTGCATGCCGGCCCGGCGGGTCGCAGCTGCCCGCCCATGACATCGAGCCGATCGAGACCCGACGCGCCGTCGACCCCATGCCTGACCAGCGCGGCTGCGACGACCACTCCGGATGCTCGGTCCGCCCCGTCGTCGATCTTCACGGCGACGGCGGGCCCTCCCGGAAGCGCGGCGGCATAGACACCCTCGGCTCCATCCTTGGCCACCAGGCCGGGCACGGCCCGGAGAAGTCGGGTGATGTGTCGGCCCGGCCCGCCCACGACCTCTGGGTGACCGCGCAGGGCGTCGACGACGAGGCGCTCGGGCGTCCCCACTGAAGCGGCCGCCAGGCGCGCGAAACAGCGAGCCAAGGCCGACACCGGCATCCCGAAGATCGGCGCCCCGCATCCGTCGACGCCAATCGCCTCCACGGTCCCTCCGGAGAGGTGTTCGACCGTGACACGGAGGGCCTTTTGCAGCGGATGCTCGGGGTCGAGGTAGCCGGCGATGTCCCAACCGTTGCGTCGACAGGTGAGCAACATGGCGGCGTGCTTGCCGCTGCAATTCATCACGAGCCGGTCGGCCTTGCCGCCGGCACAGACATGGGCCACCAGTGCGTCCTGCCCGAGTGGCAAGGTCGGCGTGTTGGCCAAGTCGGAAGCGTCGAGGCCACCAAGAGCAAGGATCCGCTCGACGAGCGCAACGTGGTACGCCTCGCCCGAAATGGCTGGCGGTGGCGATGGCGAGGAGCTCGCCGTCCAGGTCGAGGCCGGCCCGTAGCATTCCCGCGGCCTGGAGCGGCTTGTTGGTGCTCCGCGGCCAGATCACTTCATCGACGTCGCCCCACGACTCCAGGATGTCGCCCGCCCCGTCGACAACGACGAGCGCCCCTGTGTGGCGGCTCTCCGATCGCCCCGACCGCCAGAGCTCGGCAAGCAGCGTCACAACGCGAGCAAGTCGGCCATCGCCTCCCGAACGAGCTTGGCCAGCTTGGTCGGAGGCACCGAGCTGAAGGCGTCGCCCGCCGTCATCATGAGCCCCGTCATGACCGCGCCGAGCGAACAGGCCATCCGGACCCGCAGCCGCAGCGGCACACGTGGGTCAGCCAGGATGCGCTGCAACTCGTCCTCCAGATCCACCTTGCCGTTGAGGTGGCCGCCCCCCTTGGCGTGAAGCTGCTCGACGGCGGCGCGGTTGCGCTCGTACATCATGAACACGCGACGGTTGCTGATCAAGTAGCCGATCATTGCATCGAGCATCTTGGCCCATTGCTCCGGTCCGATCTCGGCGTCACCGATCCGCTCGAACGCCGCGTCCATCAGCTCGTGGACCTGCATGTGGAGGGCCCCGAGGATGTCTTCCTTGCTGGCGAAGTGGTAGTAGACCGCTGCCTTCGAGAAGCCCAACGCCTCCGCGATCTCCCGCAGGGACGTCTTGTCGTACCCCTTCTCGATGAACAGATCCAATGCCACGTCCAGGATCCGGTCTCGCGTGGTCGTCGATGTCTCCGTCGTAGTCATCAGCGAGATATTCTACTTGCCGACCGGCAAGTAAGTGCGTACCATGCGGTCGATGCAATCATCTTACTTGCCGACCGGTAGGTGGGCGAAGAGTCAGCGCGTGAGGGTTCGGTGCCGCCATGCCGAGTGACGCCATGCCGAGTGACGCCATGCCGAGTGACGCCATGATCTCAGCCCAAGGGCTGACCAAGCAGTACGGCGAGACGAGAGCGTTGGCCGGTGTCGACCTCGAGGTCCCCGCCGGGACGGTCCTCGGTGTGCTTGGTCCCAATGGTGCCGGCAAGACGACGGCCGTGCGCATCCTGACCACGCTTGCCGTGCCCGACAGCGGGTCGGCGTGGGTGGCCGGTCACAACGTCGTCACGGAGGCTGCCGCCGTGCGCCGCTCCATCGGAGTCACCGCCCAGGACGCCACGCTGGACGACCTTCTCACGGGCCGCCAAAACCTGGTGATGATCGGCGAACTCAGTCGACTCCCGCGGGCCCAAGCCGTCGTCCGTGCCAAGGAGCTGCTCGCCCAATTCGATCTCACCGACGCCGCCGACCGGGTGACCAAGACCTACTCGGGTGGCATGCGCCGACGCCTCGACCTGGCGGCGAGCATGGTGAGTCGTCCGGCGGTGCTGTTCTTCGATGAGCCCACGACCGGGCTCGACCCCACTAGTCGCCTGCGGATGTGGGACATCATCCGCAGTCTCATCGCCGACGGCGTGACCGTCCTGCTCACCACGCAGTATCTCGACGAGGCCGACACCCTGGCCGACCGGATCATTGTCATCGACCACGGGCGAGTGATCGCCGGCGGTACGTCGCGGGAGCTCAAGGCTCAGATCGGCGGAGCCCGGCTCGAGGTCACGTTGGCTGCTCCCCACCGACGGGCCGTCGCCGCGCTCAAGCCGCTCGTCGAGGGCGCCGTCCACATCAGCGAGGACAAGCGGGTGCTGTCGGCCGCCGTGGGCAAGAGCTCCGGTCTGGCCAGCGCCGTCATCCGGGCGCTCGACGCCGTCGGCGCGCTCGTCGACGACGTGGAGACCCGCCAACCCTCGCTCGACGACGTCTTCTTTGCCCTCACCGACCAACCGACCGAGGAGCTCGCGCACGTCTCGGGGAACGGAGCCCGGCCATGAGCATGACCGCCACCCCAGAGGTGGGTACGTCAGCAGCCACCATCGGGCATGACGTCGTTGTGATGACCCGCCGCAATCTGGTCCACATCTCCCGGGAGCCGCAGCAACTTTCCGATGTCACGGTCCAGCCCGTCCTCTTCACCCTGCTCTTCATCTACATCTTCGGGTCCGGCATCACGCTGGCGGGCGGGGCGAGTTACAAAGACTTCGCGCTACCCGGCTTGATGCTGCTCAACCTGACGACCTCCACCATGGGCACGGCCGTCGGACTGAGCACCGACCTCACGACAGGGGTGATCGACCGCTTCCGGACGCTGCCCATGTGGCGGGGAGCCGTACTTGTAGGTCGCACGCTCTCCGACGTGATGGCGGCCGCCATTTGCGTGACGATCGTCGCCGTGACCGGGCTGGCCATCGGCTGGCGACCCAACGCCAGCTTCGTCTCCGTGGTCGCCGGCTTCGCCGTGCCCCTGCTTTTCAGCTACGCCATGTCCTGGCTTTGCGCCTGCATCGGCCTTCTCAGCCAAGGACCCGAGTCAGCCCAGGGCCTGGGCCTGCTCTTCCTCTTCCCGCTTGCCTTCGTCTCCAACGCCATGGTGCCCACCCAGCGCATGCCGCTGATCTTGCGCACGATTGCCAACTGGAATCCGGTCAGCGCCGTCGCCGCCGCCTGCCGCACCCTGTTTGGCAACCCCAACCCGTCGTCGACCATTCACGCATGGCCCATGCAACATCCGGTGGCGGCCGCCCTCATCTGGTCACTCGCTATCCTCGCCGTGTGCGCACCCCTGGCGGTCCGCCTACTCCGGAGGCGCACGACCTCGTGATCGAGTTGGTCGTCACCGACCTCGACGGGACGTTGTGGGACGTGGCCGACCAACTCCATCCGCGCACGGCGGCGGCTATCGAGGAGCTCGGTCGGCGTGGCGTCGATCTGCTCGTCGCCACCGGACGCCGGGTCACCTCAACGCGCGATCCCCTGGCCCGCGCCGGTCTGGCACCCTCGGCCGTCGTCCTCAACGGTGCCCTCGGCCTCGACCTGGCGACAGCACAACGCTTCCACCGTCAGCCCTTCCCCGCCGAGGAGGCGGTCATCGTGTTCGACGCCTTCGTGACCCATGGCCTGGAGCCCTGCGTCTATGTCGACCACGTCGGCGTCGACGCCTTCCTCGGCCCGTCTCCCTCCACCCATCCCGAGCACGTACGCGCCCTCGGCACAACGGCCCAACGAGGTGACCTTGCCGTCGTCGTCCGGGAGATGCCCGTCCTCGGTTTCGGTGTCATCGGCCGACCGATCGAGGAGTTGCGCGCCGCCCAGGAGCTGATCGCGCTCCACGCAGAAGCCCACCTGGGTCGAGCCTTCAACTATCCCGATTCGGCGTTGACGGTCGCCCCACGGGGACTCTCCAAATGGGCGGGCGTGATGGCCTATTGCAAGCTGCGCGGCCTGGACCACGAAGCCGTCCTCGCCATCGGCGACGGACCCAACGATCTCGAGTTGCTCCAACACGCCGCCATCGCGGTCGTTCCTGAAGATGGTGACCCCGCCGCGCTGGCCCGGGCCAAGCACGTCGTCGCCCCGCCCGACCGAGGCGGCTGGGCCGAGATCCTCGACTTCATCGGCTAACCGAGGTCGTCCTCGGCAAGGACGATCCTGGCCAGGGTCTTGGGCGCCACGAGGGTGTAGGAGGTGCGCACCCACTCCTCGACCTGCCGCCACCGCGCTGGCGTGGCGCCCGCTCGCACCTTGATCGTCACCCATCCGTGGCGGCCCAGCCCATAACCGGTCGGCGCGGCGCCGGCGTCGGTGGCCACCACGGCGACGGCCTCCTCCGGCGAGAGCTTGACGCTGAGGCTGGTGGCGGCCGGGTCGGCGAAGACGAAGTTTTTGCCACGCACGCGGAAGGTCGGCTCGCCACCCCACGCCTCGATGTCCACCCGCACCGCCTCCGGTAGGCGGAGGGCGATCGACTCGAGCCGGGCCATGTTGTCCACGCGGGAATTGTGGTCGGCCGCAGCGGACCGATCCAGCTCCAGCGCGTCCAATGCCTCCAACGTTGGAGGCAGATACGGGGAATATGTCGCGGTATGTGCCTCCAACGTTGGAGACACTTTACAGTTTCGTGCTCTTTCACACAGCCCGGCCCAGCAGGGCGCTGGCGTAGAAGTCGGCGGGGCCCTGGACGCCGGGCACGACGAAGAAGTAGCCGCCCCCGACCGGGCTGATGTAGTCGACCAACGGCTCGTCGATGAGCCGCGTCTGCACCGCCTCGAATTGGCGCTCGATGTCCTGCTGGAAACACGTGAACACCAGACCTTGGTCAAGGTTGCCGTTGACGTCCAGACCGCGGTCGTAGTTGAACCCACGGCGAAGGATCTGCGACGGGGCGGTTGCCGGCGTGCGCGGGTTGGCCACCCGGATGTGGGCGGACAGAGGGATGACGGTGCCCTGCGGGTCGTCGGCGTAGTCGGGCACGTCCTGCTCGTGGTTGCCATCAAGCGGCGCGCCCGTGTCTTTGCGCCGGCCGAACATGGTCTCTTGCTCCTGGATCGACACCCGGTCCCAGAACTCCACGAGCATGCGGATGATGCGGATGACTTGATACGTGCCACCCGCGGTCCACGCCGGCTCCGGCGCGCCCGGCTGGACCCAGAGAAGCTGATCGGCGACGGCCGGCGTCCCGATCGCCGGGCTGGCCGTCCCGTCTTTAAACCCGAGATAGTTGCGGGGTGTCCCCGAGGGGCGGGGCGGGTTGACCACGCCGTCGATGCGCCACCGCGGCTGCATCGCACCCCGCGTGTGCTTGGTGATGTCGCGCAGCGCGTGCACGGCGGTGTCGATGTCAGCGGCGCGCAACTGCACGCTGAGGTCCCCGTGGCACTCGGCCGGGTTGAGATGGTCGTTGGGGAACGCCTTCATGGGTTTGAGCCGCGCCGGCTTGCGCGACGTCAGCCCGAAGCGGGAGTCAAACAGGGACGAACCCAGGCCGACCGTCACCATGAGCTGATGCGCCGGGATGATCGGACCGAGGATGCCGTTGTCATCGGGCGGCGCCGCCGGCCCGAGGTTGTCGGGCGGGCCGCCGGCGGTCAACAACCGGGCCCGGTCGGTGATGGTCCGCAAGAGCTCCTCGAGCTCGGCCGCAGTCCCGCTGATCACGTCGAACGACGCGAAGGCGGCCGCCCCCGAGGCCTTCTCCACGACGCCGGCCTGATGCGGCCCGTGGAAAGGGGGGACGGCGGACGAAGCGGCCGCGGTCGTGCCGAGCGCGGTAGCCGCGGCGGTCGTCGCGCCTGCCGCCGCGCTGGCGCGCAGGAAGTCGCGTCGCGACACCTTCCGCGGGCTCATCAGTCGGCCCCCACCTGGAAGAGTCGCAGCTCGTCGGGAATGTCGGAGAGCTGCTCCAGCAGTTGGCCCATCAGGCCGTCGATCTGTTCGTGTTCGGCAAGGGTCAACGACTGGACCGGAGTCCAGGTCCCGTCGGACTGCTGGTAGCTGGCAACGAGACCGGCGAGTTGGTGCAGGCCCGCCATCACCGAGCGCAGCAACTGTGGGTCCCGCGGTCCAAGGATCGGTGCGATAACGCCAAGGTCGGCGAGCGTCCCCTGGATGTTGGCGCCGATCGTCGCCAGGTTGGTGTGACTCCCCTCATCCGTCTGACCGGTGAGCTCAAACTGGAGGGCGTTTTCGAGGATCTCGTGGGCCCGCAGTGGGATGTCGGTCGCCGTCGTGAGCTGGTGGGGGAACGCCACTGCCAATTGGTGCACCAGCGCGTCGAGCTGACCGGCGATCGCCTTGAGCTCGTCGAGGCTTTGCCCGTGCCACAGGCCGTACTCCAAACGCCGAAAGCCGGTGAAGTCAGGATCGTTGACGCCCCCCGCCAAACCGTCGGCCCGGCCGTTGATCTCGTCGTCGAAAGGACCGAAGGTGTCGTAGGCGGCTCCCAACCGCTCGTAGTCCAGGTGAGCCACCAACCACTGCTGACGGGCGCTCAACAGGTCACCGGAATCAACCGCCATATTCAACAAATCGGTGGCCGAAGCCAGAGTGGCCAGACCCGTCGTCACCGTCTGGCGGTAGGCGAGGACGACGGTCGACAGGTCGTCGAAGCTGACCGGCTGATACCCCGGCGTCGCCGCCACCGGCCCGCCGTGGATGTGCACGGGATTGGAGTACCAGACCACGCCGTCGATGCCGGCGCACTCCCAGATGTAGCCCCCTGGCGCCAGCGTCACGGTGAGGGGGCGCTCGGTCCCGGGTCCGAGGGTGAAGAGCTCGGCGAAGACCAGCGCATCCTGCGTGCCCTGGAGCTGCACATCGATGGTCTGCGAGGTGTGGTTGGTGACGTGGAACTCGTCCGTTCCCGACTTCGGTGGGTGCCAGTGGGCCGCGCAGGTAGCGGGTGTGACGCTGATCGCCGTCGTCGACCCATCGCCGAAACCGTCGGCGACGAGACCGACATCGATCCCGGCGACAGCCACCGCGACGACGGCAAGAGCGGCTAAGACGGCAAACGGCCGCATCAACTGCACGACGAGATCATTGCCCGATTTTAGGAAGGCACGAGTGTTCATGTTGTGGCCATCTCGGCGTTACACACCCTTCAGGATCCGTCCATCTTGTGTTGCGACGCTGCGCGCCATCAGACCTCTCCTTTACAAAAACGTGGCGCGAGCCGGAATGGCCACGCTGGCCCTGTCCGTGAGCCTCGCCATCCCGACGACGACGACCACAGGCGCCGTCGCCGCCCCCTCGACGGCGACGCCGATCCAGCACCTGGTCGTGATCTTCCAGGAGAACATCTCGTTCGACCATTACTTCGGCACCTATCCGTACGCGGCCAACAGCGACGGCCAGCACTTCACTCCGGTGGCCAACACGCCGCTCGTCGACGGGCTCCAACCCAACAGCCTCAACGGCAATACCAACCTGCTGGCCAACAACCCCAACGGCGCCAACCCCCGGCGGTTTGACCCGTCGGTCGTGACCGACGTGTTGACCTGCGATCAGAACCACGGGTACACGGCCGAGCAGGCGGCCTTCGACCACGGGAAGATGGACAAGTTCCCCGGCAGCGTCGGGACGGCCACGGGCATGGGGCCGGCGGGCAACAACTGCGCCGGCGACGATGACCTCAACTATTACGACGGCAACACCGTCACCGGTTATTGGAACTACGCCCAGCATTTCGCCATGAGCGACAACTCGTTCGACACCGTGTTCGGGCCGTCGACACCCGGCGCCATCAACGTGATCTCGGGCGACACCGGCGGCGTGGGCAAGGTCACCGGCGCCAGCGACAGCTTCGTCATTCCCGATGGCAAGGGCGGCACCACCGACATGGGCGACGCCGACCCCTATTACGACGACTGCTCGAGCCACGTGAAGAACTTCTCGATGACCGGCGTCAACATCGGTGACGAGCTCAACGAGGCCGGTCTGAGTTGGGGGTGGTTCGAGGGCGGCTTCCTACCGACCACGCCCTATAGCGGCCCGGCCACGCCCGGCTATGTGGGTGGGCCCAAGGCGCAGACCGGCGCCGCCGTGTGCGGGACCAGCCATCCGATCGGCGTCGCTCTCGGCGGGACGGGCCAATACGGCAAGCAGGCTGACTACATCCCGCACCACGAGCCGTTTGATTACTACGCCAACACGGCCAACCCGCATCACCTGGCGCCTACGTCTCTCTCCGTCGTGGGGACGGACACGCAGAGCTTCACCGGCGGGTCATACGGCTCGGGGACCCCGGAGTTCAACACGGCCAACCATCAGTACGGCATCGGGCTTTGGAACACATTGGTGGCCGACATCGCCCAAGGCACGGAGCCGCCCAGCCTGCTTCCGGCCGTCAGCTATCTGAAGGCGCCGGCCTACGAGGACGAGCACGCCAGCTACTCCGACCCGCTCGACGGGCAGCGTTTCGTCACGAGCGAGATCAATGCGCTCGAGCAGACGCCGGACTGGTCGAGCACCGCGGTCATCGTCGCCTTCGACGACTCCGACGGTTGGTACGACCACGTGTACAGCGGCGTCAAAAATCCGTCGACGACGAAGGTGGACAAGCTGGACGGGGCGGGCATGTGCGGAAGCGGGGCACCGGTTGCAGGTGAAGAGGGCCGCTGCGGGTACGGCCCGCGCCTGCCGCTCCTGGTCATCTCGCCGTACGCCAAGGCCAACTTCGTCGATCACACTCGGACCGATCAGTCGTCGGTCGTGAAGTTCATCCAGGACAACTGGCACCTGCCCGCCATCAGCGGGTCGGCGGCCAACTACGCCGGGTCGCTCGACAACATGTTTGACTTCAGCCAGAAGGCCAACCCGACCCTGCTGCTCAACCCTGTCACCGGTCAGCCGACTCCGGGTCAGGCGGCCGCGCTGTCCCCGGCGTCTTCGTCGTCGCACACCACCCGCAACATCCTGGCGATCGTGGCCGGCGTGTTGCTGGTCTTGGTCCTGCTCGGCGGGGGCTTCGTCTTCACCCGCCGCCGTCGGGCCTAGCCACACCGCACCCGGAGCGCTATAGCTATACTCATAGCTATGCCGGTGAGCGACTCGATGCCGCTGTTCGACGTCAAAAACAATCTGTCACGCGTGGTCAACGACGTACGCACCACACACCGTCGAGTCGTGATCACCACACACGGCGAGCCGTCGGCCGTGCTGATGTCGACCGACGACCTTGAGTCGTTGCTCCTCACTCTCGAGACGCTGTCCGACCCGGCGGCGGTGGCGGAGATTCGTGAGAGCAAGGCCGACGTAGGCGAGGTCCTCAGCAAAGAGGATGCCCTCGCCCGCTGGTCGCCTACCAGTGCGTGAGGTCCGATGGAAATCCGCGGCGACTCGCAACATGGATGCCTTGTCCCGCATCGCTCCCAAAATGGTCGCGGCCGTGGTGGAGTTCGTCTACGGCGATCTCGTTGACAACCCCGCCAAAGTGGGGGCGCCGTTATCGCGAGGACTGACCGGCTCGTACAAAGCGGTGCGCGGCCCGTACCGGGTCATTTACAGCTTCGACGAGGTCGAGGTCCGGATCGAGCGGGTCGAACATCGAAGCGACGTGTACCGACCGCACTAGGCGTCAGACCCGGGGATACTGGAGGCATGCCAGGCATCGTCGATCCCCGACCGGCCCAGGAGGCCTACCTGCGGTCGCTAAAGGCCGAGCTCGAGGCCGCGACCGACGACGCCGAGCGTCAACGCATCCAAGGCGAGATCCACGAGTTGGAGACCCAGATGGGTCGCCAAGGCGGCTTCCTCCGCCGCCTGCTCCTCGGCTTCGGCCACCGCTCGACACCCTGGTAGGGCGTCCGCCTGGCATGCCACTACTGGTCACCCAAGGAGCAGTTGGCGGATCCGGACGGGGAGGTCGTCAGGCAAGCCGAGGTCACGCACCAGACCGTCGGCACTCCCAAACCGCGACCGAATCAACTCCAAGAAGCGCGCCATCGTCGACGGCTCCGAATCAATGACGCTCTGAGGCACCGGCGCTCGCGGCGGGGCTGACGGATCGACGGGCATGGTCTCTCGCGCCCACGCAATGAGGCGGCCCATCGCCGCCGTGCTCAACGCATAGTCGGCAACGATGACGTCGTCGGGCACGCCGAGCAGGCTGAGCAACACGGCCGCCACGATGCCCGTGCGATCCTTCCCTGCCGCACAATGGAAGACGAGGGGGAGACTGCCGGGCTGCCCGGCCAGTTGCAACGTGGCGGCCAGGGCGTCGCGGCCCGAGCTCAACATCTCGAGGTAGCGATCGGCGAGATACCCCTCGGCCTCAGGGTCGCCGGCCGCCACCCAGTCGGGCATGACGTCGAACATGGGTAGGTGGTGGTAATCAACCTCCCCCAACTCGAGCGGGAAGCGTCCGACCGTCTCGGCCTCCTCGGCCGTGCGCAGGTCGACGACGGTCGCGACCCCGAGCGCAGCAAAGGCGTCCGCCTCCCACGCCCGCAGCCGGTTGAGCCCGTCGGCGCGAAACAAAAGACGCCACTTCACCGTCCGGCCATCTGCCCCCGGATAGCCACCGAGATCACGAAAGTTGAAGACCGCCTCGAACGGGATGAGTCGGCTCGGCCCACTCGCCGCAACGTCGATGTCGACCACTCGAGGGATCCTACTGATGGGCCCGGTAGCGCTCTCGTAACGGGAAGGTTGACACCCGGTGAACCGGTATTCGGTGGTGCAGAATGATGCCATGAGCAAGCCCCCCGACATCAGCCGCCGCGCCGTGCTGCGAGGCGGCGCGGCAGCAGCGGCCGGCGTCGCGTTCGGAGGTCGTCTCCTCGGCCGAGCCAGCGCCCGCACCCTGCGCGCACCGGGGTCGCTCCCCGACCCCTCTCGACCGGCCGGCACGTCTGACCGGTCGCTCCCGTTCGACCACATCATCATCGTGATGCAGGAGAACCTGGTTGTGGACCGACCGCAGCCACGCCCACACCGCCGGCGAGGCCGCACCCATCCCGTAGCGACCGGCGAACCCGGCGAGATCGGTCTGATACACGGCGACGGTTGGCACGCCCAGGCGACGGGCGGCCCGCACACCGACGGCACCCAGGACGACCGGCGCGGCCAAGTGCACGACGTCGGCGTCGAAGCGCTGAAGGATGCGGCGGACCTTGTCGGTCGGCAGTCCGACCGAGAGGCTCCGATAGAAGGGCAGGGCGACAGCCGGGACCCGCTCGACCGGTGTATCGAGATACCGGTCCGGGCCGGGTCCCGGCGCCACCACCAAGGCTTCGTGCGCGTTTGCCGCCAGGTGCTCCAGGACCCGAAGCACAGAGTTGGTTACTCCGTTGCACTCCGGGAGGAAACACTCGGCGACCACCGCCACGCGCACGTAAATCGACCGTACGGGGAGTTGGTGTCGAATCGGAACACTTTGGGTTAGTCACCGGCAAACAGTTGATGTCCGTCAAGACGGTCGGGCGTGACGGCAACAACAACTGGTCAAAGGTACGATGCGGGCCTCATCGTCGAGGGCGAAAGGGCCGATAGACCCCAAGATGCACGTCGCACGTCGACCGCGGGGGCGGCGGCAGAGTTTCGCCGTCATCGGCGTGACGCTGGTCAGCGCCCTGTTTGTCTACGCCGCTGCCGGCGGATCGGGACGCGCCGCCGCGGCGCTGGGCCCCCGATCCAGTCTGTCGTTGCCACCGGCCCTCGGCGCCGGCCCCATCGCGACAAGGCCGCGGGTGATGGCTCCGATCACACCCGCTCACTCCGGGACGCCCGTCGCGTGGGGACCGGTCACCGACCATCCGCTACCCGGCCATCAGGTGCTGCTGCGCAACTCCACGGGGGAGGTGCACGACAACATCCCTCAGGGCGATGAGTCCAACAACTGGGCGGGCCTGACGGACGACGGCACAACCTTCACGAGCGTGAGCGCCAGCTGGACGGTGCCGACGGTGGAGCGTTCGTCGAATCTGGAGGAGTCCTCCACATGGGTCGGCGTCGACGGGGTCAACAACAGCGACCTCATCCAAGCCGGCACCGAGCAGGATTCCGGACCCAATGGGGGCTACTTCGCCTGGTACGAGATCCTCCCGGCGCCGGCCCAAGAGCTCGGCGGTGTATCGCCGGGCGACCAGATCTCGACCGAGATCGAGCAGGTCTCGCCGGGCACGTGGTACATCGACATCCGGGACGTGAGCAACGGCGGATACGCCACGGGTGATCTTCCCTACGACGGTCCGGCCAACTCGGCCGAGTGGATCGAAGAAGCTCCGGAGGATGAGCAGGGCAACATCGCCACGCTCGCCGACTTCGGCAACGTCAAGTTCAGCAACCTCGGTGTCAGCGGTGACGACATCGACGCCGCCAACCTGAGCCAGGTCACGATGGTGGACAACGCCGGGGCGGTCATCGCCTACCCCAACAACGCGACCGCTTCGGGCTTCGACGTGACCTACGGGGCGCCCGGGAGCTCGCCCCCGCCGACGACGACACCGTCCACGACACCTACGAGCTCGACAGGGCCGACCAACATCAGCGGTGGCACGTGCACATCGCCATCCGCGACGGAGAGCACCAGCACAACGGTGACGCCCGGCAGCGCGGCCATCACCCGCCTGAGCGGCCAGACGCGCATCGGCACCGCCATTGCCGTGTCCAACCAGTCGTTCCCGACCGGGGGCGCCCAGGCGCAAGCCGCGGTCTTGGCGAGCGACGCCGACTTCCCGGATGCTCTCGCGGGCACGCCCCTCGCCGTCGCCAAGGACGGTCCGCTGCTCCTCACCGAGCCCAGCGGGTTGGACCCCGCGGTCGCGTCGGAGTTGACGCGCGTGCTCCCTGCGGCCGCGACCGTCTACCTGCTCGGCGGCACCGGCGCCCTGAGCGATGACGTGGCCTCGGCCGTCACCACCCTCGGGTTCAACGTCGTCCGGTACGGGGGCGCGACGCGCTTCGACACTGCTGTCCTGATCGCCAGTGATGGGCTCGCCAACCCCTCGACCGTGCTCGAAGCCACCGGCCTCGACTTCCCCGACGCCCTGGCCGCGGGCGCGGCGGCGGCCGCCATCAAGGGCGCCGTGCTGTTGACCAACGGCACGACGCAGTCGGTGGCGACCACCAACTATCTGGCCGCGTTCCCATCGGACACCCGCTACGCCCTGGGAGGTCCGGCCGCCGCCGCCGACCCCACCGCCAAGGCGATCGTCGGCGCCGACCGGTACGCCACATCAACGCTGGTGGCCAACACGTTCTTCACGTGCCCGAGTTTCGTCGGCATCGCCACCGGGCTCGACTATCCCGACGCGCTGAGCGGCGGGGCCCAGGTCGGGCGCCTCAACGGACCCATGGTCCTCACCGATCCCAACGCGCTCTCGACCTCCACGCAGAGCTACCTCTCGGGCGACGAACCCGGGCTCACCGTGGCCTACATCTACGGAGGTCCGGACGCCGTGTCCGACACCGTGCAGGCTGAGGTGGCCGGCGCCCTGGGCGTGACGGGGTCATCCACCACGACGACCCCGTCGTCGACGTCGTCGACTACCTCGACCACCACCGCCGCCGGCCCCGGCCTGTCCGCCGCCGCTGGCTAGGCGCCCGGGCCAGCGGCGCGCGGGCCGGCGCCGCTCAGCCGCGGCGCCAGCGGGTGGGGGTGGCGCCGTCGGGGTCGTCCGGCGTCCGGTTGAGGAGCGCCAACGGCTCGATCTCGGCCACGCCATTGCGTGGTCCCGACCATGGGGCCGGCGGGGCGTTGAGGACTCGGGCCAGCGTCAGGGCGGTCGCTTCGTAGTTGACCCGCCAGCCCTTGAAGTGCAGCCAGGCGTCGGCCTCGGACCGCTCCATGCCAAAGCCCACCTGCATGAGACGAGCAATGCCCTCGTGAAACTCGGCCTCGGTGAGCTGGATCGGATCGCTCGGGCGCGGATCCAACTCGACCGGGATGCGGAGGACGGCCGCGATCTCGCGCAGCGCCTCGAAGCCCATGCGCAGGACCATGCGGGCCTCGATCGGCGCCGTGTCGGGGCAAAGGGACAGGTAGAGGGCGGCCGAGTCGATGACGGCCACGAGTCCGAGCAGCCAGGACCGCAGCCGATGAGGCGAGCGAAAAAACAACAGGATCGGATAGTTCGTGTGACTCTCGGCGACGTCGGCCGCCCAGACCTCCCAGTCGGCGTAGAGGCCACCCAAGCGGGGCAGCATGCCGCCCATCTCATGACGGGCGAGCAACTCCGGCCCCCAGGCCGGCACGCCGGCGCGCCCTTGCAGCAGCGTCACCAGCACTTCGCGACGATTGAACGCCGAGTACAACGTCGGTACGTAGGCGATCTCGAGAGCCACGACGAGCAGGCCGGTGCCGGCGGCCGCGTAGTTCACGACGGTCGGGAGTGCCCGCGCCGACGAGGCCGTCCCCAGCGTGAAGACCGACGAGCCCGCCTCGCGCATGGCCCCGAGCAGGCTGAGATGGTCGAGCGGCCACAGGATCAGTCCATACCCGAGCAGGAAGCCGGCCAGCCAGGTGCCGAACACCGCCAACAGCGCCACCGGACCGGCGAAGGCCAGGACCCGATCTTGGGCGGCCCAACTCTTGCGGTGCCGAGCAGCGAAGCTGAACAACCGCGAGACAACCTTGCCGCCCACGACCCTGAGCACCCGGCTCTGAATGGCGCGGGGCACGACGAGCGAGCACAGCACGCTGAGGGCTGTGCTCGCGATCAGTGCCACCCCCGGGATGAGAGCCAGCCACCGCCACTGCACGCGGCCAGGTTAGGGCCGGGCGAAGCGACGGCCCACGATGGAGCAGGCCACGATGGAGCAGGCCAAATGAAGGAGGATGGCCCATGGCCAAATTGCCGGCGCCCGTCTATGAGGCCGAGCTCCTCCGGCTCCAGACGGAGCTTGTCAAACTCCAGGAGTGGGTGAGGGAGGAAGGCAAGCGGATCGTCGTCGTCTTCGAAGGTCGCGACGCCGCCGGCAAGGGCGGCGTGATCAAGCGCATCACGCAATATCTCAACCCGCGTTCGTGCCGGGTAGCGGCCTTGCCGGCGCCGTCGGAACGCGAGCGAACGCAGTGGTACTTCCAGCGCTACATCGCCAACCTCCCGTCCGCCGGCGAGATCGTGATCTTCGACCGCAGCTGGTACAACCGGGCCGGCGTCGAGCGAGTGATGGGCTTCTGCACCGAAGGCGAGTACCAGCTCTTCCTCCGTCAGTGCCCGACCTTCGAACGCCTCCTCATCGATGACGGCATCATCCTCATCAAGTACTGGCTTTCGGTCAGCGACGACGAACAGGAACGCCGCTTCCGCGACCGACTGGGCGACCCCCGCAAGCACTGGAAACTCAGCCCCATGGACCTGGAGTCAAGGGCTCGCTGGGTCGACTACTCCAGAGCCAAAGACGAGATGTTCGCCCACACCGATGTGCCCGACTCCCCGTGGTACGAGGTGGAGGCCGACGACAAAATGAGCGCTCGCCTCAACTGCATGTCGCACCTGCTGAGCCTCGTCCCGTACGAAGCCCGGCCCGTGCCCAAGCTGCGCCTACCGAAGCGCCCGAGCGGCACGGACTACGTCCGCCCACCCCGCGATCAATACCACTACGTCCCCGACCATGCGGCGACACTCTTAGGCAAGCCGACCCCAAAGTAGTATTCGCTTGAACGCATAAAAATACGGGTGATGGTCGCCCAACTCGGCCAGAAGCCGCTGCCGATAGCGGTTGACGAAGGTCTCGTACACGTCGGGCGGCAGCCGTCGACGGAACCTGGTGAGGCTCGTTCCCTTCACCCACTCGACGACCTCAGCCGTCGACGCCAGGTGGTGCCCGTACACCTGAAGGCGGACGTGTTGGTCGACAAACCCAAGCTCGTCGAGCAGGACGGCATACTGCTCGGGCCGCAACACCGAGAGGACAGGATCGGCGGGCGGCGGACCACCGGAGGCCTCGAAGGCGGCGGCGAACTCGGGGTCGAGCGCCACCTCCGACGAGAGACGATGCGACGCGTGGTCGACGTTGGCCGGCATCTGCACCGCCAACTGGCCGCCGGGCCGCAGCGATCCCGTCCAACGGGCCAGCACCGTCGCATGGTCCGGCACCCACTGCAACGAGGCGTTGGCGGCGACCACATCCCACGCCCCAGGCTCGTCGAAGCCGCCGATGTCCCCTTCCCTGAAGGTCAGCCCGTCGACAGTGCTGCGCGCCTCCGCCAGCATCTCAGCCGAGTTGTCGATGCCGAGAGTCTCAGCGGCTTCGAGGCGTTGATGGAGAATGTGGCTCAGCTCCCCGGTGCCGCATCCCAAGTCGACGACCCGTCCCCCGGGGACCGCCTGCAGCAGCGCGAGGAGGTCGAAGAAGGGGGCCTGCCGTTCCTGCTGAAACCGGTGGTATTGGGCCGGCTGCCAGGAGTCGCCTGTTGCCGCCGCCGAGGACACGGCCCTACGCGACGTTGGCGGTCGCCGCCCGCTCGAGGAGGTCGAGGATGACGTCGGCCGACTGAGCGCCGGCGATGGCGAACTTCCCGTCGATCAGGAAAAACGGGACGCCCGAGATGCCCATCTCCATCGCCCGTTGCTCGTCAGCGCGCACGGCGCTGGCGTAGGCGTCGCCGGCCAGGACGGTAGCGGCCATATTCGCATCGAGACCGACCTCGACCGCCAGCCGGACGAGCGTGTCATCGTCGCCGATCGGCGCGCCCTCCGTGAAGTAAGCCCGCAGCAACCGCTCCTTCATGGCGCCCTGGATGCCTTCGGTCTCGGCGGCGTGGATCAGGCGATGGGCGTTGAACGTGTTGCCCGAGCGGGTGGCGTCGAGGTGATACTCGAGGCCCTCAGCGGCCGCCAAGCGGGTGAGGCGATCGACCGACGCCTGGGCCGACTCCGCGTCCATGCCGTACTTGACGGCGAGGTGCTGGACGAGGGTGCCGTGGCGTTGCGGCGGTGCGCCGGGATCGAGCTCGAACGCTCGCCACACGATCTGCACATCGTCGGCGCCGTCGAACTTGGACAGGGCGTCCTCGAAGCGGCGCTTGCCGATGTAGCACCAGGGACAGATGACGTCGGACCAGATCTCCACGTGCATGATGCCTGCCATCATCCCACGTCCTTGGGGCCGCAGTAGTAGAGGTCGAGGGGCGGGCTCGGGTTGACCAGGCGGCAGTGCTGGGCGACCCACACAAGTCTCGGATCGGTCGACGCCGGAGTCAGGATCAGGTGAACCTCACCGGCGGCGATGTCATCCTCCAACTGTGCGAGCGTCGGTGATGGGACGTCACCCGTCTCGCCCCCGATGGGCAACACCTCTTGGCCGGAGACGTAGATGAACGCCGCCGCCAACGCCGACGTGTCCGTCGCCAGCAGGTCGGGCGCACCGAAGCGGGCCCGCTCCAACTCGGCGACGGTCCGACCGAGCTCCGCGTAGCGGCGCCGCGGCGCGGTCTGGGTGATGAGAACCGTGCGCGCCGACTCGAAGGGGGTGTCGAAAGGGCCTCGTTGTTCGCTGACAACCGAGGCGGAGGCCACGGCCGGCGCGAAGAGGGCAGCGGCCAAGGCCGCGGCCAGTCCCGCTTGGGAGACCGTTCGGGTCCCCCACTCTCGTGTCTCCCACTGGGGCAGCATGGTGGCGCCGAGGGCGAGGAGACCAGCCACCGTTACGACGGCCACCGCCGGCATCAACCAGCCGAACGACCCGCCGTGATGCGGGACGAGGATCACGGCGTAGACAGCACCGCCGGCGAGGGTGAGACAAGCGACCACCTGCGGCACGCCTGAGGCCGCCTCGTCGACGGCCACGCAAAAGCCGATCCCGATCAAGACGGCGACAGCCGGTGACAGCGCGGCCGCGTAGTACGGGTTGATCGCCGCCGCCGCGCTGAAGGCGACGACGTGAACGACAAACCATCCGCCCCACAGGACCGCCGCGGCGCGGATCGGGTCCGTGCGTGGTCGGCGGCGGCGAGCGACAACGATGCCGACCAAGGCCACGAACGCCGCCGGCAGGAGCCACCCGGTGTTGCGACCCCGTCCGGCAACGAAGAGGGCGACGGCGCTCGGGCCGGTGCGCTTCTGGAGCAGGAGAAGCGGTGAGTCCAGAGCCTGGGCCACGACGTTGTTGGGCGTGCCGGCATGGCCGAGCGTGGAGGTGTTGCCGAAGCGACCGGAGCCGTTGTACTCGAAGACCTGCTCGAAGATGGAGTTGTGCGTGCTCCCGTCCACGTACGGGCGATCGTGGGCAGGCGTGACGGTGACGAGCATCATCCAACTGAACGACACGACGATGACCACCACACCGGCGGTGGCGAGCTGCTCGATGCGGCGGCGCGTCGTGCTGGGGCCGGCGAGGAGATAGGCGGCGCCGAGGGCGGGCAGCACCAGCCACGCCTGGACCATTTTGGCCTGGAAGGCCAACCCGACCCAGAGCGCGGCGAGCAGCAGGGTGCGTTGGCTGCCGGTCTCGATCGCCTTGGACGTGGCGTCGGCGGCCAGGACGAGCAACAAGATGAGCAGGGTGTCGGAGATGTTGCCCCGGTTGAGCGCCACCGTGACCGGCGTGACGGCCATCACGACCGCGGCGATGAGGGCGGCTCGGTAGTCGGCCAGACGGTTGACGGCGCGGTACAGCACGAGGATCGTCAGCACGCCCTCGATGGCCTGGGGCAGCAGGAAGGCCCACACGTGCACGCCGAAGACGCGCACCGAGAGGGCCTGGAGCCACAACGCTCCGGGAAGCTTGTCGACGGTGATCGTGCCCGCGGGGTCGAAGGCGCCGAACACGAAGTTGTGCCAACTGTCGGCCATGCTGCGCACGGCGGCCGCGTAGATGGGTTCGAGCGCCTGGTGACGGGTGCCCCAGACATAGGAGAAGGCGGCGACGGCGGCGATCGCGCCCAGGGCGGGGCGAGCCCAGGGCGGCGCGGTGGTCTTGGTTTCGGTGGTCGCCTCGGTTTCGGTGGTCGCCTCGTCCACGCCCATGATGGTGGCATGGAAAATCTTCGACTGGGGTGTCTGGGAGCGGCTCGGATCGCGCCGTCCGCTCTGATCCGACCGGCGCGTGCCACCGACGGCGTCGAGGTCCGCGCCATCGCCGCCCGAGACCCCGCCAAGGCGCAAGCGTTCGCGACCAAGCACGGGATCCCCGTCGTTCATCGCTCCTACGAGGAGCTGCTCGCCGATCCCGACATCGACGCCATCTACAACCCGCTGCCCAACGGGCTCCACGGGGTGTGGACTCGCCGAGCGTTGGACGCGGGGAAGCACGTGCTGTGCGAGAAACCGTTCACGGCCAACGCCGTCGAGGCCGCCGAGGTGGCCGCCGTGGCCGAGGCCGCGGCGGCCGCCGGCGGGCTGGTCACGATGGAAGCCTTCCACTGGCGCTACCACCCGTTGGCGGCCCGCATCGTGGAGGTCGCGCGCTCCGGCTCACTTGGCACGATCCAGCGGATCGAGGCCGCCCTCTGCTTCCCCCTCCCCCGCCGCCACGACATCCGCTGGCAGCTCGACCTGGCCGGCGGGGCCCTCATGGACGCCGGCTGCTACCCCGTCCACATCGTGCGGTCGCTGGCGGCCGGCCTGGAGCCGACCGTCACCTCGGCGACCGCCCGCCTCCGCTCGCCCGGGATCGACCGCTACATGCAGGCCGAGCTCGCCTTCGCCGACGGCAGCAGCGGGCAGATCACGTGTTCGATGTGGTCGGCCTCCATCCTGCGGCTGAGCGCCAAGGTGACGGGGAGCGCGGGGACGATGCGGGTCTTCAACCCGCAAAGCCCGCACTACTTCAACCGGCTGACCATCAAAACCGCGGCCGCCTCGCGGCACGAGCGGGTCGCCGGCGGGCCGACCTACGACTATCAGATGGCCGCCTTCGTCGCCGCCGTGCGTCACGGCGCGCCGATCCTCACGCCGCCGAGCGACAGCGTGGCCAACATGGCCGTGATCGATGCCATCTACCGGGCCGCCGGGCTCGAGCCTCGGCCGGCGGCGGGGGCCTGACCGGCCGCGGCGGTCGCCGCGGTCGCCGCGGTCGCCGCCGCGGTCGCCGCGGGCGCCGCCGTCGCCGTGCACCGGCGCGTGCAGGTGCGCAGTGGGGGTAGGGAA
>Ga0302326_10002737_pt1 | contig 42467 bp, 40 predicted proteins | sample Palsa_T0_3_FD_202264 | JGI IMG/M metagenome (GOLD analysis project Ga0302326, IMG submission 202264) | Peat permafrost microbial communities from Stordalen Mire near Abisko, Sweden - Palsa_T0_3 | ecosystem: Environmental > Terrestrial > Soil > Palsa > Peat permafrost | place: Sweden: Abisko...
CCAAAGTCGCGACCGACGTCGCGGCGCCGTACAAGATCCTGGCATGCCCGATACGGCACACTTCTGAGCGCGTCATGGGCGTGCTCGCGCTCTTCAACCCGCCTAGCGCGCAGGATTTCGATATGCAGCAGACGCGTGTCGCCGAAATGTTGGCGAAGCGGTCGACGAGCATCATCCAAGCGCAGTACGACACCAGCACCGGCCTCATGACCCGCCAGGCATTCGAGCGGCAGGCGACCGGCGTGCTCGGCGCGCCGACGCCTTCGAGTTCTCACATCATTTTGTATCTCGATATCGATCGGCTGCATGTCATCAATGAGACATTCGGCATGCATGTGGGGGACGATGTCATCGTCAGCGTGGCGGACCGAATGGCAAAAACGCTTCCGCCGGAGGCCCTGTCGGCGCGCATTTCAGGCGACCGGCTGGCGGCGCTCATTCCCAATGCAAGCATGGAATCGGCCGCAGCGATTGCCGAGCAGATTCGTGCCGCCGCCGAAGGCATCGTGCCGCGCGCCGGCCAGGGCGCGTTCGAAGTATCGGTATGTCTCGGGGTCGCGCCGGTCGGCCGTTCCGACAACCCGCTCGCACACGCGCTGGCCACCGCGGAAATCGCCTGCAAGGCTGCAAAAGACCGCGGCCGCAACCGCGTCGAGATTTTTCAGGATTCGGACCAGAGCATCATCCGCCGCCACACCGACATCCTGGTGATTGGCAAGCTGCGTGAAGCTCTGGACAACGATGGTTTCCGTCTCGATGCGCAACCGATCCTGCCGCTGCGGGGCAACTATGGGCGGCCGCGCTTTGAGCTGCTGATCCGCATGCTCGGAGAGCGCGGCGAGATGATTCCGCCGGGCAAATTTCTGTCCTCGGCGGAACGCTACCAGCTCATGCCGACGATTGATCGTTGGGTGGTGCGCCGCGCCTGCGAATTGCTGGGTGAACACAAGGCCTCGGTGGGCGAGGAATTTGCGCGGTTCGCCATCAATCTTTCGGGCCAATCGCTGCAGGACGAGACTTTCCTGGAGTTCGTGGTCGACCAGCTCAAGACGAGCGGCGTGCCGGCCGGTGTGCTGTGTTTTGAGTTGACCGAAACGGCCACGATCGGCAATCTCGAGAAGGCGCAAGTGTTCATGCGCGCGCTGCAAGAATTAGGCTGCCAATTCGCACTGGATGACTTCGGCACGGGCGTGAGCTCGTTAGCGTACTTGAAGGATCTATCGGTCAACTACATCAAGATCGACGGCAGTTTCGTCCGCGATGCGGTCACCAACGCGCGCTCCGAATCCATGATCAAGGCCATCGCGCAGCTTGCGAAGGTCATGTGCATGGAGACCATCGCGGAGTACGTCGAGACCGACGTGCTGCGCGTGCGCATGGCAGATCTTGGCGTGGACTACGGTCAGGGCTTTGCAATGGGCAAGGCGCAGCGCCTGGAGGACCTGCTGCAAGAGCTGGCCTTCTACGAAGCCACCGTGAGCAATTGGGGCGCTTCGGAAAACAGCGAGGGCGTCACCGAGCATTAGGACTCACGGTCGGTGCAGTCCTACATGGATTTAAAACTATCGCCCACAGGCAAACGTTTTTGCCCGTGTCTAAATAAACACATGTTGATACTCACACGCCGCGCGGGGGAATCGTTACGAATCGGTGACGATGTCGAAGTCACGGTCATGGCGGTCAACGGCTCGCAGGTTCGCATCGGCATCAAGGCGCCCATTAATGTCAGCGTCGACCGCGAAGAAGTCGCCGAACGCAAGCGCCGCGAAAAGAACATCCCCTCGGCTCCGTGAATCGCTAACGCCGGCGGCCCGTTGCTTCCCAGCCGCGCCATTTAAGGTTATCTTCTCGAACGCCACGGTGCTCACTCAAGCTTCGACGTCCAATTTATGACAACTCAAAATGCGGCGCCGGAGCTGCTCGTCGACAAGTGGTTCAATACCGATCATCCGCTCACGCTTTCGGCGCTGCGAGGACGGGTGATTGTGCTCGCAGCATTTCAAGTCCTGTGTCCGAACTCGATTGCCTCCGGAGTGCCGCAAGCGCGCAGAATCTACGAAACCTTTGCGCCAAGCGATGTCGCGGTAATCGGCATGCACACGACGTTTGAACATCACGACGCCTTCAGCAGCGCGGTGTTGAAGGCGTTCATCCAGGAATATCGCTTGAAGTTTCCGATTGCCCTGGATCAGCCGAATCCCCCCGGCCCGATTCCGCATACGATGGAGCGGTACAAGATGCGCGGCACACCGAGCTTGGTTCTGATCGATCGTCACGGCATGGTGCGTAAGCATGCGTTCGGCGCGGTCGATGATCTGCGAATCGGCGCTGAGATCGGAGCGCTAACCCAGGAGACGGCAGCCGCGGCGGTTGCGCGCAGTTCCGCGGCGTAGGGCCTGGCCCTAGCGCTGGCCCTAAGGCAGCGTAAAGCGGACGCGGATCTCGCTGCGGACGGGCACCGGCTTGGCATCGCGCAACACCGGCTTGTAGCGCCATTGCGATACAGCCTTGACCGCGGCATCTTCGAAAACACCGGGATTGCTGCTCGCTCGAACGCTCACGTCCTTGACCTTGCCGGTTTCGGCCACCGTGAATTCGACATCCACCCAGCCCTCGATCTTGCCGCTTACCGCTCTCATGGGATAGGTCGGTTGCACGGACTTCAGCACGCTGAGCTGGTTCGCTGGAATCAGCGTGGTCATGAAGTTATGTTCGGCGACGGCGGCATCCAGATCGTGCTGTACGGAACTGGCTTCCGCGGAATTGAAGCCGATCGACCCCACCTCGTCCAACCAACTCTTGGCGGCGTCAAGCTGTCCAAGAATGAGCGCGCGCCGCGCCTTGACGGTAAGACGCGTGCCGAGATCCTGCAGCACCGAGGCAAGTGCGGCATTGCCAGGGTCGAGCTGCTTCAGCGTCAGATAAAAATACTTGGCGTTGTCATTTGCAGGTTCGATCAGCCGATCCTGCAGCAGCCGCTCGTTGGCATTCTTTAAAAGCTGGCTCCTGGCATCGGCATCCGCCTGCTGGCGCGCGGCCGCGAGCAAATTCTGCAGCGCTTCAATATTCGCCGCGATGGCGATGCCGTTGGCGCCCTCGATCACAAACAGCGCGCGCGCGAAATCCCGCCGGTCGACCGCGCTGCGCGCGTCTTCCATCAATCTCGAAGCCAATGCGCGCTTCGCGTCGAGGGCCGCGGCGTTTTGCGGATCCGCGCGCAAAGCCTCCTGCACGTAGTAGCGCGCACTGTCCCGATCCGGCTCCAGCAGGTGGCCGTCGGCGATGCGCTGGTTCGCAAGCGTGAGGAAGGGCGTCACATAGTCTTCTTCTGGCTTCGGTTCGCGCATGCGGTTCTGCTGCTGAACCTGCGCTTGAGCCGTCTTGATTTGCTCGCGTGATTTCGCGAGTTGCGCGCTCAGGAAAGCGATTCGGCCGCTCTCAACGCCGGACTTGCGCGCGGTTTCAATGGCGGCCGCGGCTTCGTCCAAGCGCTCTTCAAGGAGCGCATTCTCGGCACGCGCTAGCAGCCGCTCGTGAACCTCGGCCAATCCGACGCGCGCATTGGAATCCGCGGGACTCCTCGCCTGCAATTGCAAGTAGAGCTCCAACGCATTGTCGCCCGCGGGTTCCGTCAGGCGATTCGCAGCCAAAGCCGCCCCCGCCCGCGCGAGCATCAGCGATTCGACCGCCGCGGGTTTCGCGCCTTCGCTTGAGGTAGGCTGCACGGGCTCATCGCCGCTGCTTCGGTGCGCTATCCATGCAATGGCGCCGACGATGAGCAGCGCGGCAATGGCGCCGCCTATGAGCCACGCGCGGCTCGCAGGCGATGCGGATTTGCGCACTGGAGTCTCGGCGCGGCGCCGTTGATCCTCATATTTCTTGATCGCCGCTTCCGCAAACAATTTCGCCCTCGCGGGAGACATCGGCTTGTGAATGAAGCGATACACCAATCCCGCACTGATCAATCCGGCGAGCGATGTCTCATCATCGCGATGGCCCGCCGCGACGAGCACAAGATCGGGAAACTGACGCTTGATTTGTTCGACGAAGACTCGGGCACTGTCATTCAGCATCTGCACGTCGAGCACGACGATGCCGACCTCGCCTGCGACCAGAAGATCGCTGACTTTGTCGGCAGACGGGACGTGCCACAAGCGCCTCGCGCCGCCCACCGCCTCGCGCAGGGTTTGCAGGAAGGTGTCGTCCGAAGTCAGGACGACGAGCTCGACGATATCGCTCGCGAGGCTGAACTTCAGCGCCTCCAACGTGCTGCCGTCCTCGTCAGAAGCTAGCACCAAGTGTTTCCTTATCATGGGGACCTGATTTGGCGTCGACGCTCCAGCGTTACCGCAATGCAGCAAGGTGCTGACGATGCTTAGGGCTAGTGTCATTCAGCGAGCGACGCTATACGATACGGAGTCTCAGGCCGCAGACAATGTCTGTTGCGCTGCGTCAATTAAGTTCTGTGACTGGCCGCTCACTTGGGATGGGGCGGCCGCTCGGGGGGTCATTGCGCGCATCAATCGGCATTACGTCGAAGCTAGCTGCGGAGCACCGTCCAGCGTTGGAACAGTTGCTGTTTTTCAACATAAATCAGCATCGTGTACGAGTCGGCATTCAGCAATCCATCGATACCTATGGGGTGCCGGAAATCTATGAGCAGGACGGCGGCCTGCGCGTCCGCGTAGGCGACATCGACGGAGTCCAAACCCTTTTCGCGATTTCCGATCAGGGGAGGCCGGTGGGCGTGGCTGTATTCGTGCGTTCCGCGCATGAGCGCTTTATTGTTTTGCATCTTGGGGTTGATCCCAGCTTGAGTTTGACCGCGGATCAAAGCACCCGCGTGCTGCTCAAGCTGATGCACGAAATTCGCAGCACCGCGCGACGCACGCGGGGCGTCGATTGCATAGAATTGGTTTACAAGGTTCGCCACGCCGTGCGAGTGCACGGTTAATCAACTAGGGGATGCGATGTCTAGCATGAACTATGGGCGCAAGCTCATTCTCGCCGCGATGGTACTGGCAACGATCGCAACGGCGCCGGCCGTGTTGGCGGCCGACGCCAAGAAAGCCGCCGACCATCAGAAAGTCGAACGCCTGCCGCTGCCGGACGGCAACGAGTTTCCGATATCTTCGGCTGTCACGGTCAAGGCTGGGGTCGACACCTATTTCTTGAGCGGTGCGCTGGCTCCCGTGATCAATAAGGATGCGCCGAAGGGCAGCGTTGCCGCCTTCGGCGATACGGAAACCCAAACCGTTGGTGCCCTCAACGCAATCAAAGCGACGCTTGCGCGCCTCGGGCTAACCATGAGCGATGTGGTGAAGATGACCATTTTTATGGTCGGCGATCCGGCAAAGGACAATAAGATGGACTTCGCCGGCATGATGTCGGGCTACAAGCAATTCTTCGGCACTGCTGAACAGCCCAATAAACCTTCTCGAAGTGCCGTCCAAGTAGCGGCTCTGGCGGCTCCCGGAGCACTGATTGAGATTGAGGTCATTGCCGCCAAAGCCCATTGATCTTAAGTGGCGACCGATCGTCGGAAACTAAAGGCGCAGCGGCATGCCGATGGGAAATTGCGCTGCGCTTGGTGTCCTGCCGATCCTCTGTATATCGCCTATCACGACACCGAGTGGGGTGTACCGGTGCGCGCTGATCAGCCGCTGTTCGAGATGCTCTGCCTGGAGGGCGCGCAGGCAGGCCTAAGCTGGATCACGGTCCTGCGCAAGCGCGAAACCTATAGGCGGGCCTTTGATGAATTCGATGCTGAGAAGATGTCGCGCTATAACGCCGTGAAGCGCCGCCGCCTACTGCAAGATCCGGGCATCATCAGAAATCGACTGAAGGTGGACGCCTTCATCGCGAACGCCCGCGCTTATCTCGAGATTCGCACCTCTCTGGGCTCCTTCAGCGACTATATTTGGCAGTTTACGAACGGCCGGGTGCTGCGCCGTCGGCCTCTCTATCTCGGTGGGATTCCGTCATCGACCGCCCACAGCGATGCGATGAGCAAGGATCTCAAGCAAAAAGGATTTAAATTCGTCGGCACCACTATTTGCTACGCCTTCATGCAGGCGGTGGGAATCGTGAATGAACATCAACGTTACTGCTGGGTGGCCGGCAAAGAGATCATCAATGACTAACTGGCTTTCGATGGGCGTGAAAATTTCCGCAGCGGCGGCGCTCGCGCTCGCTGTCGCACACCCAAGCTACGCGCAGATGCCGAAGCCGGCGTTCAAGCCGATGGATGTGTTCGACCTTCAATGGGTGGCCGATCCTGAGGTTTCGCCCGATGGGCGAAACATCGCTTACGTGCGCATGGGATACGACATCAAGACCGATCGCCCGCAGGGCAGCGTCTGGTTGGTTGGCGTCGATGGCAAGAATGATCGACCTCTTTCGGGAGCACCCACCAGCGGCTCGCCGCGCTGGTCGCCCGACGGTACCCGCATCGCGTACAGTGCACGCGCCGCCGACGGCTCCGCGCAGCTCTTCATGTACTGGATGGGGAGCGGCATCAGCGCGCCCATCAGCAACTTTACCGAGTCGCCGGGTGCGTTGGCCTGGTCGCCGGACGGCCGCTGGCTCGCCTTCATGATGTCCGTGCCGCAAGAGCGGAAGCCGCTGAAAGTGGAGTTGCCGGAGACGCCAAAGAACGCCAAGTGGGCGGATCCACCGAAGTTGATTGACCGTATGGTTTTCCGCGCCGACGGCGAAGGTTACTTGCCCAGCACCTTTACCCAGCTATTCATCGTTTCCGCCGATGGCGGCGCGGCGCGTCAGTTGACGCACGGTGATTTCGACGCCTCAGGGCCGCCCGCCTTTACCGCCGATGGAACGGGCATCCTGATAAGCGCCAATCGACGCGCGGACGCCGACTATGAGCCTCTCGACAGCGAAATTTACCGGGTCGACCTGTCGGACGGCTCACTGCATGCACTGACGGATCGGCGCGGGCCGGACCGGCGCCCTGTGCCTTCGCCGGATGGCAAGCACATCGCTTACCTGGGATTCGACGACAAGCAATTAGGTTATCAAGCCACGCAACTTTACGTCATGGACAGCGACGGCAGCCATGCTCACTCGCTCACCGCTTCGCTGGATCGCGATGCCGCGTCGCCGAAGTGGCTTAGCGATTCCAAGACGGTGGTGTTCCAGTACGACGATCATGGATCGACCAAGATTGCGGCCATCGATCTCACGGGCAAGATGCACGCGCTCGCGGAGGGCGTGGGCGGCGCCGATGTCACCCGTCCCTATTCGGGCGGCTCCTTTTCCATCTCGCCGAACGGCCGTTTCGCCTTTACCAAAGCCAGCGCTACGGCGCCCGCGGCATTGGCCACGGGCACATCGATGCGCGACCTCACCACGCTCCCTGTCTTGAGCGATAATTTACTGAACTCACGCACGATCGGCGCGCTCGAGGAAATTAACTTCGAGTCCTCGGCCGACCAGCGCCGCATGCAAGGTTGGATCGTGAAGCCGCCCGGATTCGATCCTGCGAAAAAGTATCCCTTTGTGCTGGAAATTCACGGCGGTCCGTTCGCCATGTACGCGCCAAGCTTTGCAGCGGAAATACAGCTGTACGCCTCCGCCGGTTATGTCGTTCTCTACATGAATCCGCGCGGCAGTACGGGCTATGGCGAAGAGTTTGCCAATCTGATTCATCACGATTATCCCAATAAGGACTACGACGACCTGATGTCGGGCGTCGATGCCGTGATTGGGCGCGGTTATGTCGACACGCAGCGGCTGTTCGTGACCGGCGGCAGCGGCGGCGGGGTGCTGACGGCCTGGATTGTCGGACATACGGATCGCTTTCGCGCCGCGGTGGTCGTCAAGCCGGTCATCAACTGGACCAGCTTCGTGCTCACCGGGGACATGAACAATTACTTCTATCGCTATTGGTTCGGCGAGTTTCCCTGGGACGACATCCAGGCTTACTGGAAACGCTCGCCGCTTGCCTACGTCGGCAACGTAAAAACCCCCACGATGCTCATGACCGGCGAGGTCGACTACAGAACGCCATCGAGCGAAGCGGAACAGTTCTACCAGGCGCTGAAACTTCGCAAGATTGACACCGCTCTGGTGAGAGTGCCCAACGCATCGCATGACATCTCCGCGCGCCCCAGTTTGCTCATCGACAAGGCGGCGTACGTGTTGGCGTGGTTCAAGTCGCACGATGTGAAGTCGCCCTCGGCCCCGTGAATTCGACCGCTGGTATGACCTGACGAGCGTTATACCAATCGATCAATATCACTGCCGAGTTTGCGCGGTCTGTCCGAATAGGATCTTCTTCGCTTCCTCGGTCATGGTGGTGTTGCTGCTGACGGTCGCGCCTTTCTCGTAAGCCAGCACCGTCGCCGGCCGCGACTTGATGGCTTCAAACCAGCGCTTCAGATGCGGAAAGTCTTCCAGCTTTTGCCCTTGTGCCTCGTAGGGAACTATCCAGGGATAGCATGCCATGTCGGCAATGGAATACATCCCCGCAACGAACTCGCGGTCGGCCAGTCGCTTGTTCAACACGCCGTACAGGCGATTGGTTTCCTTCACGTAACGATCGATGGCGTAGGGAATCTTTTCAGGTGCGTACCTGGCGAAGTGATGATTCTGCCCCAGCATGGGTCCCAAGCCGCCCACTTGCCAGAACAGCCACTGCAGAACCTCCACTCGTCCGCGTGATTCGTTCGGAATGAATTGCTCGCTCTTCTCCGCCAGGTACAGCAAAATCGCGCCAGATTCGAATACGGTGATCGGCGCGCCGCGCTCCAGCGGCGAATGATCGATGATCGCAGGCATGCGATTGTTCGGTGATATCGCGAGGAACTCCGGCTTGAACTGGTCGCCCTTGCCGATGTTCACCGGCACAATCGTGTACGGCATCGCCGTCTCTTCCAGAAACATGGTGATTTTGTGGCCGTTGGGCGTAGGCCAATAGTACAGATCGATCATGGGTTATTCTCCGCGGGTTCGAGCGCCATCTTGTGCTCGCGCAAGAGGGCAATGCAAACGTCTTCCTCGCGCGGCCTCAGGCGCATTTCCGCAAGGCGCGTACGCGTACGAGAATTTTGCGTCCAGGGCAAAATGGCGGAATCCAACTTACCGGCGGCAGATAAGCGCCATTCCAGCAAGTGCTTACGATCGGCGAGGCTCTTCGCTTCCTTGCTGTCGGCCGGAATCAGGCGTCTTTCAATGCCGAATCCGACCATTTGCACGATGACGGTATCGCCTTTTTGCATGACCTTGGCAAGCTTTAGACAATCCTCGCGCCGCGTAGCAGTGGCGGCTGCCTCGCGGCAAGCATCAATGAGCGGCGAAAATGCGGGAATGATTTCCGCGGTCGCGACCGCGGCGAGCGTCGCCAGTTTGGCGGTATCCGAAGCCACAACGCCGCTTGGAAGCTCGCGGCGCACGCCGCTCAGCGCGTCGAACATCATCACCATGATCTGGTTGTAGTACAGATCGAATCGCGTGGCGCGCGCCATGTCGCCCAGCACGCGCTCTACCTCGACCGTGTCCTTGTCCTTGTGCGCGGTAGAGAGCTGGGCGAGCCACGCCGCAGCGTTGTCGGGATCCACCCATCGCAACACGAACGCGGGGTCGCGGCTGTCGCATGAAGGCGCGGTTGCGCAAAGCTGCAGATGCAGCCAGCCGATCGCCGCGTTTTCCGGAGCCAGTTCGCTCGCGCGCGCGATCAATTGCAGCGCCGCGGGCGCGGCCGCAGGGGCGGCAAAGCTGGTTGTAAAACTCAACGCCGCCGCGGTGGCCACGGAATTCGCGTCGGATCGCGCGGCAAGCGCGCGCACCGCTTCGTTGCGCCAAACCTGGTATTTATCGGCCGGCGACCCGGACTTCACGCCCGGTGCAGCGGTTGCCAACGCGGCGACCGGTTGCGACATCGCCAGCCCCACAATCAGAAACTTCAATCCCCGTTTGACCACAGGCTCCTACAGATCGCTGCGCTTGCCGGCAGCCGTCAGCCCTGCGGTGATCGCCAAACGCATGGCATCCTCGACCGAAATGTCGAGCGGCTGAACACGGTCTCGCGGCAGATAAATGGTGTATCCGCCGAATGCGTAACTCATGGGAAAATACACCGTGACCCAATCCGCGCCGCCATGGGCCAAGAGAACCGTCGGCACATCTTCGCGAGTCACGAATCCAATGGCGTGCACGTCCGCGAATCGCGCCAGCACAACCCGCTGCAAATCGCGCTTCTCGCCGCTGCCCGAAGGCAGCAGGCTCACGACATCGCGGAAGCCGCCATAAAGCGTCTTAACGAATGGAATGCGGCCTAAAAAGTCGTCCCAGTATTTGAGCAGGATCTTGCCGGCATACGCATTCACCACTCCGCCCACGAACAACAGCAGCAAAAAGCCGGCGATCAGCCCTAAGCCCGGCCAGTAATGTTCGGGACTGACAATCCCCAATGCAATCAGCGCGCGCCGCAGCCAATTCTCGACCGTATGGACCAGCCACCAAATCACATAAACCGTCAGTGCCAGCGGCAGCACGGTCACCAAACCACTCATGGTCAGGGTTAGAATCTTGCGCATGGGATTATCATCGCATGATCGGGCCCAACCCGCCCACAGGCGCGAGTTCCAATGACACGATCTTCCGGTCTAGAGATTTCACCCGCCAATGCTGCGGACGTGCCGCTCATCCTGTCGCTAATCAATGAATTGGCGGAGTACGAAAAGCTGCGTCATGAAAGCGTCGCGACCGAGGCCTCCATTCACAAGGCGCTTTTCGGACCCAAGCCCCGCGCCGAAGCAGTCATCGCTCGTTTCGACGCCGCACCCGCCGGGTTCGCGCTCTTTTTCCACAATTTTTCAACATTTCTCGGCAAACCGGGCCTGTATCTGGAAGATCTCTTCGTGCGCCCCGCGTATCGCGGGCGCGCGATTGGCAAGTCGCTGTTGAGTTATTTGGCGGCGCTGGCGCTCGAACGCGACTGCGGGCGCTTCCAGTGGCAGGTTCTTGATTGGAACAAGCCGTCTCGCGATTTCTATGAACGCTTGGGAGCCCAAGCCGATGCCGCGTGGGTCAACTACCGAATGACCGGCGATGCGCTGCGCCGCCTAGCCGAGGGCGGCGGCTCATGATTGCCGCGGCAGTATGAAACGCAATCCCTGATAATTGAGCACTACACCGTCGCGCCGAATCCGCTCCAAGACGGGCCCTTCCTGCAGTGTGTTGCCTTCCTTGTACTTGCGCATGTTGATGAACACGAAACGATCCGAGGGTTTGGTTGCGTAGACATGCACGTCCAGGTGCAGTTCAGGCAGGGCTTGAGCCCCCGTCAGGTTGATCTCGTTGATCGTGGGCAGCACTTCGTCATTGTCGGCTTCCTCTTCTGTGAGCACGGGATCAGGATGACGAAATGTGTGCGGCGCCGCGCGCTGCGCACTGGCGTGCGGCGCTGCGGCCGATTCATTGCCGGGCGAAGTCTCGGCGGGCGGCACCGGAATTTCCGGAGCGTAAACCGGCGCTTGACTCAACGGACTGAAATGCTCGTCGACCGCGGGGGGCTTGAGGCCGGCAGGCGAGGCCTCGTGCCGGGCCGACGTCGATGCGACCGAAGGCGCGCCGTTGCGCATCAGGACAACGATCAGTACCACAATATTGATGGCTAGCAGGCACCCCAGGATAATGGCCCAGGGAGGCAGGCCGCCGCGCCGCAACGATGTCGGCGCGTCCATCAATCCCGGGCTCGACTGCCGCTGACGCTCGATCTCAGATTTCTTCAATGCATCGAGAATGAAGGACATGGATTTTCCTAGCCGCCGCGCAGGGCGTTCAACAACTGGGGCGAACTGGGATCGGCCAGCGTCGTGTCGAGCACGACTTGAGTCTGCACTCCCGCGATGCCATCAACATTGAGTCGATGCTCACGCTGAAAGTTCTGCACCGCGATGGCCAATTCTTGATCGTAGACATCCGCGTGTTCGGGATCCGATGCCACGCCCCCCAAAGCATTTAAACTGCGGCGCAGCCACCGAACCTCTTCTCCCTGCATGCCCAATGAAAGCAATCGCGTGCGCACAGTCTTGGGCTTCCACACGACGGTGAATTCACCGAACCAATCGCGCGAAAGATCGTCGATCGATACCTTTTCGTTGTGCTCCCCCAGATTCAACGTGGCGGTCTTGTCGTCAAGGCTCGAGAGAACGACTCGATGCCGCTGCCCGCGATCATCCGTCAACGTCAGGATGGCGGGCCGGTTCAGGGTCTTGACCTGGGTCCACGATCCGCGTTGATCCAGGCAGGCGAGCCCAGCTTTGGCGGCCTGCCCGCAGGGATCCCGGTCGTCCGACATGGCGCTTCCCCACAGCGCAAGCAGGCGACGAAACGCCGCTGCATCCGTGGTGTTGGCTTCGTTGGCCTGCAGCAGCGCATTGACCGATGCCAGCTTGGGCGCTGGCGGGGTTGCGACCGCCGGCCCCGTGGGCGGCGCAACGGCAGTGGGGTTAGGCGCAGCGGCGTGAGTCGCGGCGGCACTCTTGATTGCTCGCGTTGCGGAGAGCACCGGACTCTGGTGGCGCCAGAATTGCCAGCCGAGGAACAGGGTGCCGCAGAGGGCGGCAATTCCCAGTGAGCCAACTACCCATCCCAGCCAGGTGGGAAAAAATCGGCGCCCGTAGACTTCGCCCGCGGCCCGGCGCACCAGCGAAGCAGTGATTTTCTTTGTTTCCCGCGTATAGCCGCCGAGCAGGGCGCGATCGCAGGCAACGTTGATGACTCGCGGAATGCCCTGAGACAGGCGGTGCAATTCCAGCAGCGCGCCAGGGGTGAATATTTCTCCGGTTGCTCCTGCAACGCGCAGCCGGTGGCGCACATAACCCTTGGTCTCCTCGCGCGACAGAGGCATTAAATGATATCGGCCGGTGATCCGTTGCGCGAGCTGGCGCAGATCGGTTCGGTCCAGCAATTCCCGAAGCTCCGGTTGTCCGATCAAAATGATCTGCAATAGTTTCTGGGTGGGTGTCTCCAAATTGGTCAGGAGGCGGACCTGCTCCAATACGTCGAAAGAGAGATTCTGCGCCTCATCCACCAATACGATGATGCGCCTGCCCTCGGCGTGGGCATTCAGCAGGCGTCGATTCAGCGCATCCACCATCTGCTTGACGCTATCCCGATCCCGGTCGGCGATGGCCAATCCGAGCTCTTCGCAGATCGTGAGCAGAAACTCCACCGGCGTGACGCGCGGATTTAAGATCACCGCGACATCGGCGTGATGCGGGACGCGCGACAGCAGGGTGCGTACGACCGTGGTCTTGCCCGTGCCCACTTCTCCGGTCAGCTGGATGAAGCCCCCCGATTCATTGATGCCATACAGCAAATGCGCCAGGGCCTCGGCATGACGCTCGCTCAAGTAGAGATAGCGCGGGTCCGGGGTGATGGCGAAGGGCTTTTCGGCGAGCCCAAAGAAACTGGTGTACATGGCTATAGGATAATACCAACGTGCCGTTAGTTTCCGTTTCCCGGACCTTTGGGCAGGAGACTCGCACGGGTGAGCAAACCCTGCCCGAAACGGTCGCGGATCCCGTCAACCGCGGAATCCAGGCGCGAGCTTAAGCCCGGTTGCTGCCCTAAGAACAGGTCCGCCTGCAGCATTACCTGCAAATCGCTCACCCCCACCCCCAGCAGCCGAACGGCCGCGCGGGGCTGCGCCGCAAGCCAGCCGTCGAGCAGTGCTTGCGCGGCGGTGGCAACGATGGCCGTATCCTGAGTGGGCGGCTCGAGCGCACGCTGGCGGGTATAGGTTGTAAAATCGCCGCGGCGAATCTTCACGCTCACCCGGCCGGCAAGCAGCTTCTGCGCCCTCAGGCGCGATGCAGTGCGATCCGCCAAAGCATTGAGCTGCGCGCGAAGCGCGGCCGGTGCACGAATATCCGTATCGAAAGTCTCTTCCGCACTAATGGACTTCTCCTCGCGGTCGGATTCCACCGGCCGATCATCGAGCCCAGCGGCTCGATCCCGCATCGCCTTGCCGTGCTTGCCGAAGGCGCGCCACAACGCCTCTTCGCCGGCAGTGCGGGCGTCGCCGAAAGTCCGGATGCCGGCGGCAAGCACCGTGGGCAAGGTCTTCTGGCCGACCCCGAATAATTTGTGGATGGGCAGCGGGTCCAAAATCTCGCGGATATTGCCGGCATCGATCCGGCACATCCCATCGGGCTTGTTCAAATCCGATGCGATCTTTGCCAGCAACTTGTTAGGTGCAATTCCGACGGACGCGGTGAGTCCCGTCTGTGCGGCGATGCGGCGGCGAATTTCCGCGCCGATCTTCTCTGGTTCCCCAAGCAATTGCTGACTGGCCGTGACGTCGAGAAAGGCTTCGTCCAGCGACAGGCCTTCCACCACGGGCGTGAATTCACGAAAAATCGCGAAGACCTGATCGGAAATTTCCTTGTACCGATCCATCCGCGGATGGACCACGATTGCATCCGGACAAAGGCGCAGCGCTTCGCGCATGGGCATGGCGGACCGCACCCCGAAACGGCGCACAGCGTAGCTGGCGGCCGCCACGACGCCGCGGCCGCCCGTGCCGCCGACGATGAGCGGCTTGCCCCTGAGCTCCGGGCGATCCTGCTCCTCCACGGACGCATAGAAAGCGTCCATGTCGATGTGCAGTATCGCGCGCATCCTAGGAGCTCCGGACAGGCTCCTTAATCCACGGTGATGGTGATTTTCTTCGAGGTGAGCGGCGGATCGAACGACTGGTGCAAGTAATCGGCGAATATCAGCTGCAAGGTGTGCTTGCCGGGAGTGAGGATCAGTGAGGTCTCGGTTTGGCCCTTGCCAAAATGGACGATTTTGTCGGTCGCGGGCATCGGTGCATCCAATTTAAGCTCGCTGACATCAGTGTCGACCAAAAGATGATGGTGCCCGGTGTTGTCGAACTTGATGCCTGCCGGCGCAATTCCCATGCCCTTCAGGCCGAATTTGATCGTAACCGGGCTATGCAGCTTCGCGCCGTTTTGCGGCGCGATGAAATACACTTCCGCGCCCGCGGGCGGGGCCATGCGATCCGCCGCGACGGCTGTCGCCGCCATCAAAAAGACGCCTAACGCCAATAGTAGACGACTCATGGGACTTCTCCTGTTGTAAAGAGCACAGTTTACAACTGCAAAGCGGCGTACACGAATACGCCGGCCACGGTGAGGCCGAAGACGACCGAATAAACGAAGAACAACACGATCCCTTTGAACACCGTGCCGAGCCAACTGCGGCGGAACACCCGGCGCATGCCTAAGAGGGTGTAGACCGGCCAGGTCCAACCAAGGATCGTACTTAAAAAACCCGCAACCCCCTCGAGCTTCGGCCAAGAATCGGCGGCCTCGGTGGTCAACAGCAGCAGGATCGCGACCGAAAAATAAAAAGCGTGCAGATGCACAAAGAAAAGCAGTTGTTCGGCGTATCGATAGCGCGGGCGCCAATACAGCAGCATGTTCAGAAAGGCGATCAGCGGTAGAAAGATGAACATCGCTTTCGACGCGGTGCCGATCGCGAGATGCACTAGGTTGCCGCCGTTGTCATGCAGCACTGCCTCGCAAACATGCTTGATCCGCGGGCTCAATGTGGGGCTATTCGACCAGGTCACGAAGTCGTCGCAGCTGGTTATGGATTTTTCAGTCTGCTTCGAAGCGCTCGCGGGCGGACTGGCGGGCTCGAAAGCGTCGCCAAATGTGAGCATTGCGACGTTCGTATGGACAAATGAAGCCAGCAAAAAGAAAATGATGCTCAAAATCAGGTACAGCCGAAACGGCGGCAGATAAGCGACGCGCCTGCCGGCGACGAACTCCTCGGTGAGTTTTCCCGGCTTGAACCATAGGGTCGTCAGGGTGCGCCACAGACGAGAATCGGAGTGGGTGATTCCTTCGAGCAGCTCATGCACCAGCTCCATCGTGGTCGGGACGTGCACATTCGCGGCCTGGCTGCAGTTGACGCAGAAGCGGCCGAGCAGCACCGCGGCGCAATTCTTGCAGCGTGCGGGCGCCGCGGCTGAGGCTTCAGCGACAGCCACATCGCGCGGCGCTACCGGCACAATCTCGCTCATGCTTCGGCGCCGGCTCCCGCGCCCAGTTCGTGCGGCGCGAAGTCGTCAACGTTGATGATGTCCTGAACCTTGGCATCGTAATCCCGTAAGAGCGCAGCATCGCTCTCGGTGATGATGCCGAGCGATGAGGCCTGCGCGATCTGACCCGGCAGGTCCAGCGCCGTAACGCGGCCGGTCTTGACGCCATCGACCCGGATACGCTTCTCGAGCGGCTCCGCCGCGGCGGAAAGGAGCAGTGCCGCCTGAAGTTTCCCCAGAGGGTTGTCGGCTGCCGCAGTCTTATAAATATGAGCGCTCAGCCGATCGCGGGTGGCGCTAGGGTTCATGACAAGATCGCCGATGGCATGCCCCAATCGATCGCTCGGCGGCGAGTAGGCGAGTCCACGCGGGAAAATGCACAGCCGCATGAACAGCGCCAAAGGGCGATTGGGGAAATTGCGCAGGAACAGATGCAGCTGCTCCTGCGCTTGATACAAGAGGCTACGGCACGCCCATTCGATCAGCGGAAGATCGTCCTGCTGGCGCCCTTGATTTTCATGATGCTTGAGCACCATGGATGCCAGGTACATCGATGACAGCACATCGCCGAGCCGCGCCGAGAGAGTCTCCTTTTTCTTCAGATAACCGCCGAGCGCCAGCATGGCCACATCGGTCGCCAGAGCAAACGATGCGCTGTAGCGATTGACGTGCTGAAAGTAACGCCGCGTCGCGCCCGTGTCCGGCACCCGCGTGAAGCGCGCCGAGGTCAGGCCCAGAACCAAGGAGCGCACGGCATTCGAGATCGCAAATCCCACGTGGCCCACGATCGCGGCGTCGAACTCGTGCACCCCGGCCTCGCGGTTCGTATTCTTCGCGGCATTCATCTCCTTCAGCACGAAAGGGTGACAGCGCACCGCCCCTTGGCCAAAGATGATCAAGTTGCGCGTCAGTATATTGGCGCCCTCGACGGTGATGGCGACCGGCACGATCTGGTAGCCGCGCCCGAGATAATTATTCGGCCCGAGCATAATTCCCTTGCCGCCGTGAATATCCATTGCATCATTGGCGATCATGCGGCCGATTTCGGTGGCGTGATATTTGAGCATGGCGGAGGGCACGGATGGCTTTTCGCCGCCGTCGATGGCGCCGGCGGTCACTGAGCGCGCCGCATCGATGATGTAGGTGCGTGCGGCCATGCGCGCCAGAACTTGTTCGATGCCCTCGAAACTGCCAATCGGCGTGTTGAATTGACGGCGAATACGGGCATAGGCTCCCGACGCATAGACGGCGGCCTGCGCGCCGCCCGTGGCGTTGGAGGGCAGTGAAATGCAGCGGCCCACGGACAGTTGCTCCACCAGCATGCGCCACCCCTGTCCGGCCGTGGCAAAGCCGCCGATGATGGCGTCCAAGGGCACGAACACGTCGTGTCCTTGGATGGGGCCATTTTGGAATGGAATGTTCAACGGAAAATGACGGCGGCCGATCGTGACGCCGGACGTATCGCGCGGAATCAGCGCGCAGGTGATCCCCAAATCCACCTTTTCGCCCATGAGATGTTCCGGATCGTAGAGACGGAACGCCAGGCCGATCACCGTGGCAATGGGCGCCAGCGTGATGTAGCGCTTTGAAAAATTCAGGCGGAGGCCGATTGTTTGTTGGCCGGCCCACTCTCCTTTGCAAATGATGCCGGTGTCGGGAATGGATGCCGCGTCCGAACCGGCACGCGGGCCCGTGAGCGCAAAGCACGGCACGTCATCACCGCGCGCGAGCCGCGGCAGGTAGTAATTCTTTTGCGCCTCGGTTCCGTAATGCAGCAGCAGTTCCGCCGGTCCCAATGAGTTGGGTACGGCGATGGTCGAGGAAGCCGTGGCCGAGCGAGAAGCGATTTTGATCAGCACGCAGGAATGCGCATAGGCGGAGAATTCCAGGCCGCCATAGCGTCGCGGTATGATCATCGCAAAGAAGCCGCGCGACTTGATGAAGTCCCACACCTCCGCGGGCAAGTCCGCGCGCCGATGTGTGATGTCCCAGTCATCGAGCATCGCGCATAGCTCTTCGCACGGTCCGTCGAGAAATGCCTGCTCGGCCGGCGTCAGCACCGGCGGCTTCGCCGACATGAGCTTTTGCCAGTTCGGGCCGCCGGTGAACAATTCGCCGTCCCACCAGACCGTGCCTGCATCGAGCGCCTCGCGTTCCGTCGAGGACATGGCGGGAAGCAGCTTCAGGTATTTCTTCATGAAGGGCCGCGTCAGCAGGCGAATGCGCAGCGGCCGGACATTGAAAAGAAACAGGAGTGCGAAAGGCACGGATACGGCGGCCTTCCACTCCACGGGAGCTGCGCCGAGAACCCAATAGAGAGCGAGCAGCAGCAGCAGCACGCCGGTGCTCGCGGCGAGGTTGGCGCGCCGATAGGCGAGAATGCAAAAGGCGACCACGAACAACGCCAGCCAGCCAACAGCGATGGCAGGCCTCAACAGCTCATGCATCGGACCGCCCCTTTTATTAGATCAAGTCTTTGACGCCGTCGCGCTCTTCCAGCAACTCGCGCTGCGTTGCCTGCATTTTTTCCCGGCTGAAATCATTGATAGCCAATCCCTGGACAATGCTGTACTCGCCGCCCTTGCAGGTGACCGGATAGGAATAAATGACGCCCTCGGGTATTCCGTAGCTGCCGTCGGACGGGACACCCATGCTCACCCAATTGTCCGACGGTGTGCCGAGCATCCAATCATGCACATGATCGATCGCCGCCGCCGCGGCGGAGGCGGCCGAGGACGTGCCGCGCGCCTTAATTATGGCGGCGCCGCGCTGCTGCACAGTGGGAATAAAACTGTCTTTGAACCAACCTTGATCCACCAACGAGAGTGCCGGCTTGCCGTCGACGGTGGCATGGTGCAGATCCGGATACTGAGTCGCCGAGTGGTTGCCCCAGATAATGACTTTCTTGACGGTGATCAACGGCGCACCGGTTTTCTCAGTGAGCTGTGCGAGGCCGCGGTTGTGATCGAGACGAGTCATTGCCGTAAAGCGGTTGCGAGGCAGCGAAGGCGCGTTGCGTTGCGCGATGAGCGAATTGGTGTTCGCCGGATTACCCACCACGAGCACGCGCACATCGCGGCTTGCGACCGCGTCCAGCGCCTTGCCTTGCGCTGAAAAGATTTTTGCGTTTTCCAACAAGAGATCCTTGCGCTCCATGCCGGGACCGCGCGGCCGGGCTCCCACCAGCATCGCAAAATTACAATCCTTGAAGCCCACGCTGGCGTCGGATGTTGCCGTGACCTTGTTGAGGGTCGCGAAGGCGCAGTCATTCAATTCCATCACCACGCCCTGTACTGCGGCAGCTGCCGCGGGGATTTCCAAGAGATTCAAATTGATCGGCTGGTCGGCGCCGAGCATTTGGCCTGATGCGACCCGAAATGCGAGCGCATACCCGATATTGCCGGCGGCGCCCGTGATGGTGATGGTGACTGGCTTTTTCATGACGAGTTCCCGCGCGAAAACCAGGAATGGTATCCGATATTGCCCTGGATCGTCATTGACGGACGGCGAGGGGCGGTTGGGTCGCCGCCGGAAGGCGAACTCCGAGCAGCTGTGCAACCGTGGGCGCGACCTGCCGCATGTCGATCAATCCTAAGTTGCGACCACGGGCAATGCCGGTACCTTCGATGAAAAAAGCCGCGCGCATCTCGGGATATTCCGGCGAAAACCCGTGGCTGCCCGGAGTGCCCTGAACGTCGCTCAGCAACGGGCTGGTTGCGTCGGACAACGCGTAGTAGCCGAGTTTCATGACGATAAGAAACGATGCGTCGGGAAATGCGCCGCGCTGCTTGATGGCGTCGCGCTCCAGCACCTCGGCGATGCCGTTGTTCGGATCGGCCTTCATGGCTTGCAGCAAATCGCGCACCTGACTTTCAGTATGCGAATCGGCGGGATCGTGCAGCATGACGGCCGCCATTCCGCTGCCGGACCAGGGTTGCGCCTTCCACGGCCCGCCGCTCGGGAGCAGCCCTGCACGCAAAAACGGCTGCATGAGATTCACTTTGTGAGTGATTTGCACGAAGCCGTGATCCGACACTACCAATGCGATGGCCTTGGGGTCGTTGGCGCGGGACGCGGCAAACAGCTGCGCGAGTTGACCATCTATCACCTCGAGATCCGCATTGGCCTCCGGACTGAATGGACCATGCCCGTGTTGCTGCTCGTCGAGCGAACTCAAGTGAATGGTCATGAACTTGGGTTTCTGGGTCTTGAGGATATCCAAGGCATAACGCGTTTTAATTTCATCGCCGGGCGGGCTCGGATCATTTCCCCGCATGTAGGGGCCAAGACGTGCCTGCATCTTTTGCAGCAATCCTTCGGGACGCGACATCGCCGCCAGCAGCAAGGCGTCGGACGGATCGACATCGGTCAAGCGTGCCACTCGCCAATACTCTGGAATAAGAAAGTCCACCGCCGTCGCGCCCACACTGACAGGCCAGCCGATGCTCGCGGTGGATAACCCGGCTTCGTGAGCAGCCTGCCACAGGGTCGGCACGCGAATTTGCTGCGCATACCAATACCAGGCGTTCGCGAAAGTGTTTTTGGGATCGAACTCCAGGTTGTTGTAGATGCCGTGTTCGGCCGGCGAGAGGCCGGTCAGCAGCGTCGTGTGACTGGGGTAGGTGACCGTCGGCCATACGCCGGTCACGCCGCGGGCATACGCACCATCACGCATCAGGCTGCGCAAAAAGGGAATCTTGAGACCGTGCGCGTCGGCATTCAGGATGTATTCCGGCTTCAGTCCATCTACTGAAATCATGAGCACCGGAGCGGCCGGTGCGCGCTCGGCGGCGGCAATCACCAGTAAAAATAGCGCCAGCGCCGACAGGGCGCGTGGTGAGCAAACGCGGTGGTGAATCACTTTGGGAATATCACTCGCTGATGGGAATGATGTAGTCGGGATAAGCGCTGCGAAAGCGGCGCATCTCCGCGTCCGCCTCGTTGCTGCGGCCGGCGCGGCGCAGCGCATTGATGTCTTGGAGCCAAAGCGCTGGGTTGCGCTCGCGCGGGGACGCAGGCGTTGCGCGCGGGGGTTCGCTCTTGAAAATGCGTACCCGCACCACCTGCGCCTTGTCGTCGGGTTTTTTGACTTGCGGACCGAAGACCATCGCCAGCATCAGCGCGAGCGACAAAAGCAGGCTGGCGGCCAAGGCAAACGGCGCCAAGCTTTGCGGCTTGAACGGCGTCTTGGATTTCAACGAACCGGCGGACTCCAGTACCAATCGATCGAGTTCGTGCGGCGGCGCCGGCGCGGGCTGGCGCTGGTATTCGCACGACACATCGCTGCCGCCGCGCAAGTATTCATCAAGTTCGTCGGTTTCGTCAGGCATAAGTTCGAAGCCGCAGCGCCTCCGGCTCCTGCATCGGGCGCAGTGAGTTTTTCAATTTTCGAACCGCATAGCGCAGGCGGCTCTTTGCCGTTTCAATCGGCACGTCGGTAATACGTGCAATTTCCTCAATGTTCAATCCGGTTTCCTCGCGCAGCAGAAACGCCTCGCGCTGTTCCTGCGGAAGCGCCGCGACTGCAGCGAGCAGAGCTGATTGCTGTTCGACGAATTCGGCAACTCTGTCGGGGCGCTGATGTTCGGGGACTTCGGCTTCCAGCAACGGCGACTCGGATTCGTGCACCGGCATTACACGGCGCAAATTCAAATCGCGCCGGAAAAAATCGATCGCGCAATTGTGCGCAATGTGAAACAAAAACGTCGCGAATTTTGCGCGCGGCTCGTAGCGCGCACGAGTCGCGATCAGATGCGACCAAACCTCTTGAAACAAGTCAGCCGCCGCACACGCGTTGCGCACGTGGCGTAAAAGATATCGATACAAGGGATCTTTGTAGTGGGCGTAAAGCGCGGCAAAAGCCGCCGCGTCACCGTCCCGGTAACGCAGCATCAGCCCAGCGTCATCGTCCTTAAGTTCCATCGTGTGGGCAGCATACGTGGCGTGATCTTTGGGGGCAAAGCCAACCGACAGCGCGCAATTATTTTCGGGTGATTTTCAAACTATTTTGAGATTGGCTTTAAAAACAGACACTTAGAGAGCGAAATTTTCTCCAATAAGTGCTTGCATGTAGTGGTGTTGTATATTACTATATCACCAAGTCACCGAAACACCGATGACGGACAGAAGACCGGAAACACTTGATAGGAGACGATCATGAACACCTCAATCTCAACCAAACTGACAGCCCTTGCTCTCGCCCTGATCTTCAACAGCGTGATCATGGGTGGCATGGCCTACCTGTTCAATGCGCAGTTGCAGCAGCCGACGGCAGTGGCCTCGCTGGCCAGCACCACGGCGAGCACTGCGAGCGACGTGGCCTGAGCCGTACTTAAGCGCTCTGGTAGATTACCGTGCTATATGTCCCCCACACTGGGGTCAAGCACATCGAGCGAGAAATGGACCCGAACTGGAACGACAACCAACCCATCTATCGCCAACTGCGCGATCGAATGGTAGCCCTGATTCTAGAGGGCGCGCTGAAGGAGGGCGACCCGCTGCCCTCCGTAAGGGCCGTGGCTGCCGACTACCGGCTCAATCCGCTGACCGTGTTGAAAGGCTATCAGCAGCTTGTCGATGAAAACCTGGTCGAAAAACGCCGTGGCCGCGGCATGTATGTCAGCGAGGGCGCTCGGCGGCTGCTCCTGGCGGGCGAACGCGAGCGCTTCTTAAACGAAGACTGGCCGCAGATTCTCGCCATCATCAACCGACTGGGGTTTTCGTCAGAGGAACTATTCGCGCAAACACCGGCGCTCACCCACCCGGCACCGCCGCCCCGCGGCAGCTTGCCTACCGAAGAATGAGAACTACCATGGCTGCGCTCATCGAAGCTCGAGATCTGACGAAAAAATACGGCGCTCACATCGCGCTGGATCGCGCCAACCTCAAAGTCGAGGCAGGCCGCATCGTCGGACTCATCGGTCCCAACGGCGCCGGCAAAACCAGCGCGCTGCGCGCCATTTTGGGCCTCACCCGTTACGAAGGTCATCTGTCGGTTTTAGGCCGCGAACCGTTTCGCGAGCGCACGGCACTCATGAACGAATGCTGCTTCATCGCGGACGTGGCGGTGCTGCCATCGTGGTTGCGCGTCGACCACGCCATTGATTTCGTTGCAGGCGTGCATCCGCGCTTCCGCCGCGATCGCGCCACCGCATTACTCGCCAAGACCCAGATCACCGGCAATCGCCGCATGCGCGAACTGTCGAAGGGAATGAAGACCCAAGTGCATCTGGCGCTGACGATGGCCATCGATGCCAAGCTGCTGGTGTTGGACGAACCGACCCTGGGCTTGGATATCCTCGCGCGCCGCGCCTTTTATGACGCGCTGGTCAACGACTACATGGATGAAACGCGAACCATCCTGATCACGACTCATCAAGTCGAAGAAGTCGAAAATCTGCTCACGGATATCGTGTTCATCGACAAGGGCCGCATCGTTTTGGACAGCTCGCTCGAGGATGTCGCGACGCGCTTTACGGCGGTGACGGTGACCGCCGATCGCCTCGACGCAGCGCGCGCCGAGAAACCGTTTTACGAGCGCCACATCCTCGGCAAAGTCGTGCTGTATTTCGAAAACGCCGATCCGGGGAAACTCGAGGGATTTGGCGAAATTCACACGCCCAGCGTTTCCGATCTTTTCGTCGCGAAGCTTTCGGGAGGTGCAGCGTGAACAACAGCAAATGGCTCATCCGCCGGGAATTCTGGGAAAACCGTGCGATCTGGATGATTCCGGCGGTTTTCGGCGCGCTACTCCTGCTGGCCGCATTGTTCGGACAAGTCAGCATTCCTCGTCTTACCTCGCCGCGAGAGTCCGAGGAGGCAGCGGCCGCCTTTTTGGTGGTCGTCGGTGCGATGTTCTACCTGGTCATGGGCGTGTATTCCACCTGGTATTTGCTGGATTGTCTGTACACGGACCGTAAGGATCGCAGCATCTTGTTCTGGAAGTCGCTGCCGATATCAGACGCCTCGATCGTGCTCTGCAAACTGTTGGTCGGTATGATCATCATTCCGCTGGTGTATTTCGCGGCTGCGGATGCAACCGCGCTGATCGGGGCCTTCATCCTGTCGATTCGGGCGCGGGCATCGATCGGCAGCTCGCTCTGGAACGGCGATGTCTGGTGGCAGGTTCAGGTGCTATGGACCTACGCCATCCTCACGACGGCCGTGTGGTATCTGCCGGTTACCGGCTGGTTGATGCTGGTGTCGGCTTGGGCCAAGCGCGCGGTCATACTGTGGGCCGTATTGCCGCCGCTCCTGCTATATTTCTTCGAGCGGGTATTTTTCGGGACGCACCTGTTCGGTCATATGATCAGCCGGCGATTGACCGCGCTGCCGATGGTATCGTTCAACGGCTCGAAGTACGTGTGGACGCATGAAGGCGGCGTTGTGGATAATGCAAGCGGCGCTCCGGTCGTCAGCGTATGGCATCTGATCAACCCCAGTGGATTTTTTACCAGTGCCGAAACATGGATAGGAGCCGCGGTGGGAATCGTGTTGATCGTAGCCGCGATCCAGCTGCGAATGCGCCGCTCCGAGATTTGACCTGATGCGGGGCGCCGGGCCCCGCGCGCTTGGGCTCGTCGCCGCGCCCTTTTTGTCGATCGCAGCCGCGGCACTCATGATTGGCGTGAGAACAGCGCGTGCGGATGAATTTTTTTTGGTACGCGATGAAAATCCTCTCATCCGCGGTTTTTATCTGCCCTTGCCGAGCGATGGCCGCTTGACTGACGGCGCGGACTTATCGGCAACACTGTCGATCAGCAATACGCTCAACGTCGAAAACAGGGGGCAGGAAAGCCTGTTGGTGGACGGCGAGAGCCATACACTGCGCTTAAGCTACGAGGACGCGCTATACCAGTCTTGGCGATTCCGCTTCACCGTCCCCATCATCAATGATAGCGGCGGCTTCTTGGACTCGACCATCGACCACTGGCATCACTGGTTTGGCTTTAACCCCGGAAACCGGCCTTTTTATCCCCTGAATCAACTCGTCTACTCCTATTCGGGCAGGGGAGGTGTCGATCTAACCCAGCCGCACACCAGCATCGGCGACATCTCCGGCGAGCTTGGCTTCTATCCCCTCGATGACGCGCATCGAACGGTTTCTGTGTGGGCAGGCCTGGAAGCCCCGACGGGTTCCGTCGCCGACCTAACCGGGGACGGAGCCTGGGATGGCGCGGTTTGGGCGCACGGCGCCTGGCGCACGCCGAAGTGGCAGTTGGCCGCGGAACTCGGTGTCGCGCAGCCTTTCGGCGATGAAATATTTGCCGGCGCCGCGCATCGCACTTCTTTGTTTGCGCGCTTCGCGGCCACCCGCGCGCTGGGCTCAGCCTGGTCACTGCGGGCGCAGCTCGACGGCCAGACGGGCCGGGTCGAAGATAGCAATCTTCGATTCTTGGGTCCGAGCTTGCAGCTGACCGTCGGCGCGATCCGGCGCTTAGGGCAAAGCTGGCGCATTGAATTTGGCTTCGCGGAAGATGCGGCTGTGAATACCGCACCCGACATTACTTTCTTTCTTGGGATTCGCCACCAAAGCAGTGCAAAATAGCCTTTAGTTTTTTTGCTATTTCGAAGGGGCGCCCATGTACAAAACGAAGATCGATCTGTCGGAGAAAGTCCGCCGCAATGTTGCCGGCATTTTGAACGATCGGCTGGCTTACGCCATTGATCTGCAGAGCCAAATCAAGCAGGCGCATTGGAATGTCAAAGGTCCCAATTTCATCGCCTTGCACGAGCTGTTCGACAAGCTCTCCGATGTCGTGTTGGAACAGATCGACGAAATCGCCGAGCGGGTCACGAGCCTGGGCGGGACCGCCGAAGGCACCGTCGCCGTCGCGGCCAAGCGCAGTAAACTGAAGAACTACCCCTTGAGCATCACGGCCGGCAAGGATCACCTGTTTTATTTGTCCACGCAGTTGTCGGTCTACGGCAAGGTGGCGCGCGCCGCGATTACCGATACGGACGAACTGGGCGATGCGGATACGGCGGATTTGTTCACTGGAATTTCCCGCGAGATCGACAAGTACCTGTGGTTCCTCGAGGCGCATCTGCAGGACAAGGCCTGATGCATGAGCGATCCTTCCGCCGCTGCCGATGACTTGGGCTTAACTACAGCGCTCGCGACGCTGCAGGGACTGTTGACGAGCGGCGAAACGCTCGAGGCCTGGGCGGCGCAGCGGCGTTTGTATGCGCTCAATCATCGGCGCGAACTCATCGCCGCCACCAGCGGGCGCTTCATTTCGCTCAAGCGGCGCCTATTCGGCGGCTACGATTCAGCCGACATTCGCTGGCAGGACCTCAAAGAGACGCGCATCAGCGCCGGAATCTTCGCCGCCGACTTGATCCTGATCGCGCAGAGCAGCTCCGATCTGAATATCGGCGCCGAGGTGAATCGCGTGTGGAGTTTCGACGGCTTGCACAAGGATCAGGCGCAGGCAATGTATCGGATCTGCCAGCTGCATGATCAAGTGTGGCGCGAGAAGCGCCGCGTGCGCGAACTCGAGGAGTTGCGCGCAAAATCCGGCGGCGTACAGATCAGCGGCGCATCGCCGGGATACGGCAGCGACGCCGCGGGGGCGGAATCAGAACCCGCGCGCCGCTTGCGCCAGGCGCGCGAAATGCTCGAGGCCAAGCTGATCAGCGATTCGGAATTCGAATCCATCAAGGCCAAGATCGTATCGGGCCTTTAGTTCGGATTGGCTGCTAGCCCAATAGATACGCGAAATAGCTATTGCGCAGCCGATTCAAGGGATCGGTACGCTGCCGCAGCGCGCGGAACAGCTTGGCGCGCTCGCCGAAAGCCTTCGCCACGTGTTCCGGCTGCAGCGCACGACTCTGGTTGAACGTGGGTACGCCTCCATGCGAGGAGGCGAAATCGTTGAAATCGATCAGGAAATCGTCCCAGCCCTGTTCGCCGCTGGAGGAAGGCTCCAAGGTGAACATGGGCGCTGTATAGCTTGCGCTGAACAACGAGCCGCGATCCAGATGCAGGCGGCTCGCGCCGCTCACGACATTGCCGCGATAGCGATGCTGCTTGTAGTACGACTTGCAGAACGCGAAATAGGCGCCGAGCAGTTTCGGATAATCGGTTTGCGGGAACGCCCAGAGGCTGTAGGTATGACGTGCCTTCCAAGCCTCTTTCGGCATGTCGCGCATCCATTCGTGCGAATACATCATGACGCCGCGGCTGCCGCCGCCAAGGGCGCGGTGCATACCCGACAAGACCGCGTTGCGCAGGCCGGGCGCCGCCAGGACGCTGCCGACGGTCGAGCCGAAAGCCGGCAGTACATTGCGCATCACGGACTGCTTGATTTGCCAAATTCCGGAGCGGCTGATGGCGGCAGAATCATCGAGCGTGCGGCGCTCGAGCGTAATCCGGTCATGGAAGGGCGAGACGTGCAGACGCAGCGCGCCCGGCGATTCAACCAAGCCGGCATACCGAGACGTGAATTCCTTCAGCGTCATCACCTGGTAGTCGATTTTCACCGGTGTCAGGGGCCGCACGCGAACCACGACCTCGTGCACGATGCCCAGCAACCCGAAGCTCGATCGCAGCACCCGCATCAGGTCGCGTTCGCAGTCCGTCACAATCATTTGCTTGCCCTGCGGCGTGATCATCTTCACTTCGGAAATGCAGGACGATAGTTGAGCCATGCCGTCGTTGTAGGACGCCTGCGGCAAGGTCGTTACCGCCATGGCGCCCAAGGAAATCTGGCCCATTTCGGGTGTTAGAGGAAGTTCTTGGCCGCGCTCGGCAAGTGCCTTGACCAGGGTGCTGACTCGCACGCCGGCCTGGGCCCGCACGCTGTGTTCGCCGAATTCCACGATCCGATCAAGAGCGCTGATTTCGACCGTCGTCCCGCCGTCGCCGCCCACGCAGCGGGTCTGCGAATAGTCGGCGCCGACCATGCGCACGGGCGTGGGATAGCTCTTGGTCTTTTCAAGCAGACTCGGCAGGTCTTCAAAGCGCTTCAGGCGCACCACAAGCCGCGGCCGTCGATAAATGCCTGACGAATCCGCGCCTCGCGGGTCAATGACTTTATTTACCATGTGCATCCCCCGGCAAAAATCCAAGCTTAGAAAACGCTTGCTGTCGGGGGCACAAAACCTGGCGGTTCTGGTTGCGCGTGTGCGCTTTGAGATTCACTGGCGACCCCGCTATCGTCAGGCTTCCGAGGAAGCCCCTTAGACCGGTGGTTTTGCGTCCCCACCTTTCGGCGGGTTTGCCCTTAAACAGCTGGTAATACTATGCGATGGGCCGCCGGGCTTGTAAAGGGGTATTTCGGGGACCGCATTTCAGAGTGATTTAACCCATCAAAAGCAGCGTTTCGGCGTGCTCCACAGCCTCCGGGGTACCGTACACGACCACCACATCGCCCTCCTTGAACACGGTGTCGGGGCCCGGATCGCGTCCTACAATGCCGTCCCGTCGCACCGCGTTGATGGTGACCTCGCCACCGCGCTCCGTGAGATCCGTAATGCTGCGGCCGACGGCCCAGGCATGCGGCGGCAGAATCACACTGTGCAACTCTTCGCGAAACGCGTGAGTCTGGTCCAAATGCTCCGCGCCGGCGTCGCGAAAGTATTGCCGCAGCATGCTGTAGCGATGGCTGCGAATGTCATTCACGGTGCGAAGCACGGTACCGACCGGCAGCTTCACCAACAGCAGCAGGTGGGACAGCAACATCAAACTGGCCTCGAACGTTTCGGGCACCACTTCGGTCGCGCCGGCGGCCTGCAATTCCGTGAGCTTGGTGTCATCTTGCGTGCGCACCAGGATGGGTACATCGGCGCGCAGTTCGCGCACCGCTCTTAAGATGCGCAATGCGACGTCCGGATTTGCGAACGTAATGACCACGACGCTGGCGTGCGCTATGCCGACATTCTCCAGCACCTTGATTTGGCCGGCGTCGCCATAGACCACGGGGTCGCCGGCCTGCCGGCCCGTGCGAATGCGGTAGGGATCCACGTCGAGTGCAATGTATTCGAAGCCCGACTGTTCCAGGACTCGAGCAATGTTCTGTCCGACGCGGCCAAATCCGCATATCACGACGTGCTCCCGATCGGCGGCCGCCAACGTTACGCGTTCCTGGCGCATGGCCTCGGTTTGCGGATTGCCTGTCTCACGCAAGATGACGCGGGTGATGCGGCGGTTGTGGCGGATGATCAGCGGCGAAAACACCATGCTCAACACGGTCGCCGCGAGCAGCGGCTGCGCGATGGCCGGATCGAGCAGTTCTTTGCGCAGGAGCAGAATCAGCAAAGCGAACCCAAACTCGCCGCCCTGAGCGACGATAACGCCGGTGCGCAGCGACTTAAACCAGCTTTTGGTGGCGGGCTTGGCCACGACGGCAACCACCGCCGCTTTCAGCAGCAGCATGCCGAGGAGAATGGCCATCACCACCGGTAGGTCGCGCAACAACAATCCGACGTCGAGCAGCATTCCAACGGTGATGAAAAACAAGCCCAGGAGCACTTCGCGGTACGAACGGATCGTGGCCTCGACTTGATGTCGGAATTCGGTTTCCGCGAGCATCATCCCGGCGAGAAAGGCGCCCAACGCCAGAGAAAGGCCCGCCGCCTGCGTCGCCCAAGCCGAGGCCAGCACCGCGAGCAGAACCGCGAGCGAGAACAGTTCCGCGGAGCGTACCGAGGCGATCATAAGAAACAGCGGGCGCAGCAGCCATCTTCCGGCGGCCAGCACGAGCAGCAGCGCGAATGCCGCCACACCGATGGCGCCCATAATGTGCGCGGCATCGACGGTGCCGACACCACCGCTCAACGCCGATAGCAACGCCAGAAGCAGCGGAAAGCTCAAGTCTTGGAACAGGCAAATCGCGACGGCGAGACGGCCGTGGGTGCGGTTGTTTTCGGACTGCTCGGTCAGCTGCGCGATGATGATGGCCGTAGAGGACATGGCTACCGCGCCGCCGATCAGAACGGCAACCGCCGGCACCACATCGAAGAATAGGATGGCGCCGGAGGCAACGAGCCCGACGGTGATCAGCACTTGCGCGCCGCCGACACCCAGCACTTCCCAGCGCATGGCGACCAGGCGCGGCAGTGAGAACTCCAACCCTAAGGTGAACACCAGGAACACCACGCCGAAGTCCGCCAACAGTTGCGTGGTTTCATTGTCCGCCGCCAGCTCGAGCGCGTGCGGACCCAACAGCATGCCGACCGCGAGGTAACCCAAGATCGCAGGCAACGCCAATTTGCGGACCGCCGCGACTACGCACACCGACGCGGCGAGCAGAATCAGGATCTGTAACAGCGGATCGTTATGCCCCATTGCCTGCTAGCATATCGCTATGAGTGCGACTTTGACGGACGCGTTGGCGCTCGAGCCGGACGGCGATGGCTGGCGGTTGTTGCTGGTCGGCGATTGGTCGTTGGCGGCAATGCCGCGCATTGAAGCGCAGCTCAAGAATCTGCCGGCGGCGCTTTCGGGAAATTTGGTGTGCGATTGGACTGATGCGCGGGCGCCCGGCATCAGTCCCGCCTGGGCGCTGCTGCGGCGATTAGCCGAAACGGTGCCGCCCGTCAATGTCACGCACACGGGCAATCCGCCGCATTTTCTAGATCTGCTGCAAAAACTCCATGTTGAACGGCATGCCGCCTACAGCAGGCAGGCTGAGCCGACCCTGGAACGTTTGGTCGGCAAGCTGGGGCGCTGGTCGGTTCTGCAAGGCGTGCACGGGCACGGCGTGATTGTGTTTCTCGGCCGCATTGCGACGGTGGTCGGCGAGGCATTCTCCCGGCCGCGAGCGTGGCGCGGCTCCTCGGTGGCGCGGCATATCTACGAAACCGGCATTACCGCCATTCCCATCGTCTCGCTGATCGCATTTCTCATCAGCGTGATCGTGGCGTACTTGGGCGCGCAGCAGTTGTCGCGTTTCGGCGCCGATATTTTCGTGGTGGATTTGGTGACCATCGCGACCTTGCGCGAGATGGGTGTGTTGCTGACGTCCGTTATCGTCGCAGGCCGGTCGGGCAGCGCCTTTGCCGCCGAGCTCGGGGTCATGCAGCTCAACGAGGAAACCGATGCGCTGCGCGCCATGGGCATGAATCCGATCGAGTTGTTGGTCGTGCCTCGCGTGCTGGCGCTCGTGATCGCGCTGCCGCTGCTGACCGTGATCGCCGATGCCATGGGTCTCGCCGGCGGGGGTCTGCTCTCGCTGATCAACCTGCACATTCCCTTGCCGCAATTCATCGCGCGCCTGCGCGAATCGCTTTCGCCCACGACCTTTTGGTCGGGACTGGTGAAGGCTCCGGTATTTGCCATTCTCATTGCCATGGTCGGAACCTACCGCGGCATGCAGGTGCGCGATTCGGCCCGCGAGCTGGGCCGCCTCACCACCGTCGCGGTGGTGCAATCCATCTTCATGGTCATACTCGCCGACGCGCTGTTCGCCGTGCTGTTCGTGCAGATCAAATTTTAGGAGCCTAATGCTTGACCCCAATTTCAATCCGGCGATTCGGGTGCGGGGACTGCACAATCGCTTTGGCGCGCAGGTCGTTCATGACGGACTCGACATGGAGGTGCAGCAGCATGAAATATTCGGCGTGGTCGGCGGTTCGGGAACCGGCAAGTCGGTGCTGCTGCGCTCGATCCTGGGGCTTCGCCATCCCGACAGCGGCAGCGTCGAGATCTACGGCCAAGACGTCGAAAAGCTCGCCGCCACCGACCGCCTCAGCCTGGTGCAAAGTTATGGCGTGACTTTTCAGAATGGCGCGCTGATCAGTTCTCTGACCGTCGCGCAAAATGTGCAATTGCCCTTGCGGGAATACTTTTCCTTGGCGGAGAAAACCCTGGACGAACTGGCGGACATGAACTTGCTCATGGTGGGCCTGGCGCCTGATGACGGCGCGAAGTTTCCTTCGCAGTTGTCCGGGGGCATGATCAAGCGCGCGGCGCTGGCGCGCGCGTTGGCGCTGGAGCCGAAGCTCTTGTTCCTCGATGAACCGACCTCCGGCCTCGATCCGATTTCCGCCACGGCCTTCGATGAGCTACTGTTATACCTCCACACGCAGCTGCGGCTCACGGTTGTCATGATTACACACGACCTGGATACCTTGTTTCAGACCTGCAGCCGCGTCGGCGTGATCATCGATGGCCGTATGATCAGCGACACGCTGCCAGGCATGCTCAAGAACCCCAATCCGTGGATCCAGGAATATTTCCATGGGCCGCGGGCGCGCGCCGCCGAGATGGAAGCGGCGAAGGATGGCCATGGATAGAGACGCCAACTACGTCGCGGTCGGGGCCTTCGTGCTGCTGGTGATCGCCATGGCCGTATCGTTCGTGTTTTGGTACACCGATCAACAGGACAAGCGCACATACCAGCGTTACGAGATTTATTTCCCTGGATCGGTCAGCGGCCTCACCGCCGGCAGTCCCGTGAGATATCTCGGCGTGGACGTGGGCAGGGTCGTACGCATCATGCTGGATCCGCAGCAGCGCAAGACCGTGCAAGTGATCGTCGACATCGATTCCACGGCACCCATCGACGATCGCACCCGCGCATCCTTGAGTCTGCAGGGAGTGACGGGCCTGCTGTTCATCGATCTGGAGCAGGATCCGAAGGCCGAGTCCACCGGCGTCTTGGCGCAGGGCCAACGCTACCCGATGATTCGCTCGCGGCGCTCCGATTTCGATGTGCTATTGAGTAATTTGCCCGCCTTGACCACTCACCTGGTGGAATTGGCGAATCATTTCAACGAAATTTTCAGCGACGAGAACGTGCGCGGGCTCAAGACTACGCTCGAGAATATCCGGCTCGCCAGCGACCGTTTGCCCGACACGGTGCGCGAGGCTCAGCAACTCCTGGTAGAGGTTCGTCGCACGACCCGGGAAGTGCAGGGCACGGTCGCGGAATTGCACGGCCTCATCACCGAAGGCTCGCCGGACCTCGAAGCGGCCTTCGCCAATATCCGCCAGATTTCGGACAATCTTGCGAAAACCACGGCGCGCTTGAATAGCTTTGTGGCGGAGAACGAGCCGGGCTATTCGCGCTTCTCCAAACAGAGTCTTCCGGAATTCGAGCAGCTGCTGCGCGAGAGCCGCCAGGCCGTCCGTGATTTCCGCGACTTATCGCGGAGCCTGAAGCAGAATCCGTCGCAGTTGATCTACGAATCCAACTACCGCGGAATCGAGGTACAAAAGTGAAGCGCACGGTGCTGTTGGCTTTGCTCGGCGTGTCGCTCGCGGCCTGCGCCGGATCGTTGTTCAAAAACAAGGCTGCGCCGCCCACCATGTACATGCTCAGGGCGACCCGAAGCATGCCGGCTGCCGATGCGCCGGGTGAAAATCATCCGGCCGATCTGGCTGTCCTACGGCCGCGGGTGCGCGCGGGGCTCGACACCGACCGGATCGCGGCGCTTTATCCGGATCGGCACATGGACTATTACGCGGATGTCCGCTGGAGCGGGCCGCTCGATGAGGTATTACAGGACCTGACCGTGCAGCAATTTCACATAAACCCCGGCCTTCACAACGTGAGCGCCGATGTCTCCGTGTTTGCCAGTACCTACTGGCTGGAAATCGAAGTGACGGATTTCCAAGCGGAGTACTCCGCCGCGGGTGGAGCGCCCACCGTGCACGTGCATTTGCGGGCGCGCGTCGGCAACTCCGGCGATCGGCGTGTCCTGGCCCGCTTCGAACCCGATGTGCATGAAGCGGCGGCCGACAATCGCATGAGCGCTATCGTCGATGCCTACAACCGGGCCGCCGACCAGGCCCTGTCAGATATCGCCACGGGCGTCGCTGCGGCCTTGAGCGTCAAGTAGCCGGCCGGGGCGCTGACTCTCCCGCCCCCGCCTCCGCCGCCTCGATGGCGGTGCCGATTTCCATCCACTGAGACTCAAGGTACGCCGCGTCTCTTTGTAAATTCGCGCGCCGCATGGCGAACTTGGGGTCGAGCGGATTTGCGGCAAATTCGGCCTCCGCCAGGGCGCGCTCAGCGGCCACCGCGGCGATGCGTCCTTCGACTTGTTCGAGTTGTTGACGCAGCTTTGTCAATGGATCGCGGCGTACTGCCTTGCGGTCAACCGCCGCGTTTTTCGAACGCTGTGCGGGCGCGGCCTTGGCGGCTGCGCCCGCCGGTGCGGCCGCGCGGCGCGATCGAAGCCATTGCTGGTAATCATCCAGGTCGCCGCCGAACTCTTGCAATTTACCATCCGCCACTAGCCACAACGTATCGGCCGCCGATTTGATCAAGTGCCTGTCGTGCGAGACCACGACCAGACCGCCCTCGAAGCTCTGTAGAGCGACGGTCAGCGCCTGCCGCATTTCGATATCCAAATGATTGGTCGGCTCGTCGAGCAGCAATAAATTGGGTCGCCGCGCCACCAGTAGTGCCAGCGACAGCCGGGCTTTCTCGCCGCCCGAAAATCGGCCGACCGGTTCGAACGCGCGGTCACCCTGAAAACCGAAACTTCCCAAGTGGTCGCGTATTTTTTGCTCATCGCCCGCCGCAAAGTCTGCACCGCCGAGATTGCGCAGATGCCAAAACGCGTCGCAGTCCACCTCGAGCTGCTCCAATTGCTGTTGCGCGAAATAGCCGATGATGAGATCCGGCGCCGCGGTGCGCCTTCCTTCGAGCGGCGGCGCCTCGCCGGCAAACAGTTTGGTCAAAGTGGATTTGCCCGCGCCATTCGGCCCGAGCAGCGCGATGCGATCCAGCGGACCGATCGACACATTGATGCCGCCCAAAATGGGCGTGCCATCGTAGCCGCACACCGCATCTTCCAGGGTAATGAGCGGCCGCGGCGTTTTCAGCGGCTTCGAAAACTCGAACTCGAATGGACTGTCGACATGCGCCGGCACGATGCGCTCCATCCGCTGCAGCATCTTCAGGCGGCTCTGGGCCTGGCGCGATTTGGTGGCGGAAGCGCGAAATCGGTTCACAAAGGTCGTGATTTCGGCAATGCGCTTTACCTGCCGGGCATGCAGCACGGATTTAAGCGCCAGTTCCTCGGCGCGCTTTTGTTCGAATTGAGAATAATTGCCGGCGTACGCACGGATGGTTCGATTCTCGATGTGCAGCACCCGATCGATGATCGAATCGAGAAACTCCCGGTCATGCGAAATCATCAGCAAGGTGCCGTTGAAGTCCAGCAGCCATTCCTCCAGCCAGATGATCGCGTCGAGGTCCAAGTGGTTGGTGGGTTCATCCAGGAGCAGCAGGTCGGCGCGCGAACACAGAGCGCGTGCCATGGCGAGGCGCACCCGCCAGCCGCCGGAAAATTCCGCAACGCCGCGCTCATGGTCCGCCGCCTTGAATCCCAGGCCGTGCATGACTGCGGCCGCTCGGGCTTTGGCGCGGTAGCCGTCGATGGCTTCCAACGACGAATAGAGTTCGGCGAGCAGCATGGATGCATCGCGCCTTTCCGCGTCTGCAATGGCAAGCTGCACGCTGCGCAGCTCGGTATCGCCGTCCAGCACGAATTCAAGCGCGGGCCGCGAGCTGGCGGCGATTTCCTGCTCGACCTGCGCAAGTTTAGTCGCCGCCGGCAGATCGATGTCGCCGCGGTCGGGCGCGAGCTCGCGCAATATGGCGGCGAACAGGCTGGATTTTCCGGTGCCGTTGGCTCCGGTTATGCCGACCTTATTGCCGCGAAAGACCGTGAAATTGACCTGCTCAAAGAGCGGCTGCGGACCGCGCCGCAGCGTGAGATCTCGCGCGGAGAGCATCCTGACTGTTAGGAGGAGAGGCGCATCGGCCGAAGCACGGTCGGTGCACACAAGTTGCCGTGGTGCGGCGGCCCGCCCTCCTGGCCGGCGAGAATACCCAGCAACTTTTTGGCTTCCATCGCATCACCGAATAAGCGGCCCTGGGCGTAGTAGCAGCCGTGGGTGCGCAGGAATTCAAGCTGCTCGGCTTCCTCCACGCCCTCGGCAATGACCTCGAGGTCGAGGCTCTTGCCCATGTCGATGATGGTTCGCACGATGGCTGCGTCGTTCGTGTCCACCGCGACATCGCGTACGAACGACTGGTCAATTTTCAACGTGCCGATGGGAAACTGCTGCAGCGCCGAGAGCGACGAATAGCCCGTGCCGAAATCATCGATGGCGAGGCTCAAACCCATGGCATACAGCTCGTTCAGCAGGCCGATCGTGCGCTTCGGATCCGTCATCAAGGTGGTTTCGGTCACTTCCAGCTCGAAGCAGGTGGGCGATACACCGTGCTTGCGAAACACGCCGCGGCAGCGAGAGATGAAGCTCGATTGCTTGAGTTGCCGCAGCGATAGATTGATCGCGATACGGCCGGGATGCGGCACGACTTTCTGCCATTCACGATAGTCGGAGCAGACGCGATTCAATACCCACTCGCCGATATCCAATATCAAACTGGTTTCTTCCGCGAGCGGAATGAAATGCGAAGGAGAAATATCGCCGTAGCCGGGAAGCCGCCAGCGCAGCAGCGCCTCGGCACCGACCACGCGCCCGGTGCGCAGGTCAACCTTCGATTGGTACAGAATCACCAGCTCGTCGCGCTCCAGCGCACGCCGCAGTTTGCTCTTGAGCATCAACCGCTCGACCGCCGCGGCATTCATGCTGGGCACATAGAACGCGCAGGAATTGCCGCCATTTTGTTTCGAGTGATACATCGCCGCATCGGCATTGCGGATCAGATCGATCACATTCTCGGCATCGTAAGGACAAATCGCGATGCCGGCGCTGGCGGTTAGGTAAACCTCTTGCTGGTTTACGTAGAAGGTCCGGCTTATTTCATCGAGCAGCGTGCGGGCAAGGGTTGCCAATGCGGCGCGGTTGTCGGTGTCAAGGGGCAGGTCATCGATGAACATGGCGAACTCATCGCCGGCGAGCCGACCGATCACCGCGTCCTTGCTCAAATTTCGCGTCAGCCTTTCGCTCAATATTTCCAGGGTGCGGTCGCCCGCCGCGTGGCCGAAAGTATCGTTGACCTCTTTGAAGCGGTCCAAGTCCAGGTACAAAAGCGCGAGGGAGCGCTGGTTGCGCCGCGCGCGCGCAATGGCCTGCTGCAGCAGATGCTGGAACTGCATGCGGTTCGGCATTTTCGTGAGCGTGTCGTAGCGCGCGAGGTAGCGGATGCGCCGCTCGGCGCGCTTGCGCTCGGTGATGTTGCGCGCGACGTAGATATTGCCCTGAAACTGCGGGTCTTCCGAGTCGATGGCCGAGCTCGCCATGGAAACCGGAATGGTCTGGCCGCTGGCGGTGCGCAGCACCGTCTCGCGCGCCTCCGCCGAGGAATGGGTCGATTCGAAGGCGCTGCGATGCACCTCGTCGATGAAACCGAGCAAGGGCTTGCCGACCAATTCATCCGCGGAATAGCCCAGCAGCAACTGCGCGGCCTCATTGCAGCTCTTGACGATCCCGTCCGGCGTGGTGACGAACACCGCATCGCTCAAGCTATTGAGCACGGTATTGAGGTAGTTCTTGGTGATGGTCGTTTCGTTCAGGTTCTGCCGCATGCGCTCGAGCGCAAATTGCAGATCGCCGAGTTCATCGCGGCGCACGACGGCGAGAGGCCGGGTGTAGTCGCCGTCGCCGATTCGATCGGCGCTCTTAACCAGAGCCGCGATGGGACTGGAGAGCCTGCGGGCGACGAGCCATGCGCCCAACAGCCCCATGATAAAGAGCGGCACGGTGATGATGGTAAACACGCCGCGGATGCGTTTGGTCTGCACGCCCTGCTTGCTCAGTAGCTGCGTGTGTATGCTGGCCAGCGTATCCTGCATCTCAGCACGGCTCATCCAAATTTCGAGGCTTCCGGCGTGCTGCAGCTCGGTGCGAAGCACGAACGGCCCCGAGTTGGTCGGGCGGGCCTCGGGATTGCTGCCGGAGTAAAGTATGTCGTTGTGCGGGCCCCAGACCTCGACGCGCTCGATGTCGCGCTCATCCAGGAGCCTCGCGGCAATCGCGGCCACCGCGGCGTTGTTGCCCTCCTTGAGCGCAGGAGCGAGGGAGGTGGTGGTGATGTTGCTTAAAGACCGGGCCCGAGCCTGGAGATCGGTTTCCAGTTTTCGTTCAACGGTGGCATAGGTGAGCTGGTTGGCGTCGGAAGTATTGACCCGATGCTCGTAGTAAGCCAACCCGCCCAAAATCAGCGCAAGTACAGCGCCGACGCCTAGGGCGAGCAGCAAATAGCTCGTTTTGAGGCTTCTAGCCATCGATTTTCCAGTATCCCCCGTCTCTCAGCCGATAATCATACCTGTTCAGGCCAACCCCCAGAAGGGGCGGGGGTACAATCTGGGCTTCATGGGCGCCTCATATGCGTATTGACATCTATTCGGACACGGTGTGCCCCTGGTGTTACCTCGGGAAGCGACGTTTCGACCTCGCGGTCGCGGCGCGTCCTCAATACGAGCCCGTTGTCGTGTGGCGACCCTTCGAATTGAACCCCGATGTGCCGGTCGAGGGGGTGGATCGCGAGACCTACATGGCGGCCAAGATGCCGGATCAAGCCCGCCTCGAGCAGGCGCACGCGGAACTCGAGCGCCTGGGAGAGGCCAGCGGCATTCACTTCCGTTTTGAGCTGATCGGTCGCATCCCCAACACCCGCCGCTCGCATCTTCTCATCGCGCATGCGGCACGCCGCGGACTGCAAGCAGCAGTCAAGGATCGCATCATGCGGGCCTATTTCGAAGAGGGCTGCGACATCGGCGACCCGGACGAACTAGTCCGATTGGCCGTCGAGGTGGGCCTGAGTGCCGCGGACGCGCGCAACGCGCTGATTTTGAGGGTGGGGCAAGATGGTGTTGTGGCGGCAGAACGTCATGCGGCCGTGCTGGGAATCACCGGCGTTCCGACCTACATTTTCGACGGTCAGTACACGATTTCGGGGGCCCAGGAAGTGGGTATTTTCGCCCGGGTGTTCGACCAGGTGGCTGAGTTCGCCTCCGCCCGCGGCATTGCCTCGTGAACGATGGCGAACTGACCGGCCAAGCGCGCACGCATATAGCCGCTGTTGCGGATCCTCCGTGTCTCCTGCACGCGGAGGTCGTGGCGCCGTTTCTGAATCTGCGCCGCGCCGCTTTGGATGAGGGGTTCGACCTGGCGCCCATGAGCAGCTTTCGCGACTTTGCCCGGCAACTCAACATCTGGAACGGCAAGTTCAGCGGCGAGCGACCGATGTTCGACGCCGGAGGCGCACAGCTCGACGCCAAGTCGCTGACGCCGCGGGAGCGCGTCGACGCCATTTTGTTGTGGTCGGCGCTGCCGGGTGCCAGCCGTCATCACTGGGGCACGGATCTTGATCTGGTGGACCGCTGCTTAAGTGAAGCGGGCTATCAGATCAAACTAACGCGGGAGGAGTTTGCGCCGGGTGGACCGTTTGCTGCCTTAAACCTCTGGCTTGACGCGAACGCGCCACGCTTCGGATTCTTTCGCCCCTTTCAGGGGGTGCGCTCCGGTGTGCAGCCGGAGCCCTGGCATTTCAGTTTTGCACCGATCGCGGAAAAGGCCCGACAGCGCTTGAGTCCGGAGGTTTTGCGCAACGCCATTGCAGGTGCACCGCTGCTTGGAAAGGAAGTGGTGCTTGGCTCTCTCGATGAGCTGCACGCACGCTACGTCGCGACGATCGATCTGCCCTAGTTCATTGGAAAAAGGCCGCCAGGGGAATTGTCAAGCCCAGAGGGCTTTTAGCCGGTTCAGCATCAAGCCGCGAACCTGGTTGATCTGCGTGTCCTCAGAGGTGAAGAGCGGCGGATTGCGCCTAAGCATCGGCCAACGCTCAGTTCGCAGCACGCGATGCAAATAGCCCAGATTGCGTTCGATGGCTTCAAGATAAGGGTTTTTGCCGCCGAACAAACATTCGACGTAGCGGTAAGCGTGTTCGAACTCGCCCTCGAGGCGTGCGACGAAAGTTTCGCGCACGAACTCGGGAGTCTGGCGCAACAGGTCCAAACCTGAGCTGTAGCGCACGCGCAGCGACCCGTCGACATTCGTGCTGGCGGCGACACCGCCCAGTACAAATTCCGGATAAAGCCGGTCGCGACACTTCTCGAGGTAGCAGCGGTCGGCCATTTGCGCGATCAAATCCGCAGTGCCGAGCAGGTGCCCCAGCTTTCGATCCTTGGGATCTGCGAGCTGGATCATATTGAGCTTGATCTCGTAACCGGTGAAATGCACGATCCGGGTGGCAACGGGCACCCAGTTTTCCATGCCGATGCTCGGCAGATAGCGCGCCAGGAAACGGGCGCTGCGCGTTACGTGATACAGGGTGAACTCGGCGCCGTTGCTGTGCTGGCGATCATCGAATTCCCGGATGTAGCCGGCGTCATGGAACAGCGAGGTAACCAGCGCCAGGCTGGCGCGCTCGCCGCCAAAGCGCAGGCGATTCTCGACGCTGCGCTCATGGCCGACCAGCAGCCGCGCCATCGCGAGCGTCATGTCGAGAGAGTGCTGGCGATCGTGATAAAGCGTATCGACGCCGTGATAACCCGGCATGCGCCCCGTGAAGAGCTTGTCGAAGTCTTCAAAGGCAACCGCGACCTTGCTGAAGTATTCGGCCGGCCAAGCCGCTGTAAAAAGTTCACGAACCGCGGTGCTGACCGCAGCGGTGGAGCTGACTTGAACGGAATTCGCGACGTCGTAATCGTTACGTCTGAGGTCGTACATCCAGGGGAGTTTAGGCTCTACGGGCCGGTGGCGCCACGTGCCTACTTCTCCTTATGGACCTAGCTCACAGTATTAAGTCAATCATCGGACCCTAAATTTAAGGATTTAGTAAACTTTGATCCCCCCGAATTTCTGGCGTACGCGCCGCGCCAGCGTGGCATACCCGAGCCAAAAACCGCATGCCAATCCGAAGGCGACCGCGATGCCGGCGATAGCCGGCCATCGAGGCGCCGCAGCCGCCTGAATGGCCGCCAGCGGCCCCGACGTCAGCGCCGCCGCCGTTACCGTTGCCGGCCTTTCGGCGCGTGCGGCATCCAACTCGCTTTGCTTGGCAGCAAGTTCGAGCTTCAGCCGCTCGACTTCGCTGCGCGCGGCTGCCTCGGCCAATGCCGGCGTGGTGGCACGACTCTGATCCAGCTCCTCCTCGAGCTTTTTGACTCGAACCACGGCGGGCTCCTGAGCAGTCAAAAACGCGGACTTCACCCAACCGGTCGTGCCGTCGCTCAATCTAACCTGGGTGAAATCGCCGTTTTGGGCCAGCGTCTCCACGCTGGCGCCCGAGTGCAGCGTTGCCAATCGTTGCCCCTGGTTGTTTTCCTCGGCGTACACCCCGAGCACCAGCTCGTCGCTCACGTAAGCGGTGGCGGCCACACCTTTGATCGACAGCAGCGCCAGCAGCAGCGCGGCGAGCCACTTCACGCGGCGATGCCGGTTTGCTTGAGCAGGGGCCGCACGTCCGGCTGGCGCCCGCGAAAGCGGACAAATGCGTCCATCGCATCCACGCTGCCGCCCCTGCTAAGGATGGACTCGCGAAACCGGGATGCCGTCCCGGCGTCGAAAACACCGGCTTCCTCGAAAGCCTCGAATGCATCGGCGGCCAGCACCTCGGCCCACTTGTAGCTGTAGTAACCGGCGGCGTAGCCCCCGGCGAATATATGGGCGAAGCTGGCGGGCATCCGATTGAAGGGCGCCGCAGGCACGACGGCCACTCGATGCCGCACGGCGGCCAGGGTCGCGGCGACATTGGCGCCAACCTTGGCATCGAAATTGGCGTGCAGCTCGAAGTCGAATGTAGCAAGTTCGATCTGCCGCAGCGTATCGAGCGCGGCGTTGAAGGTGCGCGTGCCGAGCAGGCGCTGCAACATGTCGACCGGCAGCGGCTCGCCGCTGTCGATGTGCGCTGAAATCAGCGGCAGCACCTCAGCGCGCCAGACGAAGTTCTCCATGAACTGGCTCGGCAGTTCAACCGCATCCCACGCGACGCCATTGATTCCGGCGATGCTGGGATAAGCCACGCGGGTCAGCATGTGGTGCAGCCCGTGACCGAACTCGTGAAACAGCGTGATCACTTCGTCGTGCGTCAGCTGCGACGGCTGTGGACCCACGGGCGCGGTGAAATTGCATACCAGCTGCGCAACCGGAAGCGCGGTGCCCGAGGGCAGCGCTTTGGCGACCACGCATTCGTCCATCCAAGCCCCGTTGCGCTTTTCGGCACGCGAGTACGGATCGAGGAAGAAGCCAGCCACGACGCGCTGATCCTTGTCCAGCAAATCGTAGAAGCGCACGCTGGGATGCCAGACATTGACATTGGGACGCTCGCGAACACTGATGCCGTATAGCCGCTGCGTCAGAACGAACAGGCCATCGAGCACCTTGGGCAGCGGGAAATACGGGCGCAGCGCCTCCTGCGAGACCTTATAGCGGCTCTCTTGCAGCCGATCGCCGTAGTAGGCGATGTCCCAGGCGTTGAGCTTGCGGCCGGCAAACTCTTCCAACCGCAGG